>CETB01164300.1_pt1 | contig 11680 bp, 13 predicted proteins | sample 356381 | NCBI WGS metagenome assembly CETB01 (sample SAMEA2622545, study PRJEB7988) | marine metagenome | biome: marine biome (ENVO:00000447); feature: deep chlorophyll maximum layer (ENVO:xxxxxxxx); material: "saline water (ENVO:00002010), including plankton (ENVO:xxxxxxxx)" | depth 155 m | reverse complement strand
TTTTTTTCTATTCTGTGTTCCATGGTTGCGTCCTCTTTCAGACAGTTTTGAATCACATGTGATTCGACTGTCGGACATAAACATTGTCACAGACTGTATATAAAGTCTAACTTATTTCTTATATCTATAAAAATCAATACGTTTTAGCTAGGAAAACTCTCTTGTTTGTAGACCTTCCTGAAACAATACATTCTTTCTCTTTAGAGTAGGGGTTTGTAGATTCGCCTAAGAAGGAAAAACCCGTTTCCTTTTCAATTAACTCAGCTTCTGCATCATTTCCATCGAAAGCCATTTCATAGACATATCCATCTTCTAAATCTTCTTCAAAAGAAATATCTGAACCTTGTATATTTACATTAGGCATATTTTTGATATGATTATTAAAATGTGAGTTAGCATTTTCTTTCATATGTTTATCAACTAAACCTAATTCTTTTGTTACTGAATTTAATAATTCATCTATACTACAGCTAGATTTTTCGCCAGTTCTTCTAGCGCACATAAATGAATTTGATTGTAGATCTCTTGGGCCCAATTCGATTCTAAGTGGTACGCCTTTAATTTCCCAATCATAATATTTCTGTCCTGGTCTAATATCTCTATCATCCAATTTAACTCTAATTTTTTGAGATTTCAATTCTTTGACTATTTTATGAGCTGCAGTCATTATTTCATCTGAACTATCTTTAGATAAAATTGGTATTACTACTACTTGAATTGGTGCAATAGAAGGAGGCATAATCAATCCTTTATCGTCCCCGTGTGTTGCTACTGTTGCTCCGAGTAATCTTTCAGACATTCCATATGTTGTTTGATGAACATATTTTTGTTCTCCTGATTCACCTTCATACTTTACATCAAATGCCTTAGCCCACTGATCTTTGTAATGATGTACTGAAGCCACTTGCAATGTTCTACCATCTGGCATTATCACATCTATAGCAATAGTATACCACGCTCCTGGAAATGTATCCCAAACTGGTCTTTTTGTTACAAGAACTGGAAAATTTAATTCATTCATTAAATTCTTTACAATTTCTAAATCTTCATTTATCTGCCTTGTAGCATCTTCTTCGTCAACATGTGCTGTATGTGCTTCAAAGAAATGAATTTCTCGAACCCTAATAAATGAACGGGTTTGTTTAGTTTCATATCTAAAAGTATTCACTATTTGATATGTTTTCAAAGGCAAATCTGCATGTGAGCGTATCCATAATGGAAACATAGTATACATTGCAGTTTCACTAGTTGGCCTCAGAAACATTGGCTTGTCTAATTTAGTCTCTCCTGCATGTTTAATCCAATAGACTTCTTTTGCAAATCCTCCAGCCTCATCTTCTAATCTTAATTCTGAAGGATCTACTCCTTCTTCTCTAGCTTTTTTTAATAAAGAAACTAATTTATTTTCTTTATCAAGTAAATCTTCAGGTATCAAAAGAGGGAAATTAACTTCCTGATGGTCTGTTCTCTCCATCTCATCATGAGTTAGATTATCAATAAGTCTCATAGTTTTCCAGCCATAAGGTCTCCACACATCCATTCCTTTGATTGGATATCTTTTGTCAACTAATTCTGCAGCTTCAACCATAAAAGGATACCATTCTTTGAAATTTTCTTTAGACGGAATTCCGCGTTTAGCTGCAGCGGGTAATTTGGACATGCTCAAATGCGCGTTATTTGCATATAATTAACGTTTACTCTTCTTTTTTCTTATCTAACCTAGCCCTTTGATCTCTTACTTCTAGCATTTTTCCTACAGAATAAGGGCCCACTAGAATTATTATTATAGAAATCCAAAGCATTGATTTACAGTCTGATGGGGCTTGGTCGTAATTATCTGGCTGTGTCACTTTTAATTTAATTAAACCAAACCATGGCAATTCTCCTCTTGCCATTCCAACAACCCAATCTGGGTCTACTGGTTGAACCTGATTATTGTTAATATCTCTATGAGTTAATTGATCTGGATGTGGATTGCCTGTAGAATCGCCCTTAGTAATATATCCAGAATTTGCTAAATTCTTCAGATGAGCTCCTCCACTAAGGCCTATTTCAGAAAATTCTATTTTAGAACCAAAATAAGTTTCTATCTCAGGAATATAATAATAATCTGTAATATTATCTCCATTCATATCTTTTGGTTCTTCTAAAACATCTACCCAAGCCATTGCCCTATGAATTACTGGAGTAACGGGATTTCCTTCATATTCTTTTATTCCATTCTTATAATAAACTATGACGTCTCCATAATCTCCATATTTCTTATAATCTGTTTTTTTCCCTTGAAGGTATGTAATAATATCTGATTTTTCAGCTTTTTTTACTACTACTAAGTCTCCTGTATCTATTGTTCCAATATGTGTGAATCCTGGTTCTTCATAAAGTGGATTATTTCCATGTTCCATTGAACCTGATTCAATAACTACCATTGGTGGCCAATTCCCACTATATGCAAAAGTCAACAGAAAAACTAACAAAACACTGCCTATTGCAAGACCTATGTCTTTTGCAGTCTCAGGTATTTGTATTTTATCAGAATCTGACATCTGAATTCCTGTTATGGATTACGAGGCCTTTTTACTTTTCTAACTTTGCGAACTCTCTTACGATTACTATGACTTGAACGTTGAGAACCAAAATCTGTAGAAGGTCCATTATCATCATCACTAACCATTCTAATATTATTAGGCAATTCTTCTGATGAATCTTTGTTCTCTTCATCATTACTAGAAGTGCTGAAATCTCCTAATAGATCATCTAAAGGATCTCCGACATTAGAATTGCTAGCTACTGAACCTGAAGTTTCCTGAATAGGTGCTGGAGAGGAGGGTGCCGATGCTTGACTTTCAGCTTTTTTCATCTCACCACCACAGGAAGGGCATTTTCCCCATTTTTCTTGAAATTCCTTTCCACATGTGATACACACATATGCAGAAGAAGTGGAAGATGGTGCTGATGAAGGAATATTGGCTGGAGGTGTTGATGTAGATTCATCTTTATTTACATAAGGATTAAAATCTCCAGAACCGCCTAAAAGATCTTCCATCTCTTCTTTCCGAGATGGCGCTTCTGTCTCTTGTTTTTGATTTGCTAATTCTGGATTTGCATCGCCTCCTCCCAACTTACGGCGTTGTTCTGCATAGAATGCATCTCTTTCAGCAAACAACTCTTTCGTATCATCTGAATAATCAAATTTTTTCTTTTCTTCTTTCTTCCTGAAGAATCCCATGTATTGCTTAGAGCCCCATCATAAATAAAGAATTGGGTTTAGAAAAGTGGGCAACTACCTGTAACTGTATCTATTGTAGAATCTGAAGCTGGACCAACACCTAAACAAGTTACAGTACCTGGAGGAACTTCTGTCAAACCTGCATCTGTAATCAAACTAGAAATTAAGCCAATGTCTCTAGCGTGTTGTTGTAGTTTCCGAAGATCTGATTCTCCAGATACTTTAACAACTACTTTTTTCTGACCATCCTTAAACCATTTTGTAAAATTAGAAGAATCTGATTTTTTAGATTTTAAAGCACAATTAACTGCTGCATGTGATGCTTGTGCGGCCATTTTCCCCTTAGAAATACCTAAATCTGTTCTAACTACTATTACTAGCTTATATTCCAAACTTATTCCTCTTCTTCAGACACTAAAGACTCATCTTGTATTACATCTGCAGACAAACCTTCTCCTTCACCTGGTCTGTTCAATTGTTGATCTATATCTGCCATTTTTGAGTCAATGTCTGCTAAATCTGCCAAAAGAGTTTTTTCCTTTTTCTCATAATATTTTTTCATGATTGAACTACCTGAACGTTTACGAGTCTCTGCTTCTGCTAACTTACGCTTAACATTATCTCTATCGTGCTTCAAACCCTGAAGTTCAATAAGTTCTGCAGGTATATATTTCCCTGCGACTGCCAATTCTGATTCTATACGAATTCCAGGAGGGGCTCTCGCTAAACTTGGATGGATATTTGCAGTCCAGGGATATGCTCCCCTATACCATCCAGCTACGAAAAACAATGCAGACAAAAATAATAATGAAACTGTAACAAAAAATGTTTGGAAATAACCTTTGTCACTATCTGACCAATTGCCCCATGATGGTGCGTTGCCAAGTGCTGGATTTCCTAATATGAAACCTACGATTATAACTATACAAATTGACATTGCCATTCCTAAAGTTATTCTGTAAAGAGTATCGAATTCTTCATCTAATTCTCCTTTTCTAGGGAACATTGCTTGAATCAAAGTATAACCTGGAATAAACAAAACAAGCAATAAGCCTGCAAAAACTCGAAGCCAATTTATCTCTTCCATTAATACTCGCTAGAATAACCCCATTAAAAATGCCTGCTGCCTGCGAAACCGCTCCTATATCCATGTGGTTCTGAGCCATTTCTTCTTAGTGCAGATTGTTTTACCAAAGCATTCCAACGTGGTTTGCAATCACAATGTAAACCTTTCAAATCTTTTAAACCTAAACGGTGATTTTTCAAGGCCTCTAAAATTTTCTTATTGCAATCGTGGCAATTATGTGCTCCCCTACGCGTCCCTCCGCCTGTTGGATCTGAATATACTCTAACTGGTAAATCTTCACATCTTTTTAGAACTTCAATGACTGACCAAAGCCAAGGTGCTGTCCATTCATTTCTAAACCACAATTTTTCGACAACGGTATTCTTTTGAACATTTACTGGATTAATAGATATTTTATCTACATGTGGTGCTGCATCAATTGCTGATTTTACAGCATCCTCTATTCCTTCTTTTTCACTAAGGTATGGAGGTTTAAGTAGAATATAGGCTTTGACTTCAGCTCCATTATCTCGTGCGAGTTTGCAAATTTTTACAAAATGTGGCCAACGTAAGCGCTTGTTAACTGATTTATCTAGAACTATAGGATTTGATGATTCTAATCCAATTGCAATTTCTAATTTTGGTGCATTTTTATAAGCGAAATTTTTAGGATTTACAAATTCGGGTAATGATTCAATAAGAACTTTTTCAATTCCCATATCAGACATATCTGACATTACCTCATCTGCAAAATCAAAAGGAACTTCAGTAGGATCTATGAATGAGCCTGATGTGTAAATTTTAGCATATTTTTTCCCCTTTAAAGTAGGCCTAACTTTCTTCCATTGCTCACGGAGCATATCATCACTAACGCCGCCTGGAACTGTATCGTTGAAATAACCACACATTGAACAGCCTTCCTTTATGGACCAGTAACAACCTCTTGTTCTTAGAATTACTACGCCTGCCTCTACTATTTCTCCATTCAAAACTTCTTCTTCTGTCCATTTTGCTACAGGTTTATCCAAGGGATGATCTCTAGGTATTGATTTTGATTCATTAACAAAGTCTGTCAATGGAACAAAGGCTTCAGGCATGATGTCTAACCTCCACTGCAACTCCTCTATTCATTGAAAGCATTTCTTCTGGAACCATTTTTGCAATACCTACTGCAGTAACTACATCATTCTGCTTAATAACCACTTGATCTCCAATATTCCAATTGCCTTTGTAAGATTTCACACCTACTGCAAATAAATCTCCAACTAACTTAAAATTCTCTGCAATAATGATTGGGCCGTTTTGTAAACTATATTCTATTCCTCCCTTCAAAGTCAACCCAAAACCTCCAACTACTGGAGACATTGCTGCTAAATCTCCACAGCGTAATTTGTATGGCATACGTCCACTTATTTCTGAATCTACTAGAAAATCTGCATTATCGCCATATTGAAATTTTGCTAAACCCTTAGCTTCCCCTTTAGCTCTATCTTTAGTATTCAATAAAGGAATATCTGACAAAGTCATTCTTGCAATATTTTGAAGAATCTCTAAACCCTCAAAAGACGAAGGCCTATCTACTCTAGTATTTACTACATCAATTCCTAATTCTTTTATCAATTGAGTCATAATCTCTGATGAAGAACCTGCATGAACTATTGCTTTGTTATAATATTTAGTAGGATTTAATTTAAGCAGTTGAGATCTTAGCATGTCAATTTCGGATGCACTCCACTTTCCTGTCACGGCAATATCGTAGTGAGCTGCGGGATAACAAAATTCTAATTCTCTAGGAACCAAACCTAATGGAGATGTTACAGAAACTACATGCAATGCCAAATGGTTATCTACTTCACGAAGGGCATTGAAAAATCGTTTGTGACTGCTACTTTTGAAATATGGTTTTCTTGCTGAACAAGGTAAAATTAGTAAAACCATATTTTTTGCCGGAGGCTCATAGTTTGATAACCTATTTTGAAAATCAAGAATTGCGGGATGGTGCAGACTCAAATCATTTGATCTTATAGTAGAATGAACTCTCGCTCCTTTCTCAAGCAATAATGATGCTGAGTGATGTAATATTTGAGAAACCCGAGGATTGTGAAGGCTTGTCATTTCTACTAATTCTCTTAATTTTCCATTGGATATCGCATTTCTAATTCTTAAAATCCAACGATTCAACTCCTCTCTATTATGTTCGAATAAATCGTCTATTTGCTTATTTTGTTTAATCCACTCTCCACTTTCCAAAACCCATCCTGTTGAACTGCGCAATTCAACGTTTAAATCATCAAAAACATCTACTCCTAGATATGCTAAAATTGGCATTTGAGAAGGTTCTACTGCTGGTGCATAAAGTAGCCTAGAATGGCCTGCTTCAAGTCTAAACTCTGCTGCGATTTCTACTAATTTTTTAGGCTGAATTGAATAAGCATTATCAATGACTGCAATATTTTCAGATAATTGCAGATATGGAGATTTATCTGAATCTAAACCAAGAGGGCTCGGTGGTAAATCAAAAGTTTTACCAATCCTGATGGATCCTCCAGATTCTAAATCTTTAGATTCTTCTAAGTCTGTATGACTAAATACTACATGAGGAGTTTGCAGATTATCTTCTAGCTTTAGAAGTCTGCCTAACCCTTCGTGCCCTATAGGTTCCATTATATCTTGCCAAATTAGCGTCTATATATTGGATTCTTTTATTATGCTTCTGGTTCTTTAAGCTCTTTAGGAGGCTCAGATGCAGTCATCTGATCCTTAATTCCTTCATCTACAACCTGTTGAAGTGCTTCGTCAGCTTCTTCTTTAATTGCATCTAATTCAGCTTGCATTTCGTCAGCTGTAGGAATAGTTCCAAGAATATCTTCCGATTTACCGAGTGCTTTCTCTACATCCTTAAGATCTGATAATTGTCTGTCTGGAGCTTTGCGTGCATAACCAACATAGTCTGCTGCACCTTCGAATAATTTTGTCATTTCGAATGGAAGTACAAATTTTGTAGATGCTCCTGCACCAATTTCCTTCAAAGACTCTAAACTCAAAACAGTTAATGCTTTGGAGTCTAAAGTAGATGCACCCATTGCTGTAATTTTCAAACCTTGGGCTTCTCCTTGCTTCTCTAAAATAGTCTGTGAACGTTGACCTTGAGCTTCCAATACTTTAGATTGTCTAACACCTTCAGCTTCTAGAATACGTGATTGTTTGTCACCTTCTGCAGTCAAAATTCGAGATTGTTTTTCACCTTCTGCTGAAAGAATTGCTGATCTTTTTTCACCATCTGCTTTCAAAATAGCTGCACGTCTTTCACGTTCTGCTGAGGTCTGTTCCTCCATTGCAGCCTTAACATTTGGAGAAGGATCTACTTCTCTAATTTCTACATTATCAACTTTAACACCCCATGGGTCTGTTTCAATATCTAATTTGTCTCTAAGAATTGCATTAATTTTATCTCTGCTTGAGAAAATTTCATCCAATTCCATATCTCCAACTACTCCTCTTAGAGTTGTTTGAGCCATATTAACTATGGCTGCCCTATAATTTGCAACATTAAGAACTGCTTTCTTAGCGTCTGCAACTCTGTAATAAACTACAGCATCGACCATCGTTGGTGAGTTGTCTTTAGTAATAACTTCTTGGCGCGGAACGTCAAGAACTTGAATACGTAAATCTACCTTGAAAACTTTTGTTATCAATGGAATAACAAAATTCCATCCTGGATTGAGCATTGTGTGGAATTTACCCAATCGTAGCGCGACTCCTGATTCATACTGCTCAACTTGAACAATAGTTGTCATCAAAACAACAACTAATACTGCTCCAAGAATTAACAGTAAGAATATTATTTCTCCTATCATTTTATTCCTCTCCTTCTAAAGGCATTACTGTAACTGTGATTCCCTCTGCATCTGTAACTTTAACTTTAGTTCCTACGGGTATATTTTGGTCAGATGTAGCTCTAATTTCTTCCATACTGATTTTGACTTTGCCACTTCTATCATTTGCAACGACTTCTTTTGTAACAATTCCTTCTTCTCCAATTTTCCCTTCAATACTCATTTCACTAGGAGTATCTGGAGGTGCCAAAGATTGGTAAAGCATCATAGTCCCATACAAGGAACCTAAGCCAACTGCTAATCCAATTGGTAAAAGTAACAAACCGTCAACAATATTAAATGAGAGTAAAATCCCTAAAGCTATGAAAACGGTGGCTGGAACTGCAATTAAAAATCCAGGTTGAAATACTTCAACAACAAACAAAAGCACTCCGACAATTACAAAGGCTAATCCTAACTCGCTACCAAACAGTTCATCTGCCATGCAATAACAGAAACAAGCCCATATATAAGAGGTATCAAAACTCAATAATATCTTTATATATTCAATATTCTGTACAATCTATGGCGAAATTGACTGAACTAAATCAATACCTAATTCGTGAAAAATTTTTCAAAATATTTGGAAATAAATTTCACATTATGGATGAACAAGAACAATTATATGGATTTTGTGAGCAAAAAAGATTTAGAATTAAAGAGGACCTCAGACTTTATGATGACGAAAGTAAAAACAACGAATGGTTGGTTATCAAACAAAGAAACCTAGTGGATGCATGGGGAGGATTCGATATATTTGATCCTAAAGCAGGAGTTTTATTGGGGACTGTAAGAAGAAAATTTTGGAAATCCCTTCTTAGAACAAAATGGCAAGTTCTTGACGCCGATGGCAATGATATTGGAATGCTATTAGAAGATAGCATGGCTCAAGCAATAGCTAGAAGAGTATTTTTAGGAATTCTACCTAAAAAATATACGCTGCACACAATGGGTAATAATCAACCAGTTACTATGCGTCAAAAATTCAATCCATTTATTAAAAAAATGATAGTTAATATTCCACCTGAAAATAATTTTAATCGTAAATTCATAGCTGGGTTAGCAATTGTAATTTCTGCATTAGATGGAAGAGGGCAGAGATAATTAACTAAAATATTTAATTGCTGAACTACGGACAATCCAAGTAAGTGTAAATCCAAATGTTACAAATACATAGTCGCTATATTGATTAACACCTAACACGGTAATTAATGCTAAAACTATTAACAAAATTATCGAAAAAACTTGAATTTCTTTCTGTAGTTCCTCCTTGGAGAGGTCTCCCTTACCAAAGTTTCTAATTGAATAACTTACTGCTAACCAACTAAACAAAAACGTGCAAACTCCAATGCCTACTTCAACGAAATCAGATATTCCTGAAATTATTAACAAGATTACAAATATAGATAAAGTACCAATCGCCCATTTTTGTTCTTCATGTGAGTCTTCCATCGTTCTTAAGTAGATTGAGCAGTCAATATAAACATGAACTCCATTAATCGGCAAACGATAGGTTCTGTTCCTTTTAAGGGATTTTGGATAAGACTAATCGCTGCTATATTAGATGCGTTCGTCATTATTTTCTTTTGGTTAATTACATTTTATTTAATAATTGTAGTGAGTAGAACTGGTTTATTAACAGATTCAAATATTTTTTTATCAATTGTACTTGCCATTATTACTTTAATAATAGTTGGAATAATTTATAAACCAGTCATGGAAACCTCTGACTACCAAGGAACTTTTGGAAAATACTTACTCGGAATGAAAATTGTAACTCAAAGTGGCCAAAAAATCAGTTTAAGTACCTCAATCATTAGAACTTTAGTCTATTTTTTGACTTCCATTCCTTTGGTTAATTTACTACTATTGATGATAGGCTTTACAGAGTACAAACAAGGATTGCATGACATTGCAGCTGATACTTTTGTTGTATCGCAGCATTGGGAAGGCGCAATACCCTTAGAAGATAATTTTGGAGCATAGATATTTCAAAAAAATGTTGCTATAATTCTAACATATCTTTATTAAATGTCAAGTTACATGAATTAATCGATGGTTAGCTTAGAAGAAATGCGCAAACAGTATGACATTTCTGGATTAGACCGAAATGATCTACTAGAATCTCCAACTGAAATGTTTCGTAATTGGTTTGAGAAAATCGAAGACTATGATACTTTAGAGCCTAACGCCATGACGCTGGCTACAGCGAGTAACGCAGGAAAGCCAACAAGCCGAATCGTTTTATTGAAGGAATTTGATGAAAAAGGTTTCATCTTTTACACTAATTATGAAAGTACCAAAGGAATTCAAATTGAATCAAATCCATATGGATCACTTACATTTAATTGGTATCCTCTAGAAAGGCAAGTCCGAATTAGAGGGAAAATAAGAAAGATATCTCCAGATAAATCTAAAAAATACTTTGCAAGCAGACCTAGATTAAGCCAAATATCGGTTTTAGCTTCTAAACAGAGTTCTACCCTTGAAAGTAGAGGAGAATTAGAAAAACTTTTCAAAGAAATTGAAAAAAAATATGATGGAAAAGAAATCCCTATGCCTAATTATTGGGGAGGATATAGGCTTGAACATAAAGAAGTTGAATTTTGGCAAGGTAGAAGAGATAGAATGCATGATCGATTTGTTTATAATCGACATGGAACTACATGGCAAATTGAAAGGTTAGCGCCGTAGATGTCTGAAATAATTCCTATCTTTCCAATAGATGTTGTGCTGTACCCTAATCAAAAAGTTCCATTAAGAATTTTTGAACCTAGATATAGACAAATGCTAGACGATTGCATGAGTTCAAATCGAATGTTTGGAATAGGGATTTTAGACAATGAAAAGACAGAAAAAGGATGGGCATGTCCTGTTAATGTAGGAACTTTAGTTTATATCCTAAAATGTGAAGATTTAGATTTCACTGGAAGCAATTATTACATTGAAATTATAGGTAAAAAACGTATTTCAATTGAAAAATTAATCCCACCTACTGTAGAAAAACCTGATGAATATTTTCCACCAAATGGCCCTTCTATGAAACAAATGCTAAAAAAATCCTCTGGAACGCCTCTGTATTTTCAAGCAAACATTACATATTTAGATGAAATAAGCGAAGATGTAGAGTCAAAAGATTGGAAATTTTTATTAGGAAAACTAGAAATTAGAATTATTGAAATGGCAAATAAGATGGGTATTGAATTTGAAAACTTTGCGGATTTTATCGTAAGTAGTGGATTAAAGTTAGATTCTGCGAACACTCAAGATTTGTATACTCTTGCATCTATGTGTAGCTTATCGACTGAATCGCAACAAAATGTATTAGAAGGTAATTCTTCTAAAGAAATAGTGAAAATACTTGCAAAAGAAATATAATTCCTGCGCAGTATTATATACCCCCTTTTTCTCCCGACAAATCCTTGTAGTTGACTAATAGTAAATATTTAGCAATTTCAGGGAGATTGTGCACTCGATCTTGAAGATTAAGACCGGGGAAGATGGCATAGG
>CETB01033700.1_pt1 | contig 11690 bp, 7 predicted proteins | sample 356381 | NCBI WGS metagenome assembly CETB01 (sample SAMEA2622545, study PRJEB7988) | marine metagenome | biome: marine biome (ENVO:00000447); feature: deep chlorophyll maximum layer (ENVO:xxxxxxxx); material: "saline water (ENVO:00002010), including plankton (ENVO:xxxxxxxx)" | depth 155 m | reverse complement strand
ACGGAACAAATAGATTCTAAATATTCACTTTCGTTAGGATGTACATTATCTGTGTTTGGATTTTGGCCATTTACTTTTTCTCTTGCCAAATCAGTTAATTTCCTTTCACGAAGCTTATGGAGTTCAAGCTTCAGATCCATTAATTTCCTCATGTCAGAATTGCTTTTTTCCAGTCTTTTCACATTATCTTTGGAATCTGCAATAACTTTTTTAATTTGGTTCTCCAAATTTTTTACTTGTACATAGAATTTAGTAGACATTTTTGTTAATCTACCTTCCTTTCTCTCTTTTAATGTTTGAACTCTCAAGTCTCTGAGAGTCAACAATTGAGTAACCATTATTTTCCCATTTTGAAAGCCTAATAAGAATCTTTGCCAGTAAAAGTCTTTTATCTACACATTTAATTGAGAGCCATGAAGAAATGCCCAGTCTGTGCAGTAGAGGTGGAAGATACAGCACCATTTTGTAATATTTGTGGGGTTAATTTAGCAGGAGCTAAAGATGTAGGTCCCTCTCAAGTAGAGACTCCGGTAACTAAGGAAGAAGCTTCTTCCAATGTTTCTTCAGTTTCAACAGTGCCTCCAGTTTCTACTGGGCGAACTAAATCAAGTTTTTATTTGCCAGCATTACAATTCTTACTAGCAGTAGCTTTACTGGGATTAGTCCTTTACTATACTACTGCAGATGTTCCTAATCCAGACACAGTGATAAATGAAGGAACAGTTACTGAGGAGAATTTGAGTAATTATACTTCATACAATGAACCATTAACTTGTCCAGGATGGTCTGAGGCCATTACAAAAGGTAATGATAATGGTTGTCCATTAATTCTTAATTCTGATTGGGATACAAGTAGTTTCAATGTTCAAAAACAAGAGTATCAAACTATTTTAGGACTTACCGTTTTGATGGGTCTTTGTGTATTAGTTCAAGCACGTAGAATAAGTGATAGTAACATTATGGCTCCATTATTTTTAATGTTGATTATAATTGGAATTGTATATCTTTTCATGGGTCGTGATCAGGAGCCGCTCGAGGGCTTTGAGACTACTTTGGGTGCCACAGCAGGTATTGTGATTATAGTTGTATCATACATAGTATTCCTTTATGCAGTTACAGGTAAAGACATAAGTGAGGCACCATTGTCTACCATTTATTCTTTTATCGGTGCAGGTTCTTTAGTTTTTGCAGCACTACATCATAATTGGGTAAGAGGACCTTGGTTATCCTGTAGTAAGTCTGTAAAAAGTTTTGATACTTCCCTTGCTCAAGCTTGTACTGAGGTTGGAGGCAATCAAGAATTTGTGTATATTGATTTGCAGCCAATTGAAATGTTGATATTATTGGCAGGCATTTTTGCACTCCTTCTAGGAATTGCAGGATATATTTTACAAACAATTAGACTAAAAGATATGGAAGAAGCAAAGTATTTCTTTATGATTTTAATTGGCTTATCTTTACAATTCGTTGTTGTCGTTTGGAATCTCGTAAGAAACAGTGCAAATTTTTATTTTGAACAAGGAGATATAATATTGACAGTATTATCTGTGTCAATTTCATTTGTCGGAATGTATTTATTCTATAAAAAGAGAAAATCAGAGCAAAGTATGGAAGGTTTAGCATACTTTGGTTTATTTGTATCAGGTATAGGTACTCTTTTTGCCACTATGATTGCTCCAGCATTACTTTCAGGTTCGGACGTATCTTCTCCTGAATCAACTACTGATTGGGTGATGTTTGGTTTACCATTAGTTGTGGCAGGTGGTGCAGTTTGGTATGGAATAAAATATGGTACTGAAAAATTCAGGGATAGGATGGTTGAAATGCAATTGTCAAAACCTCCAGTTTCAGATCCTTTTGATTCTGATTTTGTGCCTGAAGAAGTTAAGGAAGAAGAGCCTGATAAGGAACCGGAGCCTGTAAAATCTGGAGAGGTTTCACTCGAAGATGCAATGGATAGATTACTCTCTGAATTCCCTGAAGCAACAATAGATATCAAACCTACTGAGGATGAAAATTATGGTGTTGATTTGAATTTGAGTGAAATCGAGAAAGAGCTCAAAGAGGAATTAGCAGAGACTCCAAAAATTAGAAAGGCTATGAAGGTAGATTATAATGTAGATTATGAAGAACTGTCTAAGTTTTATTCAACAACAGAGGACACAATTAATCAAACAGTTACACATCTTAAGTCTGGAAGAAATATTATGCTTTATGGAGATCCAGGTACAGGTAAAACTGCATTAGCTAATTTGCTCTTAAGTCAAATTTGTGGAGTTAAAGAAGCCAAAGATGGTAGTATGATTCCTAATTATTCTATTGTTACTGCAAATGCTGAATGGTCTAATTTTGAGGTTATTGGAGGCATCTCTCCAGACGATTCTGGAGGTTATTTCTTTAAAGATGGATACGTTGCAGATGCTGCTAAAAATTGTGAAAAGACAATGAATGAAGACGGTAAGCCTCACTATTTAGTAATTGACGAATTTAATAGAGCAAATATTGATGAAGCGTTTGGTAAATTATTTACAGTATTTGAGTATAGGGATAAGCAAGCGCTACTTACTGCAAAAGAGACAGGAGCTGCACCATTCATGATGCCTCCTGAATTCCGTATTATTGGAACAATGAATACTCAGGATAAGAATACACTTTTCAATGTTGGTCATGCACTGATGAGACGTTTCGCGTTTGTTGAAATAGGCTTGCCAGATAGAGATGATGAATACAAACGTATGCCTACTTTTGTTTTTAATAAGTTAAATAAATTAGGTATTGCACCGGAAAGACCTGAGGACGCTGATGAGGTTGACTGGTATGCTAAGGAAATGTTTGATTTCTATGATGAGGATGGAACGATGTTTAAGGCATTTAATAAATTTATGAATTTCCTAGAAGAACAAGAGTTACCTCAATCAAGAGATGATGAAGTTGCAAGAGGCGTCAGAACCTATAGAAAGATAGGTCCTGCAGTAATAATTGATTCTATGTTGACCGTATTCAATTCGAGAGGCCAATACGATCTTGATAGGGCATTAGCAGATGTAATTAAATCCAACATTATGCCTGCTTTAGAGGGTCTTGAAAGGAATGAGTTGAAGTGTTTGATGTTGAAGGCACAGGAAGTTCTTGGGCCAACTCATGCCATTTCAGTGACTTTAGAAAAGATGGTTGATTCTCCAGGTTTGAGCGTTTTCGGTTGATATGAGTTTACCGGATGCAACAATAGATCTGAATTTACCTGCTGATCATTCAGACCATTTGGTAGAAGGTGAAAGCATATTATTGAATGTAAATGCGTTTAGACCTTTGGAGAATGTACACATAAAGTTGGGTACAGCTCGTATGGATAACCTTCCAAAGATTAGGTCTAATACAACTCATTCACAAGCATTTGAAGTTCCAGATTATATTGGAACTAACACCATTGGTTTATTCGATGAAGGAGGTAATTCAGTTTCCAATAAACTGGAAATAGTAATAGCTCCAAAAATGCTTGATTACGAAAAATTTAAGGATTTAAGAGATAATCACATACCTGATTTAGTAAAGAATTCTGGTGCTGAAGAGCCTCCGGAGGGAATGTATCCTGGAGCTACATCCTCAATTGAAGAAGAAAAGATATTATTGAATATTGAGCAATTATTAGAATTCTCAGGTAAATTGTTGAAAATAACTAATGATATTCGTAAAGGTGCCTATACTTACAAGGTGGAAGTTGAAAGAAAGACGATGAAGTCTCAGATAAGAGGGGCTGTGCGTTGGCAAAAAACGGCATTAGCAAGAGCTCAGAAAGGTACAGAATATGCTACTGCACACGTAACAGATATTAGAAAGAGGAAATGGAGTACACCGACTAATATTCTTCTTGTTAAATTTCACATGGAAGTTTTCATTGAAGCTATTTTCTTTAGAGATGAAATGGATCGTAAGGAAAGAGAGAAGAAAGCTTGGGCTGCTATTTATGGAAAAAAGGTTGAAGAACTATCAGATGAGGCAAAACTTCAGCTAGATAAATTAGATTTGGCTTGTAAAATGCACAAGCAGGTCCTTGGTGACGGTAAGTTAGCTGAATTAATCCCAATAGCTAAAAATACTAGGAAAAGTCAAAGATTGATAAACAGAGAGGCTTTGATTGAAGCTAAGACTTGGAGCCGTAATAGATCCTATCGCGAGTTGCCCCCACTATGGCGAGAATTTTTGGACGAATACCAATCTTATTATGAAGAAACTGTGCTAGTTCAAACACAAAAAATGACAGATATTTATGCACTCTGGATTCTTTGTGAAATGGCTTCAGGAATGAAATTGAGTGCTCATGCAAAATCATTGAGAGAATTTAGATCCAAGAATAAAGATATTGTTTTGAAATATGATGCACCAGGCCAAGTTCGTCATGGATGGAGCGATTCAATTATGGGTTCACTATTTGGAGAATCAGAGGAAAAGACAAATCCCGCACAGGGTTCTGGTAAACCTGAAATATTCATGACTTATCGTGGAATTAATTTTTATTTCGAAACAAAATATGATTTGGAGCAAGCTCCAAGGCAAGAGGATGTCTACAAAGTATTGGCATATATGAATAATTATGATGTTCCTTGTGGAGGTATAATTTATCCGGGTCCTCAGTTGAAAGTTTCCGTTGATGTTAGAAATAAACAAGTTATAGCGTGGATACCTTTTACATGGACAGAAAAAGCATTTGAAGTTGCACCAAATTATTTTGCTTTTATATCAGATAGAATGGCATCAATTCATTCTAGAATAGGGGAAGAAGATTTAGACAAATTTGTTGAAGAAGTTGAAAGAACTGCATTTGAATTTTATGAAGCTATCGCAGTTCCTGGGGCTGTGGCTCCTGAAATGCCTGAATTTTTGTATAATGAGGAAGTGGAACTCGACCTTGAAGATGTAATGGAGATGGAGGAAGAAGAGGATGAAGTAGATTTGGAGACTATTGCAGAGGAGGAATCTCAAGTGAAGAAAGATAGATTGTTACAAGATATTGAAGAAGGCAATTTAGAAGAAGCTACAGATCAGGCAGGCGGTTACTCAATTTCTAAGGAGATTGCTGAGGATGAAGAGGAGGAAGAAACTGAGGAGGCTGAGGATACAAATGAGTTCCCTGAAAATATTCTTGAAGAGACAACACCTGTTCCCGAACCTCCTAGTGTAGCGGACGCAATTGTTTCTGATGATTCAGATAAGCCTCCTGAAAAGAAAATATCATTATCTATTGAAAAACTTAGAAAGATGGTTGATGAGCAGGATAAGTAGTTAATACTGTTGTTGAATAAGAAAATATGATTAAAGTAGGTATCAATGGATACGGTACAATTGGTAAGAGAGTAGCTGAGGCAGTTACACTACAAGATGATATGAAAATAGTGGGAATTGTAAAGACAAAACCCACCTATGAGATGAGAGGCGCTATCGATGCCAATTATCCAGTTTTTGCGTCTACTAAAAATAAAATACCTTTTTTCGAGTCTAAAGGTATTGAAGTTAGTGGAGTTACTGAGGATTTAGTTAATCTTGCGGATATTATAATTGATTGTACTCCTGGGAAATTAGGTGTAAATAATATGGAGATGTATGAAAAAGCTGGAACTAAGGCCATATGGCAAGGTGGAGAAAAGCATGAGCCCATTGGTACTAGCTTTAATTCTTTGACTAACTACTCAGAATCAATTGGTAAGGATTATGTTAGAGTCGTGTCATGTAATACAACGGGTTTATCACGTACCCTTTACCCCTTACTAAATGAATACGGTATAAATAATGTGCAAGCAGTCATGGTCCGTAGAAGTGGAGATCCCAAAGATAGCGATAGAGGGCCAATTAATTCTATTGAACCAGTTCTTAATGTTCCAAGCCATCATGGCCCTGATGTTCAAACAGTTATTTCCGATTTGAATATACAAACTATGGCTGTTAAAGTGCCAACTACTATTATGCATGTTCACTGTATTATTGTTGAATTAGAATCAGAACCAGATGTTTCTAGAGTAATTGAATTATGGGATAATACTCCTCGTGTTGACTTAATTGAGGGATTTTTACACAATGAAGGCAGCAAAATTCGAAACTTACCAGGTACAGCTGAGATAATGGAATGGGCTAGAGATTCTCTGTATACTCGTGGTGACTTAAATCAAATAGCAGTTTGGAAAGATGGAGTTCACTCATTCGGTAATAAATTGTATTATTATCAGGCAATACACCAAGAATCCGACGTAGTTCCTGAGAATATAGATGCGATTAGAGCTATGTGTAATATTGAATCTGATTCTTTCAAATCTGTGGAAAAAACTAACAAAGCTTTAGGAATTAACTGATAGATTTTATTTTATTTAGATATTCACTATTTACAGTAGTCTTTAGATTATTCATTTTACCTATTTTGATAATAATACCATTTATTTCTTCTATTTCAGTTCTTTGACCTTTTTTCAAATCTTGTAGCATACTACATAAATTATTTGGTGTTTTGTCAACTATCATTTTAGCAGCCTCCAGTGGACTTTCTGGAAACTCTATGTTATTTGCTTTAGCAATCTTCATAGATTCTTTTAGAAGTTCTTCTACTAAATTCCAGTATTTCTCCTCCGAAAGTCTCCCATTTCTAAGGCCGTAGAATGAAGCTATTGGATTAATTGCACTATTTATTGTAGCTTTAAGCCATATATGTTTAATAATATTCTTAACTGGTAAAATTCTAAAATATTTTTCTGTAAAAATATTTTCTAGATTCCAAGTTCTGTTATCAGTACCATTTAGATTACCTATTACAGTGTTCCCCGTACCCATAAATTCTGTAATTCCTAATTCTAGCGATACTGCACCAACACTTGTCACTATAGCTAATATGTCGTTAGAATTTCTAGGGTTATAATCTAACATTTCTAATCCATTTTGGCATATTATTATTTTGCCTTCAAAAGTCCGAAGAATTTTCGTAGTTTCTTGGAGATCATAACTTTTTACAGCGATAATTACAACTTCGGAATCTCCCATTTCGGTTATGATATTTGCCTTTATTTTTCTTTTATTTTTCCCCTTTTTAATCCATAAACCCTTTTTATTTAATGTATCATAATGTTTTTTCTTCACCAGTATTGAAACATCATTCAGCTCTTCCAGTGAAGAAGCGAGTAGTAATCCTATAGCTCCCGGCCCTATTATTGTTATTTTCATCTTTGTTCTGCATAAATCAAGCATTTGTTATTGAGCACATTTACATGCACAATGAGCTTTGGTTTATCTAAATCCACACTTATATCGGGATATGCATCAAATACAGCACCTGCTAGATCTCTGGCTAATTCAGTAGATGTAAATTTATGTTCTCCTTTCCTATTTACATTAATTGCAAATGTATTGCTTTCATTTTCTTTTGGAAGGATATTTTTAATTTTATTGTACATTATTTCATTTTTTGCTTCACAAAGTTCAGCATCATAAAGTTTGTACTCTTCTTTAGCCATTTTTTTTATTGAGGTAATATACAAATATTTATTGATAATTAAATATTTAGCTAAATTATCATGCTTTTCTATTTGCTCAAGAGCAATTTTTCTTCCTATTTTCTTTAAACTTCTCTTTGGAATATTTACAGAAACGTAATTATTCATTTATGGAAGCCAATACTCTTTCAATTATTTCTTTTGAGTGACCAACATAATTGTCAGCATTTAAGCAATCACTTATTTCCTTGTTATTCAAGTATTTCTGGACTTCACTGTTACCTTTCACATTTTCACTAAATGTTATTCCTTTTTTCTCAGCTTCCATAGTAATACTTCTTATCAATTCATGAGCCTCTTGACGCCCTAGGTTAGTTTTGCCAAGTGCAATAACAAATGCTTCAGCCATTGGCAATCCCCCTGCACCTTCTAGATTTTCTCTCATTTTTTGTTCATTAATATATAAATTTGCGAAAACATTTTCTGTTTTCCTAATTATAAATTCTAACAAGATATAAAATTGGGGTAGAATAATTCGCTCATTACTTGAATTTGCTAAATCCCGTTCATGCCACTGCAAGTTATTCTCATATGCGGAATACAATACGGAACGCACAATTCTTGCTAGTCCACCTACATTCTCAGAGGTTATTGGATTTTTCTTTTGAGCCATCGTTGAGGATCCTACTTGCTTTTCTATGTTGAAAGCTTCAGCAACTTCACCAATATCACTTCTTTGCAAGTTTCTAACTTCAATTGTAAATTTTTCAATGCTAGTTGCCAAGTTAGCACCCCAGGCAATAACTTCAGCAATACGGTCACGTCCCAGAATCTGAGTTGTAGCTAATGGTTGGTTCAATTCTAATTTTTCACACACGAGTTTCTGAACTTCTAGGGTATGAGGGTGCATGGCAGCTCCAGAACCTACTGCTCCTAGGAATTTTCCAGTCATAATTCTTGGCTTTAATTCATTTAGCCTATCCATATGTCTCCCTAATTCAGAGACGAATACTGCAATTTTCAATCCAAATGTAATTGGGGTAGCCCATTGTCCGTGTGTTCTACCTAACATCACAGTATCTTTGTGCTTCTGAGCAAGTTTTGCCATAGATTTGATTAATTTCTCAAGGGCTGTCTCTATCAAATTTATTGCCTTTTTGTGCTGTAAGGCTCTTGCAGTATCTACTATATCATAACTAGTAGCTCCAAAATGAATCCATTTTCCAGCATCTCCCACTTGCTCTTCTAGTCCTTTTACAACAGCCATGACATCATGGTTAATTTCAGCTTCAATTTCTTCAACTCTTTCCCTTTTAACAAGTTTTATACCTTTTTTGATTTCTGAAGCAGCTTCTTTAGGTACAATTCCTATTTCAGATTGCGCTTCAGCTAATGTAGCTTCTACTTTCAAAAGGAAATTTAGATATGAATTAGCTCTGAAGACATTTCTCATTTCCTCAGTCCCGTATCTATAGTCAAGAACGCTCACTGGGTCCATATTGCGTCAAAAGGGGTGCATATATACTATATCTTTCAAAAATGGAGGGATTACTTTTATCTAGCTGTGCTCTGACCATTAATATGGTCAACAGGGTTTTGTCAGCAATGTATTTCGCATTTGCTTTTCTTATGTTGGGTTTATTGTTTAGTTCAAATGCAGAAGCTATAGATATTGATTTAGAGCCTATTAATTTTACATTTAATCCAGATTATCCTATCAATGGGGAACCTATAGAGATTAGTTTTGAAGTAGTTAATAATGGTAATGTAGCAGCTAACGATGTAACCATTGTAGTCTGGAATAGTACTTCTGAATGTGATGTAGAAGATGAATGTATTCCTGTTTTTGAATCAACTGAAGCAGTTATAGATCAAGCAAAAAAGGCAGTAGTTGATTTTACTTGCAATCCGGAGGGCGTAGATGGTTGTGGAGGTCTTGGAGATCATGTTCTTACAATATCAATAGATTACGAAGATGATATTGAGGAAACAAATGAGGATAATAATAGAATAATTTATGAATATACTGTTTTTGATCAAGAATTAGCAGATTTAAGGACTACAGAAGGAGAGCTTTTTCCAATAATTTTCACACCAGCAACTCCCGCTGTTGGAGATTCAGTAGATATATTAGTTCTTTTTGAGAACGGAGGCCGAGATAGCTGTACAGACTTTAAAATCGAATTTGAGCAAAGTCTAGATGGTGAGACGAAAATTATTGATGATCCTAGAGTTTATACAATAATTGATCCAGGAGCTCCAGCTCAATTTAATATAACATGGCAACCAGATGAAGTTGGGACCTTCCAAATTAATATTTATTTAGATTCAACAAATGATATAGAAGAATTTAATGAAGACGATAACACATTTTCTTCTGAGGTTTATGTAAGACCTCACACGCCTGAGTTAACTCTTGATGAATTCAGAAACATCACAATAGATCCTGTAGATGTTTGGCTTGATGATATTTATACAAATCATACAATTAATTTGACTACTCATATTCTTAATGAAGATTATGTTGTTTCTGCAGAATCTGTTAGAATAGGTTATTATGATTTACCAGAGAATGGTACAGAAACTTTGATTGGTTATGCATTTATAGATGATATAGAGAATGCAACAAGGAATGGGGAAGAGATTTTTGGTGGAACCCAACCTGCGACAATCACTTGGTCATCTGATACAGGTACCAATATATTAGGAAATCATACTATAATTGTCCGGATAGATCCTCTTGATGAAATAGAAGAATGGGTTGAAGATGACAATAATTTTTCCTTTAGAGTAGTAGTTTTAGAATCTAAGCCAGATATTAATATTTTGGATTTACAAGTTATTGGAGAACCAATAAGGGGCATACCTTCAGATATTCAAATTACTATTTTTAATGAAGGGGCAGCTTATGTATCAAAATTTCCAATAGATATGCGCATTGAGGGAGAATTGATTAATAATTGGGAAGTTACAGTTAACCAAGGAGAATTTCTTAATTTAACAGTAGCTCATACATGGCAAGTTCAGCAACCAAGTATTTCCGTTAGGGGTGATGCATCTTCTGAATTTGATGAACTAGACAAATCTAATAATATAAATTCGTTGCTAGTGAATGTAGCTGCACCAGAATATGATTTTAGTATAATAGATATTACAGCAAATGATCCAGTATTCAAAGGAGATCATATGGAAATTTCTTTATTGATTAATAATAAGAGAGCTGAAATTCCAAATTTCCAATTTTCATTATATGTAGATAATTCAACAACTCCTGAATTTCAAAATTATGATTTTGAAGGAAATCCTGTATATTATGTTTATGAAGAGGATTTAGGATATAATGAAACAAGATTAGTTACTCTATTCTGGAGAACTACAGATACTGCAGGTTCATTTAATATCACAGTTATTGGAGAAATATCAGGTACTGATTTTGTTGACATGAATGAAACAGATAATATTGCAAATTTAAGTGTAATTGTGAAACCTAGGAATTTCCAATTATCAGTAGAAATGCGCAATCTACCTAGTACAATATATCTTAATCAGACCTTAGAAATTTCAGTTAGTGCTTTGAATTTCGGTCCTGAAATATGTTGTGAGTGTCCAGATGGTACGATGAATATGTCAGGTGCATCAGCCGATTGTATAGGTGCTGAAATTTCACTTTTCATTGATGGTGAGTTGTTTGAGATTTATCAGACAGAACCATTAGGCCGAGTGAACGGTGAAGAGATTAGAACTTTCTTTTGGACTCCTACAGAGCCTGGACAGTATTTGATTGAAGCTAAGATTGATCCGGATAACATAATAGATGAGTTTGATGAAACTGATAATGAAGCTTCTGCAAATGTCAATGTGACCATAGAAGAGTTCGTCGAAGAAGAGAAAGTTGTTGTTGATGAAGACGATTCACTGATTAATGAGCCTTTAGTTTGGCTACCTTTGATTGGTTTATCAATTGCAGGGATAGGTATGTTTATCTATAATAGACTAGGCGATAGCGGAGATTATTTTGATGATTACGGAGATTCAGATGATCTTCAAAGCTCTGGTGTTAAAACACAACAGTCTGGTTTCAGATATAACCCAGAAACTGGCGAGACGATTGATTTAAAAACCGGAGAAATTATTGGTCAGGATGGAAAGAAGGATAATTAGTTCGGTGACTGCCCCAATTTCGGCCTCCGAATTTAATTTTGTGGGCTTTTACAGATAAGA
>CETB01106447.1_pt1 | contig 11706 bp, 14 predicted proteins | sample 356381 | NCBI WGS metagenome assembly CETB01 (sample SAMEA2622545, study PRJEB7988) | marine metagenome | biome: marine biome (ENVO:00000447); feature: deep chlorophyll maximum layer (ENVO:xxxxxxxx); material: "saline water (ENVO:00002010), including plankton (ENVO:xxxxxxxx)" | depth 155 m | reverse complement strand
AATTAAAATCTTGAATGAATTCTGTATATCCTTTTCTCCATTCTACTGCAAATGATTCTAAATCTTGTTCACTCAGTTTGTTAGGAATTAGTTCTTTTAACCCATTTTTTATGCTACCTCTCCAGTCAACTACTGTACCGAAGACATCAAAAATAAGAGCTTTAGGATTATTATTTTTCATTGGCTAGTTTAATCACCCTTTTGCTATAGTATAGAATAATTATTCACTTTTAATATTTCTTATTTTCTTTTTTCTGTCACTTATTTTTTTAGAAATATAATCTCTAATTTTCCCCTTAGCAGAAATAGCCTCATTAGCCAAGTTATATAGATATGAATTATTAAAATCCGATATATTTCTAAATTTTTTATATTTATCTTTAAATCTTGATCTTTCAGATTTTTTATTTAACATAGCAAGTTCAATCATTAAAAATTTTCTTAACAAACTAAAGCATTCTTCAGGATTCATATGGATTCCACCTACAGGTTCTGGAATCACTGAATCAATAATTTTTAAATCTTTACATTCCTTCGCACCAAAGATTGATGGTTGGTTTAGAGAGTCTTTTTCATCTCTATTATCACCCATTACTAAAATAGCATTCTCTAACATCAATCTTCTGTCAGATATATCCAAAGAAAGTGCTGCTTCTGATCCTCCTCTACTTATTAGTACTGATATTGAAGGAGATGACATTTGTGCCATAGATAGCATAGTTTCACCCAAGGAAGTGCCAATGCCTTTGATTTCTTCATTGTAGGTCATATTGTGCCCTACAGTATCAATAAAAGTTATCAATGGTATGTTAAATCGTGAAGCAAGATTAATTGCTCTGCTACATTTTCTAAAATCAGATGACTTAAGTCCATTTAATGAATCATTTTCGATTATATTTTCCTGAGCAACCACCATCACTGTTTGACTCCCTAATTGAGCTAATCCAGTTATAATTCTGTCACTATTCTCTAAAAGTCTATCACCTTTGATTTCAAAAAAATTTTCAAACACTTTATTTAAAAAGATAGACGAACTAGGCCTTTTATCACTAGTAGATATTTTCACTCTTTCATCTATAGATAGATTTGATAATGAGAAATTTGGTTTACTACTTTCTTTATTTTCATACACTAATTTATGATTATTATTTAACAAGTCTATAATTCTAGATATTTGTTCTTTTTGTTGATTTCTATGAACTATAGAGTCAATCAAACCTCTTGTAAGCATGGAATCAGATGCTCTAGATTCAAAATCTACTGAACCATAATCACCTTTCAAATCTTTTAATGGACTCATTCCAACAGAAGCTCCGGGTTCAGATAATATAATGTCAGAAAACGTAGCTAAAGTAATATATGCTTGCCCTGTACAAGGATTAGTGAGTAAAGATAGTGAGGGGATTTTTTTACTCTTAGCATTAGCCATAGATAATGTAACTTTTGCCATTTGCATCAAAGAAAGTATTCCTTCCTCTATTCTTGTTCCTGAACTAGAGATAATTGAAACAATCGGAATTTTCATTGATACTGCCTCGTCAATAGCTAACGAAATTTTCTCGCCTGAGATAAGTCCTAAATTCCCTCCCATAAAAGAAAAATCCATCAATATTATTACGCATTTATTGCCACCCATTGTTCCAATTCCTGTTATTACAGAATCATTCAACCCTGTACGCTCAACATCTGATTTAGTTCTCTTTTTATATTCCGTAAGTTCATCCTGTGTGTATTCATGATTATTAGTTAATTCTTGGTTAAACTCAACAAATGACTTTCTGTCAGTTAACAAATCCAATCTGTCATATGGCTTGATATAAAAATGGAAATTACAAGACGAACATACCCTGTAAGTATTATATAATTCAGATCCTTTTAGATTAAAATCGCATTTGAGACATGAATCGAAATCTTGATCTGGTGCATTAGTTATCAATTCCTCAGCATTGAAAAATACATTTTCATTATTTAATTCTTTCAAAAGATAATTCCTAAAACGTAAAAATTATTAGTTAATTATAACATCTCTTGATTTTGCTGATTCAAGTTGCGGTCCTACAATTCCTTCCTCTTCCAATTCATCCATTAATCTGGCCGCTCTGGGATATCCAATTCTTAATTTTCTTTGAAGCAAAGAAATTGAAAGTTTTTTTGTATTTCGAGCTAAAGACACTGCATCATTGAAAAGAACATCTTTGTCATTACTCAATTGTTCTTCGGAAACATTCCCTTCATCATTTTCTATATTTTCAAAGATATTTATATCATAATTATAGTTAGAAACTGAATTGTTTTTCCAAAAATCTACCAAATTTGATATCTCTTGATCATTTATAAAACAACCCTGTAATCTTGCAGGAGAGGCTCCGTCAACAGGCAAATATAACATGTCACCTTTCCCTAATAATTTTTCTGCACCTGTAGAATCTAAAATTGTTCTTGAATCAATACTGGAAGTAACACTAAAACTTATACGACTAGGGAAATTTGATTTTATTAATCCTGTAACAATATCAACTGAAGGCCTTTGGGTTGCTACTACCAAGTGAATTCCTGTAGCTCTACCAAGTTGAGCCAATCTGCAAATTGACCTTTCTATCTCTGCTCCACTAGTCATCATTAAATCAGCAAGTTCATCAATTACTATTACTAAATATGGCAAAGAATTAGGGAATTTACTATTTAATTCAGAAATATTTCGAACTGATTTGGATTCCATTAGTTTATATCTTTTAAACATCTCATTTATAACTCCTCTAAAGATTTTAGCTACAGAATCCAATTCAACTATAACTGGCGAAATCATATGAGGTATTCCGTTATATTGTGTTAATTCAACTCTTTTTGGATCTACAAGCATTAATCGCAATTGATCAGGTGATTTGCTATATATCAAACTAGATACAATAGAATTCATACATACACTTTTACCACTACCTGTAGCACCAGCAATTAATAAATGAGGCATTTTAGTTAAATCTATAGAAATATTATCTCCTCCAGATCCTTTACCTAAAGCAATAGGCAAAGAATCATGTTTTTTAAAAATATTTTGATAATCGTTTGATTTCAACATTGACTTTATTCCTATAACTCCTGGGTTAGGATTCGGAACTTCTATGCCAACCAAAGATTCTCCAAGTACTGGAGTTTCGATTCTTATGGAAGGAGTTTTTAAAGCTAAAGACAAATCTTTTTCACGAGCAAATATTGCATCAACTTTTACTCTATTTTTTCTTTCTACTTCTTTTAAAACGTGTTTCCCTTTTTCATCAACTATAGGATTGCCCTCTGAATCAAATTGTTTTTCTTTTTTTGTTTTTTTAATCCAACCAGGAATTAAGCCATATAATGTCACTACGGGGCCTGGTTGGACTTGCCCAATTTCTACTTCTACATCATATTGATCCAACGTTTTTTTTATATTCTCAGCAGTTTCATCTATTTCTTCCTGTAAAATTGAAACTTCTTCAAGATCATTCAGCAAATCAATTGAAGGTAAATAGTCTTTTTTTAAATTGTTATTTAAATTTGCGGAATTGGGTATAGAATTAAAATTTTCATCAGAAATCTTTGAGTCTTGAATATTAAAGTTATCTTTAGAAATTTCAGAATCTTGAGTATTAAAATAACTAGTACTATTATCTTTGTTCTTAATCAATATATCGTCATTTTTATATGGGCCTGATTTTTTTTGAAACCACTTAGAATTATCTTTAGAATCAATCTTTGAAAAATTATTTTGGGTTTTGTTATTATCATCATAATTAGCAGAGTTTATTTCATCATCATTTAACGAATAATCAAGTTCATCAGAAATACCTAAAATTTGCGGTGAAGTTATTGTTTGTGGTGCAGTGTTTTTGGATATATATATTTTTTCTGTTTTACCAAATTTTTTAAATAAAGATAAAAATGATCTTATGCTCAGTGTGATTATCATTATAAAGATCAACCCAGAATTCAAAAATGCTTTAATAACATTTTTGGGACTTATAGATAACAAAATTATAAACACAAAGAATAAACTTGTAGAATAAAATGCAAAAATTGAATTTGATTGGATTTGTTGCCCTAAACTTCCTCCTAATGAATTATCTGAAGTATAGACAAAATATTTGGTGATTTCATTCTCAGCTCTAAAATTACTTAGTACAAATATTGCAAAAATCAAAATCAAAGTAAAAGTAAAATTAATTCGCAGATTGGTCTTGTTAAAACCGAAAAAATAAAAAGCTAAAAAACTAATTGAATAAACACTCAATATTAAAGGTAAGGAAAAACCAAAAATTGCTCTTAAATCTGTTATAAAATTTGTAATTACATCCATAAGTTATTTTTTATGTATAAAAAATAAATAATAATGAAAATTAATTACAATTTCTATTTATTAAAAGGTTAATTTCTTAATAAGATTTATTTATGAAATACCTTTCTTTTTCAAGAAGTCTAAAGCATCCTGAACTGTTAAAATGCTTTCCGCATCTTCATCTGATATTTCTACAGGGTTATCATCAGTGCTAAATTCTTCCTCAAAAGCCATTATCAATTCAACTAAATCCAAAGAATCAGCATCCAAGTCATTCATAAATGAAGCCGAAGGAACTACTTGATTTTCTTCAACTCCTAATTTGTCAGTAACAATATCTTTCAATCTGTCTTCCAAACTCATTTTATCTCCTTATTTTTATATTTTTTTTGGATAAAAGAATCTAATACTCCATTAATAAATGAAGAAGATTTCTCTGATCCAAATATTTTAGCAATTTCTATTGCCTCATTTAAGGCTATCTCAACCTTTAAACTAACATATTTAATTTCATAAATCGAAATACGTAAGATATTTTTATCAATTATAGGCAAGTCTTTCAATGGAAATGAGGTAGCAAAAGTCTCTATTATAGAATCAATCGTATTTTTTTGATTATTTACACCGTTTAATAATTCATTAGCATATTGAATATCTTCTATTTCATAATTTGAAATACTGTCACTAAATCCATCTATCTGAATTTGATTCAAAATTGATGAAGCATCACCCATTGTTATTTCAGTATTATTAAATCCAGGAATTATATCTAATTTGTACAAGTATTGAAGGGTTAAAATTCTTGAAAAAGTCCTTCTTCCGTAAAAATAAGGCTGATCATGTTTTAAGTTCATTTATTGAGTTAATGTGTTAATTGAGTCAGTCGTATCAACAGAAGTTATGTTGGATTTAGAGTCTATTCGCTTAATCATATTGCCCAAAACTCCTCCATGGCCAAATTCTACAAAAGAATCAACTCCATCGTTAATCATATATTTAACGCTTTTATTCCAATCTACACAATTTGTTATCTGCGTAATCAATTCTTTTTTTATTTCAGAAACATCAGTTAATGGTTTTGCACTACAATTGGCGACTATAGGTATTGATGGGATTGAAAATTGTAAATCATTAATATAATTTTGCATCTTTTCAGCAGCGGGTTTCATTAAATCTGAATGAAAAGCTCCTGCAACTTTAAGTGGTATAGCTCTTTTAGCTCCTCTAGAAGTTGCTAGATCTATTGCCGAAACAATAGCTGTTTTATCACCACTAATTACTGTTTGTAAATCAGTATTAATATTAGAAACATAAGTTCCAGTCTGCCTGCTAATTTCATATACTGCTTTTTCATCTAAACCTATAATTGCAGCCATAGTACCTGGATTTTGATCACAAGCATCTTGCATTAGTTCCCCTCTTAATGATACTAATTTAGCAGTTTCTTCCAAATTTAATGCTCCAGAGACATATAAAGATGTATATTCACCAAGACTATGCCCTGCAACGTATTTTGGAGTTGGAAAAGAATTTCCAATCTTTAATTTCAAAGCTTCATAACAAGCGATACTAACAGTCATAATCGCAGGTTGAGCATTTTTTGTTAACATCAATTCCTCGTCTGGTCCATTAAATATAATGTCACTTAATTTACGATCAAGAGCATCGTCTACTCTTTGGAAAACCTCGGCGGAAACATCAATATCTAGCAAATCTCTACCCATACCGACTTTTTGGCTTCCCTGTCCGGGGAAAATAAATGCTGAATTAGAATTTGATTCTAATATTTTATCGCTTTTAATCATTATATATACTATTAATCTAAAATTTGTTGACTTTTATATAATCCACACTCAGGACAAGCGGAATGCGGAACAATGAAAGCGTCACATCCAGGTTCATTACATTTAGTCAAAGGAACGTTTTTAATTCCGAAATGCGAAGCTCGGTCTTTTTTTCTTTTTTTCGAATGTTTTTTCTTAGGTAATGGTGCCATATTTAAAATCCAAGATATATATTACATTAAATTTGTCAGATTACAAACTACTTAGGAATTCATTAATTTACATTTTTTCGAACAAATTGGTTTTAAAGGAATGTTTATTATTATATATTCTCTTAAACATTCATGTAGTCTTAAATGATTATCTTTATCAATAGTAAATGAATCTTCATTAATAAATCCATCATCAACTAAGAATTCTTCATTCAAATTAATATCAAGATCAAGATCAATATGTTCTAAACATCTTGAGCAATTCAACTCAATGCATACGGGAATCGTGCCTGATAACCATATACCTTTGTCAGTTTTAGTTAAATTAATCACAGATTTTTGTACTTTAACATTCCCGATGTCGTAATAGTTATGCTTAGAATTATTTATTACTAATTGTTTGCTAAATCCAAGCGATTGCTTAAACATTTCTGAAAGATTATATATCATATATATAAAATAAATTAACTTAAGATAAAATAATATATAATTTATTATATATTTAGTTCCTTGACCAATGAAATTAAGTGAAGCAAAAATAAATACCACTTTAATTGATGACGAAATTATATTGTCTTCAAATTTATTGTCTTTGTATATGAAAAGTGTACAAAGTGAAGGGAATATTAATAAAACAAAGCATACTCCTATATTTTTTCCAACTGCTCTGGTTTTTGGAGAAATATTTAAAAAATACTCTCTACCAGATGGAACGATTCATCTTTCACAAAAAATCGAATTTTCATGTCCATTACAGCAAAATTCTAAAATTTATGTTTTTGCCGAAATAACTAAAAATTTAATTAGATCTGGGAATCGGATAATTTCAATTAACATAAACATCTACAACACACAAAAATCTCTTTCTCATAAATCTCAATGTAACTTGCTTATATCATGAAAAAATATACTCAAGGATACAGATTAAAATCACATTCTATGAAAGTTACTCAAAATAACGTGATTATGTATTCTGAGGCAAGTGGGGATAAAAACCCTATACATATTAATCAAGATTTTGCTTCTAAATCTATGTTTAAAGAAACTATAGCTCACGGAATGATGATAGGTGCATTTTTGAGTGAATTTTTATTCAGTGAATTCGGAGACGCATGGTTGAAAAAAGGGTCTATAGATATCAAGTTTAAACTCCCTATATTCATGAATGAAGATATAACTGCAACCAGTACAGTGTCAAACATTGAAAATAACATGATTAAATTAAATATTGCTGTCATAAAAAAAGACGGAACTGAAGCTGTAAAGGGTTACGCTACAGTAAAGATTTAATATATGATTCTTTTTACTTATAAATTTTAAATAAAAAAATGATTGATAATAATATAACTATATCTATTGATGCGATGGGTGGAGATAATGCTCCAAACGAAATCGTAAAAGGAGCAGTAAATTCAGTAAATAAAAATAACGATTTATCTATTCTGCTTGTAGGGGATGAAAGCCAAATAAAAAATGCACTAAGCATGTTAGGACCTTCCGCGTTAGAATTCATTGAATCAAATAGGATAACAATAGTACCTTCAGAGGGTGTAATTAAAGACGGAGAACAACCTGTTATTGGATTAAAGAAAAAACCTAAATCATCGATAGCAGTGTCTTCTTTTCTTGTAAAAAATAAAAAAGCAAACGGGTTATTATCAATGGGGTCAACTGGAGCAACTATGGCAGCCTCAGCCTTAACTCTTGGTATGATGAATGGAATTGAACGACCAACTGTTGGGGGTCCTATAATAGGAAGTTCCCCAAATACAGTAATATTGGACATAGGTGCTAATGTAGACTGCAAACCTTCCCAGCTCGTAACTTTCGCAGTGTTGGGATCAATATATTCAAAATATACATTTGAAATCGACTCCCCTAGAGTTGCAATATTAAATGTTGGAAGTGAAAAAGGTAAAGGGAATAAATTAACAAAAGACACATTTGAACTCATAGAAAATACAAATTTAAATTTTGTAGGTAATATTGAGCCTAATGATTTGTTTTATGATAAAGCTGAAGTAGTTGTTTGTGACGGTTTTGTTGGTAACATTCTCTTAAAATTATTAGAATCTGCTGGGTTTTTAATTAAAGATTTTATAGAGGAACAATTAGATACATACATAGATCAGAATACTAAGTTTGAAATATCTAATAAAGCTTTAAATTACTTTAATGTGGGCGAAACTTACGGGGTTGCTCCATTATTTGGTGTAAATGGAGTTGTCGGAATCGGACATGGAAAAGCTAATCATCAAACAGTTGAAAAAGCAATAAACAGTATTATTTTATGGATAAAAAGTAATATGATTGAAGAAATGAATAAAGAAATAAATCAATTATCAACAGAGAAAACAAATGAAAAACAATAAAAATGCATTAATTACAGGTGCTGCAAAAGGAATTGGGAAAGCTATAGCACTAGAACTTGCAAAACAAGGAAATAATATTGCAATAAATTATAATTCTTCAAAAAAAGAAGCTGAAGAATTAAAACAAATTATAGAAAAAGATTACAAAGTCAAAGCATTTATAATTCAAGGGAATGTAAGTATTAAGAAGGATTGTTACAATATAGTAGAAACAACAATATCTGAATTTGGATCAATCGATATATTGGTTAACAACGCAGGTATTATAGACGACAATTTAATGATTAGAATGTCTGACGAAGCTTGGGAAAGAGTTTTAAGAACTAATTTAGACAGTATTTTCTATTGTACTAAGCCTGCATTAAAATCAATGCTAAAAAGTAAATGGGGAAGAATACTAAATATAGGTTCAGTTGTTGGAATTAGAGGAAACATTGGACAGGTTAACTATTCTTCTTCAAAAGCTGGAATGATGGGATTTACAAAATCTTTAGCCAAAGAAGTGGCTACAAGAAATATTACCGTAAATACAATTACCCCAGGATATATAAACACAGAAACAGTAGATGTACTCAAACAAGAGCAAAAAGACACCATTATGACTTGGATCCCTCAAGGACATTTTGGAGAAGTTGAAGACATATCTCACTTAGCAGGGTTTATATGTTCTGAGAAAGCAAAGTATATGACTGGACAAATCATCAGTGTTGATGGTGGTATGGCAATTTAAATTTTATATCTTTTAATTTGTAAACATGAATTATTTTAAAAATAAAACAATTATTGTTACTGGTGGGAGCCGTGGTATTGGAAAAACTATATGCCTTGAATTTGCCAAACTTGGTGCAAATATAATATTTAACTACGTAAGAAATCATGAAGAAGCAAAAAATACCAAACAAGAAATAACTCAATACAATGTCGATTGTGATTATATAAAATGTAATTTAAACGAACCAAGTCAAATAAATAGTTTTTTTAATACCATTAAATCCAAATATAAGTCTGTGGACTTTCTCGTAAATAATGCAGCCTCAGGTGTTAATAAAAAATCATATGAATTAGAAATTAAACATTGGGATTGGACATACAACATAAACGCAAAAGCACCATGGTTATTATCAGTTGAATCTTCAAAGCTTATGAAAAATGGTGGTTCGATTGTAAATATATCTAGCTTAGGATCTAAAAAAGTCCTACCAAACTATTTTTTAGTTGGAACTTCTAAAGCATCACTAGAATCCATTACTAGGTATCTCGCAGTAGAATTAGCCGATAAAAATATAAAAGTTAATACTATATCAGCAGGTATAGTTGAAACAGATGCCCTTAAGAGTTTTCCTAATAAATCAGAAATGTTATCGGCCAAAGAAAAAAACCCTGCCGGTCGCTCAATTAGTACGAATGACATAGCAAATCTTGTGATTTTTTTATGTAGTGATAAATCTGATATGATAAGAGGTCAGACTATTGTATTAGATGGTGGCTATAGCTTAATAAATTAATTATTTATATCATCTAGATTATGTATTACGAAATTTTCATTTTTGTCGTTTAAAAATTTTTTCTTCATATATGCTAATTTATAAGCACCACTATGATATGTGTCAGATGAATGTGATGTGATTTTCCCAATAATAGTATCTTCAAAAGTTATGTCTGGACCTAATGGTTTGAGAGCTTTAATTAGAACTAATTTATTCTGAACTTTCTCGTAACTCTCTAATCTAGTTATAACTTCCTGTCCTACATAGCAACCTTTGTTGAAACTTATATATTTTTTAAGTCCAGCTTCAAGTGGATTATATTCTTCATTTATTTCTGATGGATATGCAGGAATATTATTTATGATCCTGTAATCATTAAAATTATTATCGTTCATCAATATAGAATCAAAGTTTTGAGTTTTAGCAAAATAAGAAACTAATTCTTGAATATTATCATGAGTGGAGTAAATCTCATAATGATTTTTATGATAAAACTTTTTATTAACAATTAAAATTTTGGTTCTTCCTGCTGACAATGAATTAAATGCAACATACATTGATTTTCCTTCCAAAAGTGACATATCTAAATCAAATGTTTTGTTAAACAATTCTATAGAATTATCACCAAAAATTACTAAGCTTGATTCATAATCTTTTTGATCTAAAATAATTTCAATGTCCTCTCCGAAAGTATAAAAATCAATCCATTCTAATACAGAATTAAGAGCATTTTTTGAGCATCCTAAAACGATATAGTCATCTAATCTTAAAACACTTAACATATCAATCATTCTTCCTTTTGGAGAAGTTAAAATAGTATATATATGTTCCATAGGTTTAATAGAGCTTAAATCATTAGTAGTAAGTCTATCTAATAAATCTAAAGCTTCAGCGCCTTTGATTGTTATAAAGGACAAATTGGAAGGTTGATGAAAATAAACTTTTTTTGACGTGTCACTTTCCATAATATCTATACCGAAAACGAAGTACCACAACCGCAAGTTGTTTTAGCATTAGGGTTGTTAAACACAAATCCTTTACCATTTAATCCACCTTGGTACTCAAGTGTTGTGCCTGCAAGGAAAATATATGATTTTTTATCAACATACAATTCCAATCCGTTTTCAGTTATAATTTTTTCATTTTCTTTTGCTTTGTCAGCCAACTCTAAAACATAAGTTAATCCAGAGCAACCACCACCTTTAACTGCAACCCTAAGATTTGTATCATTTTTACCCTCAACTTTGCCAAATTCTTTAATATGCTTAACAGCGTCTTGGGAAATTGTTATAGTTAAAGAACCTGATTGATCTCTTTGGGCAGATGGTTTATTTAGCATAAAGTTTATTTTTTATAATTACTAATTTTTATATTATAAATTATATGTAAATTTATTTACATATATATATTATAATGCACATAATATATTCAGGCGATTGGACAGCTGCTATATATTTCTGATATATAGAGGAAAGTCCGAGCACTAATGAGAAGAGTGCCAGTTAACGGCTGGTCAGGGTAACTTGAAGGAAAGTGCCACAG
>CETB01172135.1_pt1 | contig 11710 bp, 13 predicted proteins | sample 356381 | NCBI WGS metagenome assembly CETB01 (sample SAMEA2622545, study PRJEB7988) | marine metagenome | biome: marine biome (ENVO:00000447); feature: deep chlorophyll maximum layer (ENVO:xxxxxxxx); material: "saline water (ENVO:00002010), including plankton (ENVO:xxxxxxxx)" | depth 155 m | reverse complement strand
AAATAGTAGCTCCAGCCATATCTTCAATTGTTTTATAACCACTATCAGCATATACCATCATTCCTTGTCCATCGTAAAAAGTAGTTGCAGTAAAATCATTACCTAGATCTCTGTCCCTACTTGCTGTCCAAGTGGTATTTCTGATTAATAGATCAATTTCTTCAGAGCTTAGAGCTTCGAATCTTGCTGACGCTGTTAATGGAACATACTCCACTTTACTTGCATCACCTAATATTGCAGCTGCTACAGCTTTACAATAATCAATGTCAAAACCTTCAAAAGTCCCTGCAGATGTTACAACACCAAATCCTGTTAGGTTGTCGTTAACACCACATTTTAAGACTCCACGCTCTAGTACTTCTTCTAAAGTTGAATGATCTTCGTGCTCATCGTGATCATGATCATCATCATCATCATGTGAGTCTTTTGTTACTTCTACTTGAGGAGCTGCTTCTTCAACTTCTTCGCTACAAGCGATGATTAGAGTTAAAGACATAACTGCTAAAAGTAGAAAAAATAACTTAGATTTCATAATTATTTCTCCTTAAACATTAATAATTAATTAACTTCTTAAAGTATATTGTCCCCGATTCTATCTTTTTATAGTAAAAAAGTCAAATAAAAACGTGACCTCTCCCCTTTATAAAAAAGTAAAAGTTGATTTTATTATGATTGGATAAATTTTAAAACTTCAAAATTAAATATATCAGGTTTTTCAAAATATACTGAATGTCCACAACCTGGAACATAGATATACTTTGAATGTCTTATAAATTTAGAAGCTAATTTAATTATTTTTGGAGGCATCAAAGTATCATACTCTCCCACAATAAATAAAACAGGCATAGTCAAAGCTTTTAATTGATCTCCAGAGGGCCCTCCCAACAAGTTTATTTTACTCAAAGACATATCAGGGTTAGTGAGTTCAGGATTACTCAATCCTATTTGAAAATATAAATTTGCCATTTCCGGATTTTGCTTTTCAAATATTTCAGAGATTGCTTCAAATCTTCCTCTTGTCCTAGGATTATTTTCTTTCCACTTTATCATTTCTCTTTCTAATTCAGGTTCTCCCATTCCGCCTGTAGTATCAGCAAAAGTAATACTTAAAACTCTTTCTGGGTTATTCACAGCGAATCCTAGTGCAGATACTCCTCCCATTGATTGCGCAACCAAATGCGCTTGTTTGATATTCAGGTTATCCATAACTCCTTTCAGATCATTCGGGAAAGATGACCATCCAGGTCCATCAGGTAAATCATAAGAATGACCAAAACCTCTTTGAGAATACACAACGCATCGATATTTTTTTGAAAAATATGGAATCTGCTGAAACCATGACAACAAATTACCTCCTCTTCCGTGCATAAAAATTATAGTTTCGTAATTATTTATTTCTGGAATAAATTCCTGATACTCTATATTTATATCTTGTAATTTAATTTGTGGCATAGCATTCCCCTTATAAACCTCTTTCTAATTCTTTTTCTTTACGCGATAAAGTTATTAATGGTTCTAATATTATACGTTTAAAATCATTGTGCATATTTATCCAATGATTCCCATATTTTTCAATCATACAAGCAACAATAATTCCGATAGTATCTTGTTCCCAACTTATATTTGATTCATGTAAAAATTGTTTTTCAAAATTATGAAATTCAATATTTACGAAATTTTTATTATCAAGAAATCTTCTTATGCTGTTATATAACTCATTATCTTCCATTATTAAACCTCATATTTTTATTAATTTTAATTTTTGAATTTTAGATAGTTTTTTTATTCTTATCTCTTCTTTCAAAGCCAAGCTTTGTGTTTCAAACGCACATTTGTAGATCAATTTAAAAGGTCCTCTACCTTTTGTATACTTTGCGCCTTTTCCGTTTTCATGTGCTAATATTCGTTTTTTAATATCATTTGTAACTCCGGTGTAAAATGTACTGTCCTTACAAAGCAATATATAAACAAACCAACTTTCATTTTTCATACATGAATATTATAAACATAAATATAAACTGTAGTTTTAAAATAAAAGTATAATTTAAAAAATCTTAACCATATAATTTACTTAAAACTTCAGGATTTAGTACTCTCGTTGGGTTGTGATTTAAGAAAGAAATAACATTTTCTAATATACCCTCATAGTAAGCTTTGTATGCTTCTTTTGTGACATAGCCTATATGTGGTGTCAAAAGAGTATTTGGCGTATGCAATAAAGGATGACTTGGATATAATGGTTCAACATCAAAAGTATCTAGTCCTGCACCTGCAATTTTATTTGAATTTAATGCTTCAATTAAGGCTTGCTCTTTAATTATCGGACCTCGCGATGTATTTATTAGGTAAGAAGTTGGTTTCATAAAGCTTATTTCTTTTTTCCCCACAATACCTCTTGTTCTATCACTTAGTTTTGTATGAATTGATAAAATATCAGACTTACTAAAAAGTGTTTCTTTATCAACATAAGTAACTCCATATTTTTTAGCAGATATTTGGTCCAAGTTTTCACTCCATGAAATAACCTTCATGCCAAATGCCAATCCCACTTTTGATACTAATTTACCTATATGTCCTAACCCTAGTATACCTAATGTTTTACCCGATAAGCTTGGTCCAATAAAATGTCCCCACTTACCTTCTCTAACAAGCTTGTCTTCGATGTGTATTTTTCTTACCAGTGAAATAATTAATCCCCAAGTTAGATCAACTGGGCCCTCTCCTGATCCGGAAGTTCCAGAAACTACAATATTATTTTTTGTTGATGCATCTAAATCAAAAGAAGCATTCTTAAGACCTGTAGTTATGAGTAAATTTAAATTAGGTAATTTATTTATCACTTTTTCTGGAAAACTAGTTCTTTCTCGTATCCCAACTATTATGTTGTATTTTTTCAAATGATAAACTAAATCTTTCGAATTATTAAAATGATTTTCAAATATAGTTAAATTAATATTTTCAGGTAATCTTTTATCATTCTTCATTTGATGAAAATATTTTTGATAATCATCAAGGATCACCATGTTTAGATTTTTTTTCATAGTACTAATTAATTTAGATATTAATTTAAATTTTAATGTGAAATCCCTGCAATTGGAGGAACTGGAGAACCTGCAGAAATAAAGTTTCCAAATCCCGGTGATTGTTCCAAATTACCATCATTCAACAATACATTTCCTCTAAGAAATGTCATCCACGGATTTCCTTGTATTTCCCAATCTTCATAAGGGGTATAACCAGTGGTACTTTGATGCTTCTTTGCAGTTATAGTGGATTTTGAGTCAGGGTCAATAATCAGTAAATCTGCATCTGAACCCGGCTGTATAATTCCTTTTTTAGGGTAAATTCCAAAAATTCTTGCCGGATTTTCAGAAAGCATTCTAGCCATCCACCAAATTGGAAATTCCCTTTTTACAACTCCTTCAGAAAAAATTAAAGGAACTAAAGTCTCTATAGATGGAGCGCCAAATGGAATTGCATCGCCATTAGGAGCTCTAAAAATATTATCCCAACCTAGTTCTTTTTTATCTGATGGTGCAGGAGAATGGTCGCTGCCAATTGTAGATAAATATCCATTTTTCAAACCATTCCATAATGCAGATTGATTTAATCCATCAGCAGGTCTCAAAGGAGGTCCGATTTTTGCAAAGGGTCCAATTTTTTCCAAGGCTGTTTCATCTAATAACAAGTATTGAGGACATGTTTCTGCCCAAACTTGCTGTCCTGATAATTGAGCTTGAATAATTCTATCTAAACCAATTTTTGTCGTCAGGTGCACAATATACAAAGGGCATTCAGTCATTTTAGCTAATAAAATTCCTCTATTTATTGCCTCTTCTTCAGCCCAAGGAGGGCATGTTGCTGGAAAATCTGTGGGTTTTGTTTTGTCTAAAGATATAGATTTATTCATTAAATGCTCTATGACATCTCCATTTTCAGCATGTAGTTGGACTATACCTCCGTTTTTACCTACAATTTCCATGACATTTGCTATGAATGAATCTGAAACTCTATGATCGTATGTCATAAACATCTTATAAGAAGTTACTCCCATTTCCATTGCTTGTTTGAGTCCTTCAACGATATACGGTGTATTACTAAGAATATAGTGAAGGGAATAATCTACAAAAGACTCCTTTCCTGCTTCTGATTTCCATCTTTCTATTGATTCTGGCAACGTTTCTTTTTGATCTGATTTGTATTCTCCAAATGGAATAATTGTTGTTAACCCAGCTAAGGCAGCTGCTTTAGATGTAATTCCCCAGTCATCTCCAGGTTTTTCTCTAATATGGACATGACTGTCGATAAGTCCAGGAAGAACAAATTTACCTGAAGCGTCGATATAGGTTTTAGCTTTTGGCATAGTAGAATAATCGCCTACAGCTACAATTTTTTCGCCTTTGATTGCGATACTAGATTGAAATGCATTGGAAGAGAAAGCTACTATACCTCCTTTGATAACTGTATCTACAAATTCAGACATAAATATTCCTCCTTTTATTTTTCATTATTTCTTGAAGCAAGTTCACTCCAAATTTCTTCTATATTTATCTCTGTTTTTTCTAATAAAACTAACATATGAAAAAGTAGATCTGCAAATTCATATATAACTTCTTTTTTATCATCACCTAAGCTTGCAATGCTTAACTCGCCTGCTTCCTCTACAATTTTTTGAGCTATTTTAGGTATTCCATTATGTAATAATTTTGAAGTATAACTATCCTTTTTAGAATCGGTATTTCTTTGGTTAATTATATTAATTAGTTGATATAAAAAATTATGATTTGTATCTAAACCTTCAAAGCAACTATACGTACCATTATGGCAAGTTGGGCCATCAGGGATAGCTGTAGCCAATATAGCGTCTTTATCGCAATCGTATACCAATTGTTTTAAATTCAAAAAATTACCAGATGTTTCACCTTTTTGCCATAATTTATTTCTACTTCTGCTATAAAACCAAATTTTTTTTGTTTTAAGGGTTAAGTCAATTGACTCTTGATTCATATATCCAAGCATCAACACATTCAGGGTTCGATGGTCCTGTATTATTGCAGGTATAAGTTTTAAATTATTATTTTCACTCATCTCTAATATTTATTCCTTTTGATTTTAAATATTGCTTGGTATTTTTAATTGTATATTCCTCAAAATGAAATATACTAGCTGCAAGCACAGCATCTGCATTACCAATTGAAAAGGCTTCAACCATATGATCAGGAGATCCCGCTCCTCCACTTGCTATAATTGGTATATTTACATTATTTGTTATTTCTTTCAAAAGATCTAGATCATAACCAGAAGTTTTCCCATCTTGATCAATGCTTGTGACCAACAATTCTCCTGCGCCTAATAGTTCTAACTCTTTTGCCCAATCAATAGCATCTATTCCTGTAGATTTCCTACCTCCATGGCTATAAATTTCCCAGGATTCTTGTGTTTTTTTTGCGTCTATAGCACCAACTATTGCCTGAGATCCAAAATAATCTGAGGATTCTGAAATTAAATTCTTATTTAAAATACCAGCAGTGTTAATTGAAACTTTATCAGCACCACAATTTAATAATTTTTTAATATCCTCAACACTTTGGATTCCTCCCCCAACAGTAAGTGGAATAAAAACATGTTTAGAAACTTTTTGAACTATTTCTAGAATAGTCTCTCTTTTTTCAACGCTTGCTGTAATATCTAAAAAAACAATTTCATCTGCACCAGATTCGTAATATTTTTTTGCCATATCTACAGGATCTCCTGCCTCTACAAGATCAACAAAACTTTTTCCTTTTACAACTTTTCCTTTATCTACATCTAGACAAGGGATAATTCTTTTGGTCAGCATATTTACCCTTTAAATTATTTAAATTGTGAAATAATTGAAGGGTTCAAATGATTTTCATAAAAAGCTTTACCTATTATGACTCCTTCTACATTTAATTTCTCTAAATTTTTTATATCATCAATTGAAGATATTCCGCCCGCAACAATTAAATTCAAATGATATTCTTTTGTTATAGATTCTATAGTTTCAATTGACACACCTTGAAATGTACCATCTTTTTCAATGTCTGTATAAATAAAATTAGTTACCCCTGAACTAAGCATATTTGAAATCAATTCTTTAGGTGATATTTTACTTGACTTAATCCATCCGTCGGATTTTACAAAACCATTCTCAGAATCAACTGAAATTATAATTCGATCTGAGCCGTACTTAGAAACTGCTGTATTAACAAAATCGTTCTTATTTTCGATAGCAACGCTCCCTAAAATAACTCTTTCGACACCATTTGAAAGATAATATTCAATAGAATCCAAATCTCTTATTCCTCCACCAATTTGAATCTTCACACTAGAGTTATCAATCATCTTGGTAATTAATGCTTTAGATATTGGCTTCCCTTTTCTGGCGCCATCTAAATCAACTATATGAATCCATTCAGCACCATGTTCAGACCATTTATTAATCATTTTGTTTGGATCTTCTGAATACACAGTAGCTTTGTTATAATCTCCCTTAAAGAGCCTGACACATTTTTCATTCAAAATATCAATAGCTGGAAAAATTTTCATGTTTTACTTTAAACTACAAATTTATTAATAAAATTATCAAAAATTTTCAGTCCTAATTGACCGCTTTTTTCGGGGTGAAATTGAACTCCAATATAATTGTTTTTTGAATAGGCTGAGCAATATTCAATCCCATAATCAGTAAATCCAATAATATTATTTTTCGATGTGGGTTTAACGTAGTAGCTATGAAGAAAATAAAAATAAGAATTATCTGGGATATTATCAAAAATAATATTTGAATTGCTAATTTTAACCTTATTCCATCCAATTTGTGGAACTTTTACGGAATTAGATATTTTAGGAACTATTCCCTCAAAAAGTCCTAATCCATTCATTTGGCCTTCATCAGAAGAATCAAACATCAACTGCAATCCTAAACAAATACCTAAAAATGGAATACCTTGCACTACCAGTGATTTGATAGTTTCAACCATGTCATATTGATGTAATTTTTTTAGTGCAGACGGGAATGATCCTTGTCCTGGAAATATTACAGCTTTAGCTTTTCTTAATTCTTTAGGATTATTTGTGGTAATATGGCTGCATCCAACTTTAGTTAATGCATTTCTAATACTTTCTAAATTTCCCGAATCATAATCTACTATATGAATTTTCAATTTTAACTCAATATTTATTAATTTATTAATGATTCATTATATGTAACATTGACTATTATTATCCATAATGAGAAACTAATTCTTCAATATAAATCAATGAAATTACATAATTATGCTATCAATTGCACTACCATCAAGTGGGCCATTATACCAATCAACTATTGAATTTTTTAATAATGCAGGTATTTCTATTGAAAGATCTAATTCTAGGTCTTACACAGGAAAAACACATTTTGACAAAAATATAAAAATAATTTTCCAAAGACAATCAGACATCTCTGATTCTGTTAACAAAAATATCGCTGATATAGGAATCTTAGGACTTGATAGGTATTTAGAAAATGATAAAGCTTCAAGCACTAAAATTATTATTGAAAAAATGGGTTACGGAAATTGTGAGCTAGTTGTTGCAGTGCCTCAAAAATGGGATAAAGTTAATAATACAAAAGATTTATTAAAACATTCCAAAACTCAAAAACTTAGAATTGCAACCAAGTATCCTGTATTAACTGCAAAATTTTTATCTCAAAATGAGATCGAAGCATACGAACTCATTCATACTAGTGGATCCGTAGAAGTTGCTCCCGAAATGGGGATTGCAGATATGATTGTTGATATTAGTGCAACAGGAAATACTATTAGAGCTAATAATTTGAAAATATTGAATGACGGTTACATACTTTTTTCAGAAGCATGCATGATAATGAACAATTCTTCAATTCAAAATTCTAATGACAAATTTGAATCTGCAAAGAAGATTTTAAGGTTTATACATGGGTACTTAAATTCCAAAAAATATAATACCATCATATTCAATATAGAATCAAAAGATGAAAATTCACTATTCAATCAATTAAAAGAATACAATTATCTTAGTGGGGTAATTGGCCCAACAATAGCAAAAGTATATTCAAATGATCAAAAAAACTGGTATGCTGCGACAATTATTGTAGAAAACACAAATTTGGATCTAGCAATTAACCATCTAGAGGATATTTCAGCTGAAGGCATAACTGTTATTGAAAACAAATTAGTTTTTAATAAATCTCTAAACGTCGATAAATTATTAAAAAATTAAATTCAAAAACTATATTAAATAAATCTAAATTAAAGGTATAATAACCTTCCTAAAATTAATTTATTTAATACATATGCCTGATAGAAAAATAAAACATTCAAGAAAAACTAACGAAACTAATATTGAAATATCATTAAATATTGATGGTAATGGTAATTCAAATATCAATACTGGTAATGAAATGTTTGATCACATGCTTTCACAATTGTCCAAGCACGGACTTATAGATTTAGATATTCAACTTGTAAGCGGAGATAGCGGACTTGGGTGGCATCATGTAGTTGAAGACTTAGGGATTATTCTTGGACAATCTTTTTCTAAATGTATCGGCGACGGGAAAGGTATTACCAGGACTAGCCATGCTTATGTTCCATTAGATGAAACCCTAGTACGAAATGTAATAGATTTCGGTGGACGAGGATACTTTAAATTATCTGGATATATTGGTGATTCAGATTTAGGCGAATTAAGCGGGTCCTTAATTGCACATTTTCTAGAAACATTTAGTAGAGAAGCAAACTGTAATTTATTTACTACAATATTAGAAGGTGTTAACAATCATCACATTTCTGAAGCTATATTTAAATCATTAGGAATAGTTCTAAAACAATCATTACTTATTGATCCAAGAAGAAAATCTGTACCCTCAACAAAAGGCACAATTAACTAAAAATGTTATTTAATTCGCCTGAATTTATATTTGTTTTTATTCCGGTCGTTTTAATATTTGCTTCATTTACACAAAGATATATAAGTAAAGAAACAAATATATACCTGATAATTTTAAGTTCTATTTTCTTTTATGGTTTTTGGAATATATCTTTTGTTCCGTTATTAATAGGATCAGTTCTGTTTAATTTTCTAATACATAAAAAAATTAAAAACAGAAGATTTTTAATAACAGGTTTAATTATTAACATATCTTTACTATTATTTTTCAAATATACAAATTTTTTCATTGATAACATATCTCTGATACTAGATAAGCAATTTACTCATTATAATATAGCTTTACCATTAGCGATTTCATTTTTCACATTTCAACAAATAGCTTTTATAGTAGATAGTTATAAAAATAAAACAACCAAATTTTCAATTTATGAATATATGCTTTTCATTACTTTTTTTCCGCAATTAATAGCAGGTCCAATTGTTAGGTTTCATCAATTCATACCTCAATTAAAATCTAACAAACTTAATATTTCATTAGATAACATTTCAATTGGAATAGTTATATTCTCAATTGGGTTGTTCAAAAAAGTTGTCTTAGCAGATCAACTTGGATTAGTAACAGACAACGTATTCTTCCATTCAAGTCAACATACACTATCTTTTTTCGAATCATGGGGCGGTGTATTAGCTTTTACTTTTCAAATATATTTTGATTTCTCTGGATATTCAGATATGGCGATTGGATTAGGACAAATTTTCGGAATAAAATTACCTTTGAATTTTAATTCTCCTTATAAATCAAAAAGTATTATAGATTTTTGGCGAAGGTGGCACATATCACTTTCCTCATTTTTAAAAGAATACATTTATATTCCATTAGGTGGGAATAAAAAAGGTACATTTATAAAATATTTAAATATATTGATAGTGATGTTAGTAGGTGGTGTATGGCATGGAGCAGGGTGGAATTTTATTTTATGGGGTTTATCTCACGGGATTTTATTGATCATAAATCACGAAATTAACAGAAATAATCTTAAAATATATTTACCAACATTTGGGAAACAAATTTTTACTTTCTTACTAGTAACAATAAACTGGGTTTTATTTAGATCAGAAAATTTAATGTCAATTAAAAATATTTATTTAGGAATGATTGGGCAAAATGGATTTTATTTAGATCACAGATTAGAAAAGTTTCTACCATTTACCTCTTCATTAATAGTATTCGAAGGTCAGAATATTGGAAGTTTTGATTTGGTAGGAGTTTTTTATATAGTTATATCAATACTTATAATTTCTCTATTTTCAAACACAAATGAAATTATTAATAAAAAAGAAAAATCGTTAATTAATTTAAAATTTGATTTTAATATCAGAGGTTCAATATATTTAGCAACAATGTTGTTTTTATCAATTCTTCTTATGTTGAATGTTCCCAAGACGGAGTTTTTATATTTTGATTTTTAAAAAATGACTTAACTTTAGATCCAAAAAGAAATACTATTCCATCAACAAAAGGAAGTATATCTTAATTACTTTCTTAAACCACAAACTTTCTCGCCAATTATTTTACTAGTTAGTGTATGTCCATTATGATTCCAATGCCCTGCTCCTAAATTATGATCAAAACCATGGAAATATGTAATTTCTTTACTAAGATCCCAATTCAAATCAGTCATTATACGAGAAATAGAAATAACAGGGATATTATTTTTTTTACCAAAATTCTCCACTCTTTCTTCGGGATAAAATATATTTGAAAAATCATTTTTTACAGCCCATTGTTCGACTACGTCTTTACGATTGTCAACAACTTCGCCTCTAGATACAACAAGAGAAATAAATTCAATATTTTTATTATCCAAATCTTCTTTGGTTTTTAAAAGAATTGATTCAAACAAATCCCAAGAATATTCAACAAATTCATTGTCTGAATTATTACCCCAAGTACTTCTGTCAATTAACTCTAATTTTCTAGAATAATCCGACTTACCATCAGAATTTGATTCTTTAATTTTTTCATCACGAGAAAATTCCCAAAATATATTGGCTATAGGCTCTCGGATTAACTGAATCATTAAAAAATTATTACGTAAAAATATATATACAGATCTCTTAAAACTATTATTTATAGTTGGAGATGACGATTGAATTAACGATCCATTTTCCATTTTGAAATAAGGTCTATTAGAATTTAATTCCAATTCATAAATGTTATTTTTCAAATCATTGCCAGGGAAAAAAGCCATAATTACGAAATCTGGATCATATTGAATTACTTCATTTTTAATTGCTAAATGCATCTGTGTTGTGCCCCAACCAGATGCTCCAAATGATAATACTTCATATCTAATCTCATCCAATTTGTCATTACAGTTTACACCTAACCATGATTCAAGTTTGGAACCTACAGAATCTATTTTCGGAACTTGTAGAGCCTCAATAAACGAATCTCCAACAATTGCCACTCTAATTACATCAGGTGGTTTATTGTATTCTCTTTCAAAATCATTCCAACCTTGTGAGTTAATTTCAACTTTAGAAAAACCTTCTTTACTCCAAATACCTTTTGATCCTGGAATTAATTTTGGACCTAGCACAGGATCAGTACTTTGATATATTCCATAAGAAGGTAAATATTGATTAGGTAAAACACTAAAAAGGATTCTGACACATAATTCTAATATAAAAAATGCTAAAACAAGGCCAAGAAAAATCAAACTTAATTTTTTTGAATAATTTAATATATTGCTCAATTAATCTGAGATGT
>CETB01027269.1_pt1 | contig 11756 bp, 13 predicted proteins | sample 356381 | NCBI WGS metagenome assembly CETB01 (sample SAMEA2622545, study PRJEB7988) | marine metagenome | biome: marine biome (ENVO:00000447); feature: deep chlorophyll maximum layer (ENVO:xxxxxxxx); material: "saline water (ENVO:00002010), including plankton (ENVO:xxxxxxxx)" | depth 155 m | reverse complement strand
AACGCAATCTGCGTAACAGGAAAGATTCCTCATGAGGAACGACCTGCTATGCTACAACAAATATTTGGAGAAAAAGATATACTATTTGGAACACAATCCATTTTTAGTGAAGGAATAAGTTTAGATTGTCTAAGCTGTCTTATTTTGGCAACACCCGTGAATAATGAACCTTTACTAACACAGTTAGTAGGTCGTATAATCCGAATACATGATGGAAAGAAGCAACCAATCATCGTTGATATACACTTAGAAGGTCGTACAGCAAGACGGCAGGCAAGTGCGAGAATGGGTTACTATATAAAGCAGGGCTATGATGTTAAATCGATATAACATTGGAAAAATAGTTCTTGACAAGCGGTATATTTTTTGATATAATGATACTCTATAATTGGAAAAAGATTAAGAGAGAGGCAAATAGTAAAGTATCAGACATACTTACTATCCTTCATATTCTAACTTATCGACTGCCCCCAGTCAATAAAAATGACAGAATATACAAGTATTGGCAAAAAAGTTTTCACGGAACTAGTTTCCTTGTCAATCCTGAACCCTTATTTATCCAACGAAGATTGTATTCAGACAAAGAGATTGCGCAGTATGCAGGTATCGCATCGCTGCGCAGTCTGTTCCATTACAATACTACAAAAGATACCACCCTGGACTTGCTGCACTATAATGGTAAGCAAGAAATAATAAACAACAATAGATTACTTTGGATTGAAGATGATAAAATACATTTTAAATTTGAAGAAATCACTAGCCTAAAGGAGTTAGAATGGCATTAAAATTTAACGAATCAAAAGGTGAAGCAGTCAAAAGTAAAATTGACAGTTACCAATATGTCGAAGGAGACAATAAAGTTAGAATGGTAGGCGATATCTGTGCAAGATATGTCTACTGGTTAAAAGGTGAGAACGGCAAGAACTTACCTTTCGAATGTCTATCATTTGATAGAGAAAAGGAAGTATTTAATAACCTAGAAAAAGACTGGGTTAGAGAGTATCACCCCGAACTAAAATGTGGTTGGTCGTATGCAATACAATGTATACATGATGGCAAAGTAAAAGTATTAAACCTCAAGAAGAAACTAATGGAGCAAATTAAAGTTGCTGCAGAAGATTTAGGTGACCCTACAGACCCAGAAGCTGGGTGGGACGTCTACTTTAAAAGAGTTAAGACTGGACCTATGGCATATAATGTAGAGTACCAACTACAAGCATTAAAATGCAAACCAAGAGCACTCGATGAAAATGAAATGGAATTGATTGCAGAATTAAAATCTATGGACGAAGTGTTACCTAGACCTACTCCAGACGCTCAAAAAGAGCTTCTTGATAGACTAAGAGCAGGTTCCAGTAACAGCGACGAAACTGCAGCTGAGGAGTTTGATGTCTAATGATGATAGGAGTTGGAGAACAGTTTCCACATACTTCATTAGAGGGCACTTGTGGAGGTACAATAGATGGCTTTTACACAGGAGATAAAGTTTTAGAATGGCAAGTAATTTTCTTTTATCCAAAAGATTTTACTTTTATCTGTCCAACAGAAATTGCAGCGTTTCAAAAAGTTGAAGAACTAGAAGGAGTAAATGTATTTGGGATTAGCCCAGATAATGAGTACTCCCATTTAGCATGGATAGAATCTAATAAACTATTAGAAGATATTAGATTTCCATTACTTGCAGACTCAGGTAATATGTTAGCTGAAGAATTAGGAATTGTAAGTAATGAGAATGTTCCATATAGAGCTACTTTTATAGTAGACCCTAATGGTATTATTCAACATATTTCAGTAAATGCACTTGACACAGGAAGAAATGCAGATGAAGTCGTTAGAACTGTTGAAGCATTACGAGCTGGTGGCTTAACTGGCTGTGAGTGGCAACAAGGAGACGAATTCGTAGCATGATTTTATTTACCGCTGATTGGCATATAAAACTTGGACAAAAGAATGTTCCAGTACCCTGGGCTTGCACTCGATACAAGTTATTCTTTCAGCAGGTAGAAGAAGCTATAGAAAAGCACGATTGTAAATTACATATCATTGGAGGGGACTTGTTTGACCGAGTTCCCTCAATGGACGAGCTAACTCTATACTTTGACTTTATAAAGCAATGTAGTATTCCGACTATAATTTTTGATGGTAACCATGAGGCTACTAAAAAGAATACTACATTCTTTACTAATCTGAAAAGAGTTACGAATGAAATAAATCCAGAAGTAGTCATAATTGATGAATTTTATGAACACCCAGATGGTTACTCAATATTACCATATGCTGACTTACATAAAAAAGAAAGCATAGAAAGTATTAGAACAGACTACTTATTTACTCATGTAAGAGGAGAAATACCCCCTCATGTTGTACCTGAAGTAGACTTAGAAAGATTTAGTAAGTTTAAAACTGTATTTGCAGGGGACTTACATGCACACAGCAATACGCAAAGAAATATAGTATATCCTGGTAGCCCTATGACTACAAGTTTTCATAGGAATGAAGTACAAACAGGATATATAGTAATAGATACAGATTGGAGTTGGACTTGGCATGCATTTGATTTGCCACAGCTATTAAGAAAAACAGTATCAAGTCCTGATGAAATGGTACAAACAGACTTTCATCATACAATCTATGAAATAGAAGGAGATGTGGCAGACTTAACGGGAATAGAAAACTCAGAGTTACTTGATAAGAAAGTATTAAAAAGAAAAACAGAAGCAACTTTAATGCTAGAAAAGGAGATGACAATAGAAGAAGAATTAAATGAGTATCTGAGTTATATATTAGAATTAGATGAAGATAAAACTAAAAAAATTATAGGAGTGTTTAGTGATTACTCTAAAGAAGTTGAAGTGGAATAACTGCTTTAGTTATGGCGAAGGAAATGTACTAGACTTAAATGAAAGTATAGTAACTCAACTTGTTGGAACAAATGGAGCAGGAAAATCTTCTATACCTCTTATATTAGAAGAAGTATTATTTAATAAAAACTCAAAAGGAATTAAAAAAGCAGATATAGCTAATAGAATTAATAATAAAGGTTATGAGATAACTTTGGAGTTTGATGTAAATGAAGATGAGTATAAAATTGATGTATTGCGTAGAGCATCGATTAAATGTAAATTGTATAAAAATGGAGAAGATATATCTAGTCATACAGCTACAAATACTTATAAAACAGTTGAAGAAATTCTTGGATTAGATTTTAAAACTTTTACTCAGATTGTATATCAAAATACTAATACTAGCTTACAGTTTTTAACTGCAACTGATACAAATAGAAAGAAATTTTTGATTGATTTATTACAACTAGAAAAATATGTAAAGTTCTTTGAAATTTTTAAAGAAAACTCACGAATTTTATCTGGAGACATTTCTCACATACAAGGGAAAATTGATACAATCATTAAGTGGTTAGATGACAACAATTTGGAAGCACCAACTATACTATCGAAATTAGAATTACCAAAAATCTCAGAAAAAGACTTAGAGCAATTAAGTTTATTACAAGTAGAATTTAAAAATATCTCTGAAATTAACCGAAAAATAAATCAAAATAATTTCTATAAAACTGAGCTGGCTGCGATAGATTTAAGTAAATACTCAAATGAAGGAAATCACTTATTAGAGTCTCGACAAGATTATGATAAAGATTTAGAAGAGTTAGGAAAGTGGCAAGCAATATATAATACTCCACTCCTAGAAGGTACAAGTGAAGAAGTTTGTCCAACTTGTGGTCAAGAAGTAGACCAAGACTTATTACAAGAAATATGGGAAAAAGAAGAAGAAAGGCATACACAAGCATTTAATTACATAACAAAGATAAAAGATACAATTAGTCATAAAAAAGAAGTAAATAAAAAAATAGAAGAAAAACAAAAGCAAGAACGAAGATTTAAAGAATTATTTAGTAGTATTGACCAAACTTTACCTGCTGAAATAAGAGATGCAGATGAACTACAAGCAAAAATAGAAATGTTAGCAGAAAAACTTGACAATGAACAAAAAGAAATAGAATATGTAATAAATGAAAATGAAAGCAGAGAAAGACATAATACGAGATTACAAGTAATACAAGAACAGATAGGTGAGTTTCAAAAAGAATTAAGTATCCACGAAGAAAAATTAGAAACCGTAAAAGATAGATTAGCAAGTATAGATATACTTAAAAAAGCATTTAGTACAAATGGTTTACTTGCATATAAGATAGAGAACTTAGTAAAAGATTTAGAAGAACTCACTAATGAGTATTTAGCAGAATTATCAGACGGAAGATTTAATTTACAGTTTGTTGTAACAAATGATAAATTAAATGTAGAAATAGACGATAACGGCAAGGCAGTAGAAATACTGGCATTGAGCGCAGGAGAGCTAGCAAGGGTAAATACTTCAACTTTGTTAGCAATACGAAAACTTATGAGTAGCATTTCCAAATCAAGAATAAATGTATTATTTCTTGATGAGGTTACAAATGTACTTGATGAAGCAGGAAAAGAAAAAATGGTAGAGATATTATTAGGAGAAGAAAACTTAAATACATACATAGTATCTCACGGGTGGACTCACCCATTATTATCAAAAATTGAAGTGATAAAAGAAAATGAAATTAGTAGACTAGATGGTTAGTAGTAGACAAAAAGGATTACGAGCAGAGAAGCAAGTAATTCAAACTCTTACTAGAGAAACAGGATTGGAGTGGGAACAAACTCCAGGTTCAGGAAGTGGAAAAATAAAAGGAGACTTAAGAGTTCGTGGAAAACACAATCTCTTTTGTGTCGAAGTAAAGTTTTATAGAGATACAGAGTTTAACTCTAAAATATTTACTTCCAGAACTAATAATTTTAATAAGTGGTGGTCAAAACTTATAAGACAAAGTCAAGATATGAAACAAGAACCACTTCTTATTTTTAAAGAAAATTATGGAAAATGGTATGTTTCTACAGTAAGAAAACCACAAAACTATAAAAGATATATGCATATAGCATGGCTAGGGGCATATGTATTACTACTAGACGACTGGTTAGAAAAAGAAGAGGTAAACTGGACAAATGGCGATTACATTCTCAGACCTTGGGAACCGTGCTCCGACTGGGAACTTGCTGATAGTTGATGGACTAAATATAGCATTTCGTTGGAAACATCAAGGAAAATTAGATTTTAAGTACGATTATATACGAACTGTAGAATCTTTAGCAAAGTCTTATAATGCAGGTACAATAGTTGTACTTGCAGATGGAGGCAGCACTTTCAGGAAAAAAATATATCCTGAATACAAGGCAAATAGAAAAGAAAAATATGCAGAACAAAGCGAACTTGAGCAAAAAGAGTTTGAAATGTTTCTTGCAGAATTTAATAATACACTAACAGCATTAAGAAATAAAGACTATCCTGTATTTAACTTTAGAGGAGTTGAGGCAGATGATATTGCAGCTTATATAGTTAAACACCGAACAAAATTTGGTTATGACCAATGTTGGCTAGTATCTTCTGATAGAGATTGGGATTTATTAATTGATGATAATACATCTCGATTTTCTACTGTAACTCGTAAAGAAACAACAGTAGATAATTGGGACGAACACTATGATTTTCCTATGGAAGATTATATCACTTACAAATGTTTAGTAGGAGATAAAGGAGACAATGTTCCAGGTGTTCAAGGAGTTGGTCCAAAGAGAGCTGTTACTCTTATGGAACAATATGGTACAGTTTTTGACATATATGATTCTTTACCTTTAGAGGGAAGATACAAATATATACAGTCTGTAAATGAAATGGGAGAGCAGTTACTATTAAATGTTGAATTAATGGATTTAATAACTTATTGTGACGAGGCTCTAGGAGAGAAAAATACACAAGTAGTAGATTTAGAATTATCGAGGGTATTAAATGACAATTAAAATAGATTATAGCAAAGATAAACTTTTTGATGAGTTTAGTATGCGAACTCTAGAAGATAGATATATGGTGGCAGACGAAACAAGTCCACAACAAGCTTTTGCTAGAGCAGCAAAGATTTTTTCTGATGATGATGACCATGCACAAAGATTATATAACTATGTAAGTCAACATTGGTTTATGTTTGCAACACCTTTATTATCAAATGGAGGGACTGAGCGGGGTCTACCGATTTCGTGCTTCTTGAACTATGTTGATGATAGTAGAGAAGGTATTACTGAACATTACACAGAAAATGCTTATCTTTCATCTTTTGGTGGAGGTATAGGTGGAACTTGGAGTGATGTTCGTGCTCAAGGTACAAAAACATCAAAAGGCTCAGAAAGTACAGGAGTTATACCATTTATGAAAGTAGTTGATGCAGAAATGTTGGCTTTTTCACAAGGTATAACAAGACGAGGCAGTTATGCTTCATACTTACATATGAGTCACCCCGAGATTGAGGAGTTTCTTGATATAAGAAAACCAACAGGCGGGGACACAAATCGTAAGTGTTTAAACTTACATCATGGTATAGTAATTCCAGATAAATTTATGGAGATTATACATAGAGCTACTAAAGAAGAAGGCTTTGATGATAGTTGGGAACTTATTGACCCACACTCAGGCGAAGTCAAAAAAGTAGTATCAGCAAGAACACTATGGGTAAAATTATTGCAGAATAGAATGGAAACAGGAGAACCATATCTCATGTTTGAAGATGCAGTTCAAGCAGACTTACCTGACTTTCAGAAAAGAAAAGGATTGAGAGTAAATCACTCGAATCTATGTTCTGAAATCACACTTGCTACAAATGAGGAAAGAACAGCAGTATGTTGTCTTTCTAGTGTAAATTTGGAATATTATGATGAATGGAAAAAAGTTCCAGCATTTATTCCAGATTTAGTAAGAATGTTAGATAATGTTCTAACATACTTTATAGAAAATGCTCCTGATTCACTTGAAAGAGCAAAATATAGTGCTTTTAGGGAGAGAAGTGTTGGATTAGGTGCAATGGGCTTTCATGCATATCTACAAAAAAGTAGAGTTCCTTTTGAAGGAGTCTTTGCTGCAGGTATAAATGATGAGATATTTTCTCATATAAAATCAGAAGCCCAAAGAGAAACAGAACGACTTGCAGTAGAACGAGGGGCTTGCCCAGATGATGATACTTGCTCTGTAAGAAATGCACATCTATTAGCGATAGCTCCAAATGCAAGTAGTTCTATTCTTTGTGGAAACACAAGTCCAAGTATAGAACCTTTTCGTGCAAATGCATATACTCAGAAAACTAAATCTGGGTCACATTTACACAAAAACAAGTTTTTAGAAGAAGAACTAGAAAAGGTTGGAAGTAATGATGAAAATACTTGGAAAAGTATAGTTGCAAATAAAGGTAGTGTGCAACATCTTGATGTATTATCTAATAATATAAAAGAAGTATTTAAGACTGCAGTTGAAATAAATCAGTCTTGGATTGTAGAACACGCTGCAAGCAGACAACAATACATTTGTCAGTCTCAAAGTGTTAATTTATTCTTTCCGCCTGATGTTAATAAAGGAGATTTACATAATATTCATATGTTAGCATGGGCAAAAAATATGAAAACATTATATTATTTACGAAGTGAAGCAATATCAAGAGCTGATAATGTTTCAAATCAAATAAAAAGAGAGATAATTTTTGAACAAGAAGATTGTCTAAGTTGCGAGGGCTAATATGTTATTAAAAGAAAGAGAATATTATAAACCTTTTAAATATCCGTGGGCATTTGAAAACTATAAAAAGCAACAACAAATGCATTGGTTACCAGATGAAGTACCATTACAAGATGATATAAAGGATTATAAAGAAAAACTAAGTGAAGGCGAAAGAACATTACTAGATAATATTTTTAAGTTCTTTACTCAAGCAGATGTAGATGTATGTGGAGGCTATGCACACCACTATTTACCTACATTCAAACAACCAGAAGTAAGAATGATGCTAGTTGCATATGCAGCTATGGAAGCAGTCCATCAAGAAGCATATTCTCTTCTATTAGAAACTTTAGGTAAATCAGAAGATATGTATCAAGAGTTTTTTGATATACATGCCATGATGGAGAAACATGAATACTTACAAGACTTTAGTATGAAAACTCCTTTTGATATGGCAAAAACAATGGCAGTATATAGCGCATTTACAGAAGGAGTACAACTATTTAGTAGTTTTGCTATTCTTCTTAATTATCCTAGACATAACTTAATGAAAGGAATGGGACAGATTGTTACATGGAGTATTCGTGATGAATCATTGCATGTAGAGGGTTTGTCAAAACTATTTAGAACTTTTATGCAGGAAAATCCTGAGTTATGGACTGATAAGTTAAAATATGAGATATACTGTGCAGCTGAGAAAACTGTGGAACTAGAGGATAACTTTATTGACATTTGTTTTGATAAAGCTGATGTTCCTGATTTAACAGCAAAAGAAGTAAAAGAATATATTAGATACATTGCAGATAGAAGATTATTAGCTATCGGAATGAAGAAGATATTTCATAGTACTGAAAACCCATTACCTTGGATTGATATGCAAGTTAATGCAGTTGAGCATACCAACTTTTTTGAGAACCGTGCTACTGAGTATGCTAAGGCTAGTACACAAGGAAATTGGCAGGATATATTTAAATGAGTACTCAAGTAGACCAAGAGCCAGTTTTAGTTTTAGATGGAAAAAAGTATATAATTGATGACTTATCAGACACAGCAAAGTATCTTTTAAGAAATATTGATGATGTACAACAACAATTAAATAGTCATCAGATGAAAATAGACCAACTTAATATGTCTAAAGAAGGACTTACTACTAGGTTAAAATCTGAAGTTGAACCTCCAGAAAAAACTGAAGTGGAAGAAAAAGAAGAGGGGGCGTAAGCCCCCTTTTTTATGCTACTTTCAATGGTTTTGAGAGTTCTTCCCAACTGGTTTCATAATCACTATCACCATTAGCGTAGCCCATGACACCCATCTTTTCATACTCAGGCACTAATTCTTCTCGTAGTAAACCAATTCTTTTTAGATTTGGCATGATTCTACTAAATAATATATCTTGAAACTGTGCTTGAAAAATTTCTTTTCTTTGATATTCTTCAGTTTCTTCTATACCCATTCCGTAAGCTTCCCATACATCATAAGGTCGTAGTCTATTTCTACTAACAGTACAGGCTTCAAGAGCAAATTTAGCTCTATCTATTTGTTCTTCTTCAGATAAAGTTTTTACAAAGTCTGTAAGATAATTTATTCCAAAAGTTACATGACGAGCTTCATCTCTAATAATAAGTTCAATCATATTTTTATACACTTCATCAGAGCTAGATTCTTTTGATGTTTGAAAAGCTGCGAGTGCAAGTCCTTCAATTACGACTTGCATTCCAATAAATTTTAAATCCCAACGAGGGTCAGTTAATATCTTATCTAATAACCCTTTCAAAGCTCTGCCAATAGGCCAACTCTTTTTCATACGAGTTTGTAAATATTTGTTAAAAGCTTCTACATGTCTAGCTTCATCAAAAGTTTGACTCGCTGCGTAGAGTTTTGCATTAAATGTCGGCGCACAAGAAGCTAATTGACTTGCAACAAGTAGTGCACCTTGTTCTCCATGTAGAAACTGGCTGAGTGACCAAGCACTTAAATCTCTAAAGAAATCTTTTCTTTTTTCAGTATTCCAAGTTTTGTAAACAGCGTGTCTTTCCCACTGAGAGTTTTCAAACTCAAATTCTTCATCAGTCATACCTTTAAATTCAGGTGTCCAATCTATATCTGTTTCAACATTCCAATTTAATTCTTTACCAAGTTCATAAAGTTTTTTAATACGATTATCTTGAACTGTGTAATCCCAATTATATGAACCTGTTAGAGGAGTTTGAAATATTTCTACTACATCAGTAGGGTCTAAATCTTTTACATAATCTCCATCAAAAAGTCTCACTTCTTGTGGTGTAGATACTTTTTTAATTTTCATTATACATCTCCTTAATTGTAAAATTTTATGTCAAACTCCTTTCGAAGTTTCTTTTCTTGATTTATTCTTTTCCAGAATTTTTTATCTAGTTTTTCTATTTCTTTTAGTTTACTTGATTCTACCATAACCAATCATCTACATTTTCTGCTACTTTAATATATCCTTTTACTTGTTTTATTTCAAGAGTATTTTTATCATAAACTAAACCATAAGTCCAGATGTAGTCGCCTTCTCTACTCTCTGGTATAGGAAAGTCTAATTTATTTTTTGTGCAGTATTCCTTCATTATTTTTGGTGTAGTTGTAAAAAAGACATCATACTCATTTGCTTCTGTGCCATCTTCCGAATATATTTTTGCAAAGTAAGGCTCATTACAAACTGGTAGTTGTGGTCTAGGAATAAATGAGTCTGGGTGTTTTTGATAGTTGCTTGTTTTATCATTATCTCTAATTACTAGTTTTAAATATCTTTTACCTAAGTCTAAATCATATTTAAAACCAAACCAAAAAGCATATTTATAATCAAAATTTGGACATTGGTAATCTGTTAAAAGTTTTTCTATCCAAGTTTTTGGATAATACATATGGTAAACAGTAATAGTATTTTGCGATTTATATGGTGGTCTTATAGTATGATTATCATTATATTTGCCAATAATATTGTTTTCGTTGCTATAAAAATCGTATTCATTTGGAAACTTTTCTTTTATCTTAGTTATTAACTCATCATACTCTTTTTTCAAATTTCCTGTACAACCAACTGAATAATCTTTTTTTACAATTTCTTGATTAACAAAAACATCATCATACATAGCAGTTTTTAAAGGAACAATACTTACTTCTCCCCACCATTCATCTGGAATATCAACTCCTTTTTCTCCGTCTCTCCATGCCCCATTTAAACCTGTTTCATATTCTTCAACACTCCAACTCTCTTTCAAATAATTTATATCTTCATCGTCTGTATATATTCCATCTTCTTTTTCAGTTAGAAGATTATTACTGTCGCTTTTATTAAATTCCCAATAATGCATTTTTGCACTTGTGGGGTGTTTAATAGAAAAAGTTAATCTATTAAAAGAAATATTATTTTCATCTACATCTGGAGTAATTCCTGGAAGACTACTTTCTATAGATTGTTTTTGTAATTTAATTTGAGTCATATTAAGCCTGTTTAAAAGTAATTGTTACTGTTGACCCAGAACCAGCGAATGGTGTAAAAGTATCAGTATTATTATCTGGAGCATTTCCACCTGGAGACCATTGCCATAGACTTGTAGAACCAGAAGTTGAATAAGTAGCATCTGTCCTATTGTAAGTAGTACTACCTACTACCATTTGTTTAAATGATGAATTAGAATTAGAAACATTTGCTGCATTTACTCGAAGTGCTAATTTAACACCTCCATATGGTGCACTTGAAATAGTTGAGTAAGAGGTTCCATAATTATATATTTCAGTAATAGTATTTCCGCCAAAATAGTTAGTAAAAGATGAAGTAGATAAACTTCCAAAGCTTGTAACACTACTATCATAAGAACCGGAGGAATCATAACCTCTATATCTAGTTCTCGTAGTACCTACATATTGTTGAGTGTATGTGCTAGCAGCTCCACCAATAGTCATAGTTAAAGAAACATCTGCCGCTGCTGTTACTGCCGAAGCGCCATAAAAATCTGCAAAGTCTATATTAGTTCCTTGTGTACTATTTATAGTTCTACCAGAAGCTGCTGTTAATCCTCTTATATCCGTATCGTTTAAAGAACAGGTAGTACCACTAGAACCACCTGCTTCAACGTGAATAGCGTTTAAAG
>CETB01017691.1_pt1 | contig 11779 bp, 8 predicted proteins | sample 356381 | NCBI WGS metagenome assembly CETB01 (sample SAMEA2622545, study PRJEB7988) | marine metagenome | biome: marine biome (ENVO:00000447); feature: deep chlorophyll maximum layer (ENVO:xxxxxxxx); material: "saline water (ENVO:00002010), including plankton (ENVO:xxxxxxxx)" | depth 155 m | reverse complement strand
TTCCTCCTGGGGGTCAAGTTGCTTGCATCTGCGATGCTAGCGATTCTGCAAGCTCAACACAGTGATATCTGAAGTCTTTTACCCACTTAGATCCCTATGACTAGCTTTAGCTGGGTAATTTAATTTCGCTAGAACTGTTTCTAACTCATTGACAATTGTCACTGACCTATGCTGTCCACCAGTACAACCAATAGCAAGACTCAAATAGCTTTTTCCCTCTTCTTGATAGGCAGGTAAAAGTAAGTCCAATAGCTCCGTCAACTTAACCAGAAACTTTTGAGCTATCGGGTCACTTAAAATAAACTCTCTGACTTCATTATCCATTCCAGTTAGCTCTTTCAATTCTTTAACCCAATACGGATTCGGAAGGAATCTGCAGTCCATGACGAGATCTACATCTGTGGGGAGGCCATGTTTGAATCCAAACGAAACGAGTCTTATTTGCATTTGATTTCCCTCTGGGTTAACAGCGAATAGATCTTCTATGCGCTGTCCCAGCTGATGAACGTTAAGATCGCTCGTATCTATTTCAACATCAGCAGCTCCGCGCAAGATATCTATTGCTTCGGACTCTGCGAGTATTGATTCTCGAAGACTCCCTACACTTCCATAGGGGTGCCTTCTTCTGCTTTCTTCATAGCGTCTTATCAAGGTCTCCTCATCTGCAGTTAGATATAGGACTGAAGTACTTATACTTGGGTCCTTCTGTAACTCCGTTATCTCTGCCATTGTGCCCGCAGGGCCTTCACTTCCAACGACTAGAGCAACATGGGTTCGTAAGGATCCAGGAGAAAGAGCGAGCTCAGCGACCTTCGAAATAAGCGGAGTTGGAAGATTGTCGATGACGAACCAGCCAAGATCATCGAGTGACTTCGCAACTTCGGAGCGACCTGCACCTGAACGTCCAGCGATAATCAAAAACTCTGCCATACCTGTATCGTACGCGTTATGTGTGGACCTTAAAAGAGTGGCCACCTAATTTGTGAGCGTTTATTTAGAACACACAACTATCAATAGCCTGGGGATGAAACGGATACTTGTAAGTTCCGGACTGCCTTCAATATGCCTTTCAGAGAGAGCTGGCTCATAGAGTCTGTCAATCGTAAATCCTGACTCGATAAGTGTATTGATGTATTTACTGATAGGTCGGTGTTCGAATGGAAGAAAAACTTCCTTGTCCACTTCTTCAAAATGGCTTGACTCAAGGAGATAATTAGAAATCCGCCAATATTTAGTTGGAGGTTCTGCTACATGGTCGAAGATCAGTCCGCTTTCAGGCGTCTGCATCGCAGGGTGATTTAAGACGAGCACAAATCTCCCGCCCGAACGTATCACTCGGCTTATTTCTTCTACAGCTTCTAAAAATTCCAATACATGTTCTAAGACGAGACATGTAACTGCAGCATCAAATACCCCGCCACCAAAGGGCAATCTCGCTAACTCAGCTTGCACATGATTAGGGCTCGGATCTTGCGCTTCGCTCGCTCTTAGCTGAAAGAGGCTAAAATCCGTGGAGACTACTTCAGATCCATTCTGTTCGATAAGGTATCTGGACAGTCGTCCTTCACCTCCACCAACATCAATTATTTTCCTAAACCCGCTTAAAGCATCGCAGACGAAAGGCAAAATCACATCTTCATAGTCCGCGTCATATCGAGTGGTGTATTGCTCTGACCACCAACTGCTATTTTCGTCCCACAGACTTTTTCGATCATTACCGCCCATGTCTGCCACCATTGGCATTTACTGGGGATGAGAACTGCTCATATATCGCTTTTGCTGTTCGAGTTGGAAGCCATGACAAACCCTCTAGATCTTCAAGAGCGGCTTGCTGTACTTTTTGCACGCTACCGAATTCTTTAACCAGTCGCGCTGCGCGAACCTTCCCTACCCCAGGAATCCCATCGAGGGCTGATCCTGTCATAGCTTTGGTTCTCAATTGACGGTGATAGGAAATAGCGAATCTATGGCTTTCATCGCGAACCCGTTGGAGTAGGTATAGCGCCTCAGAGCCACGAGGAATTTCAATGGGAGTTTGCCGACCTGGAATGAAGACTTCCTCGTTTTTTTTTGCTATCGCTGCAACGGGTATTGATATATCTTTTGCAAGTTTCTGGAGTGCTTTAGTTGCAGCTCCAAGTTGCCCTTTACCGCCGTCAACAAGAATGAGTTGAGGTACATAGGAAAAGGCATTCCTCTCGTTGACAGGTTTTTCTCGCTCATGCAGATAATTTTCTAGGCGGCGAGAGATAACTTCTTCCATAGCAGCGTAATCATCATTACTGTTTACACGCCGGATCTTAAATCTTCTATAGTCTTTTTTCTTCGGTAAACCATCCTCCATGACTACCATCGACCCAACATAATTTGTTCCTTGAATGTGGCTCATATCAAAACACTCAATTCTCAATGGAGCATTCGGTAATTTCAAATACTGCTGCAATTCACTTAAAGCTCGAGATCTCGTATTGTGATCCGTTGCTCGTTTCATACGATTGCGCTTGAATGAGTCGCGGGCGTTTAGGGTTACAGTTTCCATAAGAGCACGCTTATCGCCTCGAAGAGGCACTGAAATTCTAACTTTTGATCCCCGTAGATCACTGAGCCAGTTTTCAAAAAATTCAATATTCTTAGGAACCGCTGGAGCAAATATTCGTTTGGGGTACCCCATTGGGCTCTTCTCAATATAGATTTTCTCTAAAACCTTTGCGACCAGCGCTTCGTCAGACATTGTTTCTGTTTTGTCAACTACAAGAGAGCGCTGCCCCATTACCTTTCCATTTCGAATCAAAAATGCATGAACAGATGCGCCTAGTTCATCTTGCTCCATCCCCAACACATCAAAGTCTTCAGATCTTGTCCCGACCATCAGCTGTCTTTCTGCAGCCTTTTGGACGCTTAATAAGTTGTCACGAAGGCGCGCTGCCCGTTCGAATTCTTGAGCTAAAGAAGCACTTTCCATTTCCTGCTTCAGAACTGACAAAACAGTTTCAGTATTCCCCTCAAGGAATTGCAAGAGCTCTAAAACCAGCTTTTGATATTCTTCCTTGGTCACTTCATCAACGCATGGGCCACAGCATTTTTTTATATGAAAATCTAAGCACGGCTTACCTAAGCGTTCATGCCTTTTATATTTTGCATCGGAACACGTCCGCAATGGAAACGTCCGTTGAAGAAGGTCTAGAGTGTCACGGATCGCACCAACGTCCACATAGGGTCCAAAGTACCTGTTGGCTTTTTTCAATTTTCCTCGAATTAGAGTTGCTCTTGGCCATTCGTCTCCGACTGTTACTGCCAAATAGGGGTAGCTTTTATCATCGCGGAGTCGGACGTTATATCGAGGTTGATGCTCTTGGATAAGGTTGTGCTCAAGTATAAGCGCTTCTGCCTCGTTGGTAACTTGGATCCAATCCAAGCTTTGTGCTTCTCCAAGCATCTGTTGAGTCCTAATTGGCAGATTACCTGTCTGCTGGAAGTAACTATTGAGACGATTTCTGAGCGACTTTGCCTTTCCTACATAGAGAACCCTTCCTTCTTCGTCCTTAAAGAGATACGACCCTGGCTTGGCGGGGATGCTCTGGGAAGGTGGTCTTTGTATCATCAGCTGAGTCTTTGTTTGGGACTTAAGAAAGTTAAACCTTTTATAGAGTACCAGCGTTCTCAAGTATGGGCTTCAGGAATTGCCCTGTGAAACTCTCATCTGTTTTGGCAACAAGTTCAGGTGGCCCTTCTGCTACTATCTCCCCTCCTTCATCTCCCCCTCCTGGGCCAAGGTCAATTATCCAGTCAGCAGTTTTTATGACATCCAAGTTATGTTCGATTATGAGCACCGTGTTTCCTTGGTCCACGAGTCGACCAAGAACAGTCATTAATTTTCGAACATCTTCGAAATGCAACCCCGTTGTGGGCTCATCAAGAATATACATTGTGTGCCCAGTGGAGCGTTTTGCTAATTCGGTTGCAAGCTTAACCCGTTGCGCTTCTCCACCGGAAAGAGTCGGCGCAGGCTGCCCGAGACGAACGTAACCTAACCCCACGTCTACCAGAGTCTGCATGTGTCGTGCGATCGGTGGCTGGTTTGAAAAAAACTCAAGTGCTTCTTCGCAAGATAGACCAAGAACCTCCGCAATATTTTTCCCTTTGAATTCAATCTCCAGAGTGTCTCGGTTATAGCGGGCACCATTACAAATCTCACAAGGGACGTAAACATCAGGAAGAAAGTGCATTTCAATTTTTATCGTCCCGTCGCCTGAACAAGCTTCGCATCTCCCACCTTTAACATTAAAAGAAAACCTTCCCGGAAGATACCCACGAACCTTCGCCTCTTGGGTCTTAGCGAAAAGTTTCCGGATGTGATCAAAGACCCCTGTGTATGTTGCGGGATTAGAGCGAGGTGTACGCCCGATAGGTTGTTGATCTATGTTGATTATTTTGTCAAGGGAGTCAAGCCCTTCCACTCTTTTGTGGAGCCCTGGAGGAGTTTTTGCGCTGTAAACATGCTGCATTAGAGCTTTATGCAATATGTCACTTACCAAAGTAGATTTTCCTGATCCGGAAACACCGGTGACAGCAACAAAGCAACCTAGTGGGATTTCTACATCAATTTCTTTTAAATTATGCTCCCGAGCGCCTCTGATCGTGATCCAATCATCCCCTGTTTTTCTTCTTAGAGCTGGAACTGGGATTTCCATCTTTCCGCTTAGATATTTTCCAGTCAGGGAGGAAGCATTTTTCTTAAGCTGAGAAACTGTCCCTGAGTGGACCACTTGTCCCCCATGTTCGCCAGCGCCTGGCCCTATATCTACGACATGATCTGCTACTCGAATAGTATCTTCATCATGCTCAACCACAATTACCGTGTTCCCTAGATCACGGAGTCGTTGCAGTGTTTCGATTAAGCGTTTGTTGTCACGTTGATGCAGTCCAATCGATGGTTCGTCTAGGACATAGAGAACGCCGACCAGCCCAGATCCGATTTGCGAAGCTAGTCTGATACGCTGCGCTTCTCCTCCGGATAATGTACTTGCTGCCCTATTCAGCGACAGGTAGTCAAGCCCCACATCAAGAAGAAACCCCATGCGTGCGTTGATTTCCTTCAGTACTTGCGATGCGATGATTTGATCTCTATCGCCTAACTGAAGTTTTGAAAGATAAGAAGCTGATTCTTTAATGCTCATACTGCAAATAGTTGCAATATTTGTATCGTTAATTGTTACTGCTAAAGACATAGGCTTTAGACGTGCCCCCTCACATACCAAGCAAGGAACTTCGCGCATGTACCCTTCTACCCATTCTCGCTGGCGTTCACTATCTGCTTCGGAATGCCTTCGTTTTAACCATCTGACTACTCCCTCAAAGTTTGCATTAAAAGTTCTGGTTCGACCGTACCGATTCGTGTAAGTAACCTTTGTTCGTTTTTTACTCCCCCCCTGAAGGACTAATTTCTTAGATTTAGCAGGAAGCTTCTCCCATGGCTTATCCATAGGAATATTGTGGTCCTCAGCAACCGATTTCAATAAGAGTTGAAAGTATTTGCTTCGCCCTCTTGCCCATGGAGCGACGGCTCCCTCTAGAAGCGTCAAAGAGGGATCAGGGATCACAAGCTGAGGGTCAACTTCGAAGGTCGTTCCTAAACCATCACAAGAAACACATGCTCCATAGGGTGAGTTAAAAGAAAAATTCCTAGGCGCTAATTCTTCAAATGATTTACCGTCACTAGGTCGGCTAAAATGTTGCGAAAACGTAAGAAGCTCTGCAGGTTCATCTTCTTTGAGTACCTCTACTTGCGCTATACCCTCTGTAAGCCCTAAAGCCGTTTCGATTGAATCGGTCAACCTTCGTTCAATTCCATCTCGTAACACTAGCCGATCTACCACTACAGAAATGTCGTGCATTTCATACCGTTCGAGCTGTAATTTCGGTGTACCGTCTTCGTTTGTTCCAGCGACATCCTCTAACTCAACTGTTTCCCCATCGATAATTACCCGCGTATATCCTTGTTTCGCTAAATCCGTGACTAACGAGTCGTATGCCCCTTTCCGTCCTCGCACGACAGGGGCAAGGACTCGGAAACGAATCCCGGCGTCAAGCGCGAGAATTCTATCAACAATTTGCTGGGGGGTTTGACGAACAAGGCGCTCACCGGTTTCTGGGTCATGCGGTATACCTATCCGAGCGTATAGAAGGCGAAGATAGTCATAAACCTCAGTGATTGTCCCAACGGTCGATCGCGGATTACGGCTTGCGCTTTTCTGATCAATGGAGATAGCGGGAGATAAGCCTTCAATAAAATCGACGTCTGGTTTATCCATTTGCCCGAGAAATTGGCGTGCGTACGCTGACAAAGATTCGACGTAGCGTCGCTGTCCTTCGGCATAGATGGTGTCGAATGCAAGTGACGATTTCCCTGATCCCGATATTCCGGTAAAAACAACTAGCTTGTCACGAGGCAGGTCTAAATCAACACCGCAGAGGTTGTGCTCTCTTGCCCCACGAATGATTAATTTTGGTGCCACATAAATAATCTAACCAACTCATAAGGAAAGGCCAGCACTGAAGATGGATTTCCTCGATGGTTTCTTTGGAGTATTGTCAAGGAATGAAATCAATAATTCTTGTGCATGGGGCTTGGCATGGATCTTGGTGCTGGGAATTTGTAGAGTCGCGTATGATTCAAGATGGCTACAAGGTTTCAACCGTCGATTTACCGTTTACTGGGCTTGACGATGATGCAGCTTTCTTATCAAATATCTTGGAGAGAGCGGATGGTGAGATAGTTCTTCTCGGACATAGTTACGGAGGAATGGTTATCTCTAAAGCAGCGGAAGGAAGAGAGAATATCTCACATCTTGTTTATTTATGCGCCATTCTTTTAGAAGAAGGTGCGAGTATGGGCGGGCCATCTGACTCCTCTCAGGAATCAAAAATAAAAATTGAGGTGGATGAGAACCTGTCCTCAACAGTTAGAGGGGATGCTGTGATACCCGCATTTTATGGTGACGTTGATCTTCAATTAGCTCAAGATTCGCTAGATCGTCTTCGCCCATTCCCAATCCATTCCGTAAATATTGGCATGGGGGAGGCGTGGCGTGATCACCCAACAACGTACGTCGTGTGCAAGGACGATGCTGCAATACCTCCAGGTATTCAACGTGAAATGTCCGAACTTGCAGACAGAGTCTTGGAATGGGACTGTGGCCATTCTCCGTTTTTTAGTGACCCCGACCTTGTATGTGAACTTCTACGCGAACTGGCTCATTAGCAGATTGGATCTTGATGCTTTTCAGATTATACGTCGTCGCGGAATAGCTTAGGGTCGAATTCTGCGCCACTTCTAAGCAGCGCTGCTTTCCATGAAGGGCTAAACCGTAGGGCCCATCTGAGACTACGGACTAGAACTTTCCCAGCCTGTAAATTAAATTTCGAAGCTTTTAAACCTAGCGTTGTTCGGAGCTGCGGTTCTACCGTCGTTGCCGCAGCGCGTTGAAGAATTCGATAGCCAAAAAGTTCCGCTCGCCCTAAGGGAGGGTCCTTTAAAAAATCTATAGCTTCACGCATTGCTGCTGATTCAGCTATATCTGGGTGCGTCGTAATCCATGCTTTCAGCTCCTTAGCTGTTTTAGGCAATGAAGACGCCCCCATCTTTGCTCCGATGATGGACTGTTCCGCAACAAATCTATTTGCTTCTTCCTCAGTCATGGGCCGTTTGAATACCTGAAATGAGTGAAGGAAAGAATCAGTTAGTGTGTTATGAACCCAGGCTCCATACTCGGGACTATTAGCGCTGTAAGGTCGACCACGTTCTGAAACTCCAGAAACTCCCATATGAGCGCGTCGAACCATTTCTACCGCATGATCTGTTTCAGGAATAGCTCCATAAGTCATCGAGGTAACATAAAAGGCAGTTCTACTCAGACGACCCAAAGGATCTTCTCTATACGCTGAATGTTCTGCGACACCTGCGGCTACTTCAGGGTGTGCGGCTTGGACGAGTAAAGCACGTATTCCTCCGACGAAACTCGATACATCGCCAAGAACTTCCCAGCTAATCGAACCCGGCCCAAAAAGCCCATGGTCCCCTTTATGCGCACTAGTATACTCCAGAGGCTTTTCACTATGCGAAAAGAGGTCAACGACTTTAGCGGTAACTCTTGTTTTTAAGCCCATAAGGCTCCTATCGGCTTCTCTTCAACGCTACTGTATAGCCGCATGCTAGTACTAGGCATAGAGGATTTACAGATCAGGTGATATCGCGTAAATCACGTTTTAGTTCTCGAATTTCGTCTCTTAATCTGGCAGCGTATTCAAATCTAAGTTCGCCCGCAGCTGTGTTCATTTCATCTTCCAAGGTTAAAATTAGACGTTGAAGTTGTGCTTCTGGCATTTCCTTTGAATCTTCTATGATTCTTCGCTGACTGTCCATACTTCTTGAACGTTTGTTAGCACCAGGGGCAGGTGCTCCAGAGGTTTCTGGGCGAATCATCGCAAGAATATCCGTAACGGCTTTTCGGATTGTTTGCGGGTCTATCCCATGTTTTTCGTTATGGTCAATTTGGATTTTTCTTCTTCTGTTAGTTTCAGATATTGCTCTCTGCATCGAATCGGTTACTTGATCTGCATACATTACGACCTGGCCTTCTACGTTTCGTGCCGCTCTGCCTATCGTTTGCACCAAAGAAGTTTCGCTTCTAAGAAAACCCTCTTTATCCGCATCTAATATTGCAACTAGGGACACTTCAGGAAGATCAAGTCCCTCACGAAGCAAGTTGATCCCTATAAGCACATCGAACTCTCCTAATCGAAGGTCGCGAAGTATTTCAATGCGCTCAAGCGTGTCGATGTCACTATGGAGGTACCGGACACGAATTCCGATTTCGAGAAGATAGTCCGAGAGGTCTTCAGACATTTTCTTTGTCAAGGTTGTAACTAATACTCGTTCGCCCCTTGAGATTCTGCCATTAACTAAACCGATGAGATCGTCTATCTGGCCAGATGTTGGCTTTACGATCACTTCAGGATCAACAAGCCCTGTTGGCCTTATTATCTGCTCTACAATTTGTTCGGAGACTTCTAATTCATGCTTTCCAGGTGTAGCGGATAGAAATACGACCTGATTTAATCGCTCCATAATTTCGGTGAATTGAAGAGGGCGGTTATCTGCAGCCGATGGAAGGCGGAACCCATGTTCAATCAGAGTTTCTTTCCGACTACGATCACCAGCATATTGTCCGTGAAGTTGGGGAACGGCTACATGAGATTCGTCAACCACGCACAGGAAATCATCAGGGAAATAGTCAAGCAAAGTGTAAGGAGGGTCACCATATGTACGACCATCGATATGCATGGAGTAGTTTTCGATTCCACTACAGAATCCAACTTCTCCCATCATTTCAAGGTCGTGCTCTGTTCGCATGCGAAGCCGTTGAGCTTCGAGTAGCTGTTCGTTTCCAGTAAAATTTTGTAGTTGGACCTGTAGTTCTTTTTCGATCCCTATAATAGCTCGATCTAAACGTTCGGTACTGGCGGCATAATGGGTCGCTGGAAAGACAATAACTTCATCTACTTCAGAAATTTTTTCACCTGTTAGGGGATCAACAAATCTAATTCGATCTACCGTGTCTCCGAAAAATTCTATCCTAACTACATTCTCTTCATACGCAGGATGAATCTCGATAGAATCCCCGCGTACTCGAAAATTACCTCGAACAAGATTGAGGTCATTGCGGTCATATTGCATCCCAATCAGCTGCTGGAGGATACCTCTTTGCTCATATTCCTCGCCAGATCTGACCACAAGTAGCTGTGTGATGTATTCCTGTGGGGATCCCAGTCCGTAAATGCACGAAACCGATGCAACGATTATCGTGTCTCGGCGAGTTAAGAGCGCTGACGTTGATGCGTGCCTAAGCCTGTCTATTTCGTCATTTACGGATGAGTCTTTCTCTATATAAGTATCACTCGCAGGCATGTAGGCTTCAGGCTGGTAATAGTCGTAGTAACTAACAAAGTATTCGACACGATTTTTTGGGAAAAACTCTCTGAGTTCGTTTGCGAGTTGTGCAGCTAATGACTTATTTGGAGCTATTACCAAGGTAGGTCGCTGCGTTTTCTCTATAGTCCAAGCGATAGTGGCGCTTTTTCCTGATCCGGTAATCCCTAAAAGCGTCTGGAATCGTTTTCCTTCTATTATGCCTTCGGATAACTTTTGTATTGCCTGCGGTTGATCTCCTGCGGGCTCAAAATCTGCCTCGACTTTAAATGGGACACCAGATGAACGTTCTACCATTAGTGGATCATAACCAAATCACTCTTCGGAATCGAGCGACGTCATCCAAGCCCAGCATAAATCTATTTGAAGCTCCAATGAATCACTGTCCCCGTTGTTGTCGATTACAAAATCTGCGAATTCAAGTCGTTGCTCTCGACTTGCTTGCTTATCGATTCTTGCCCACGCATCATCTTCTCTAAACCCTCGAAATTGAACAAGCCGTGAGACAGCAATTTTTTCGTCACAATCAATAACAATTTTTCCTGTGAAATCCTTATATTCTTTTCGAGCGAGGGAACCTTCAGGCGTTACCAGCAGCGGAATATCCACTAAGACTATATGACCTTGGCTTATGAAAGCGTTTCTCCTCTTTGCCATCTCTTTTCCGACAGCTGGGTGAACAATCTTATTTAGCTTCTCGAGGTTTACAGGGTCAGAGAAAGCTATGTCAGCAAGCTTTTGCCTATTTAGCTCTCCATCTTCGTTGATAATCACTTCACCAAATTCCTGAACAAGATTGGTAAATATTTCGCCGTTCGGTCGCTGCAATTCTCGAACCACTTCATCAGCATCGACCAATTTTGCCCCCCGAATCTCTAGGGCGGCAGATACGGTTGACTTCCCTGAGCCGATGCCTCCAGTTATCGCAAATTCAGCCATTTGCAGAATATGGAGTTACTCAGGTAGCTCTTCAGCGTCTTTAGCTTCTTGAGCGTCATCAGCCTCTTCAGCGTCTTCAGGTGCCATCAGTCGTGCTTGTTCACTTTGCTCATATGCAGACCACGCTTCATCAAGTTCAGCTGCTGCTTCAGGGTCTAGTTCAATAGCTGTACCAATATAATTTCCTTCAGTATCGTAGTTTTGCTCTCCAAAGTGCTCTTGATATTCCTCAGCCACGACACCTCCTTCGGCAGCTTGCTTAACTGAAAGACTTATCCTTCTTCTTTCAAGATCTATTTCGATGATTTTGACCCATAGTTCTTCACCCGGAGTCACGACTTGCTCCGGAAGTTCAACATGGTGTTCAGACATTTCTGAAATGTGCACTAATCCTTCGATGTTGTCTCCAACTTGTACAAAGCTTCCGAAAGGAACCAGCTTCGTAACTCGACCATAAACAAGTTCACCCACACGGTGGCTGTCGGCAAATTCTTTCCATGGGTCTTTTTGAGTTGCTTTTAATGACAAGCTGATTCGCTCTCGGTCAAGGTCTACTTCGAGAACTTCAACATCAACTTCGTCTCCAATAGTTACAACCGCCGATGGGTGATCTACGTGCTGCCATGAGAGTTCAGAAACATGAATGAGCCCATCCATGCCACCAAGATCAACGAAAGCACCAAAGTTTACGACAGAAGAGATAACACCTTTTCTTCTCTCACCTGGTTTGAGGAGATCAAGAAACTCTTCCCGCTGTTCTTTTTGCGTTTCTTCGAGGAAAGCTCGTCGGGATAGAACAACGTTATTACGATTTTTATCTAACTCGATTATTTTTGCTTCGAGTTCCATTCC
>CETB01026660.1_pt1 | contig 11783 bp, 12 predicted proteins | sample 356381 | NCBI WGS metagenome assembly CETB01 (sample SAMEA2622545, study PRJEB7988) | marine metagenome | biome: marine biome (ENVO:00000447); feature: deep chlorophyll maximum layer (ENVO:xxxxxxxx); material: "saline water (ENVO:00002010), including plankton (ENVO:xxxxxxxx)" | depth 155 m | reverse complement strand
TTTTACTTAAATTCTATATAACCTTTACTTTACCCGTCAAATTGCTACTAGTACCATTAAACAAAAGTGTATAGGTGGGAGTAAAGAATGAAAACTTTTATTGAGAGGATTCGAAGTATCACGGCTATTAGAGTCTTAACTCTTATGACCATTTTTTGTTTAACAGGTTGTTATATGTTGGGAGATGATAGCTACACCCGCCAACAAACAGACTTCCTAGCTAACGATGTTGCTAGCTGCAAGCAGAAGGCAAATATACTAATGGAGCGCGACATTGCTCAGGACAGCTCCTTTAGTAGAACAGGTGACCACCCGCTTGAGGTATCGTTTGCTCGGTTTGACGTTCGAAAGCAACATGGTGAGTATTTTAATAATTGTATGAGAAAATCAGAAAAACAGTAGAATGATCAACTAATAACTTGAATTCATTTTTACGAAAAATAAAAAGTTAAATGGCTTCAGACGAACAAACAGAAATCGAATATTTATTATCTGGTTGTCAATCCAACATATCAGCAAGTGAATTACCAGCGCTTATAGATGGTATGTTATCCTCTGCAATCGGTGAAATTGACCATATAGACCCCTGGCTTAAACTTGTGAGTGAGAACCCATCGGCCGATTTATTTAATTATCTGAATAGTAAAATTAATATAGGACTATCTGAAGAATTGGATTCCGAGAACAATCCCCCTGACTACCAAAATAGAGTTTCTCTTTTGCGGGCCGAATTGATAAAAGAAAATATAGAGGGAATCGTAATTCCCCTGACCGATGAATTCCAAGGGGAATATTTGGCAAAAAGCTCTCGTCGATTAGAATGGCTTACAGGTTTTACAGGATCAGCTGGCATTGCATTGGTTTTCCAAAATGAGTCATTCTTCTTTACTGATGGAAGATATATTCTCCAAGCTGAAAAACAACTACCACAAAATAATTATACACTATTCAACTCATCTCAAGTGAGTTTGGGGAATTGGTTTAACAATAACCTAAAACCTAATACGAAGATTGGCTTTGATCCATGGTTGCATACAATTACTTGGGTAAAACGCATTCGTAGCCTAATGCAAAAAAACAATTGCGAATTAATTTCCACCCCAGATAACCTTATAGATAGAATATGGAAGGATCGACCACCACCACCAGTCTCTCCTGTTCAAATCCTAGATAAAACTTTTGCCGGTGAAGCTATCGAATCTAAAAGGAAAAGAGTTGCAAATAACCTTAAGAAGAATGAGAGCGATGTATTTGTGTTGGTAGCCCCGTCATCTATTTCTTGGCTAGCAAATATTCGCGGGAATGACATACCGTTTAGCCCCTATGTTATGTGTTACGCACTGCTTCATAAAAATTCTCAATTAGAAATATTTATAGACGTAAGGAAAATTATTCCGTCTGTTAGAAAAGAGCTAGCAGACCAAGTCGTTATCAAACCTATTAAAACTTTTATACCTGAGCTGTTAAAATTAGGAGAGAAATCTAAAGTAGTTGAAATTGACCCCAATAGTACTCCAGAATTAGTAAGAACAATTTTAGAGAAGGCTGGAGCAAAAATTGTTACCAGCAAGGACCCTTGCGAATTACCAAAAGCTTGTAAAAACACCACCGAAATAAATGGTTTTCACTCTGCACACAAACGTGATGGATTAGCACTGACACGTTTTCTATATTGGTTATCAAGAGAAGCCCCTAAAGGAAAGATTACAGAAATTACGGCTGCTGCAAAGCTTGAGAGCCTCAGAAAAAATGGAAAGTACTATAAGGGTCCAAGCTTCCCTACAATATCTGGTTCGGGAGCCAATGGTGCTATTATTCATTACAGAGCCACAAAGGCTAGTGATAAGAAATTACAGCTTAATAGCCTTTACTTAGTAGACTCGGGGGGACAATACTTGGATGGGACGACCGATGTAACCCGAACTGTAGCGATTGGAGAACCGTCGGAAGAAATGAAAGATAGATTCACTAGAGTACTTAGAGGGCATATATCTCTAGCTTCCGCTTGTTTTCCGGAAAACACGACAGGTTCCCAACTGGATGTGCTGGCAAGACTCTCACTTTGGAAGGTCGGGTTAGATTATGATCATGGTACCGGCCATGGTGTGGGCCACTATCTTTCTGTCCATGAAGGCCCGCACAGAATATCTAAGACATATAGTTCCGTGAAATTAGAGCCAGGTATGATTATTTCAAATGAGCCTGGTTATTACAAAGCCGGAGACTATGGTATAAGAATAGAAAATTTAGTTTTGGTAAAAATTGCAAAGGAAATTGATAATTCGGAAAATAAAATGCTAGAATTCGAGACCTTAACACTAGCCCCTATAGATCTTAGTCTTGTAAAAGTTTCCGAATTATCGAAAGAAGAGAAGACTTGGATAAACAACTATCATCGAAATGTATTTAATACCTATAAAGATAATTTATCTAGAATGGAGCTAAATTGGCTGTCTTTAGCAACTAAGGCAGTTTGATTTTGATAATCGATATAACTAAAAATATATTTGATGTCGCTTTAACGGCATTACTAATCTAAAATAAACTTAGGGACAATTATAAAATGCTCCTGATAGTAATTGAGTTAGCAAAAATATATTACTTATGAAGATCATGAATAATGACTAGAAAAAAAAATAGTTCTTTATCAAAGCCTACAAAAAACAAAAAAAATACTCGGAACGTTATCTGGGGCGGTAGGTTTGACCAGAACCCAACGAAGGCTATGGTAAATCTTAACTCATCAATCGATTTTGATAAACGCCTTTATAAACACGATATCTCCGCATCAATAGCACACTCTGAAATGTTAGCTAAAAAAGGGATTATCTCAAAAAAGGATGAGAGGTCTATAAAAAAGGGATTAAAGGCTATTTTGAAAGAAATTGAAACTGGCAACTTTGGTTATTCTCAAAGACTAGAGGATATTCATATGAATGTAGAGTCTAGGTTGAAAGAGTTAATCGGGGAGGCTGCTGGGCGCCTGCACATTGCTAGATCAAGAAATGATCAAGTAGCTACAGACTTTCGTTTGTGGATAAGAGAAGCCCTAGAGACCATGGATATTTTGCTTAGAGACTTTCAAGGAACTCTTATCTCTATTGCTGAAAAACATACCGAAACCATCATGCCTGGCTATACTCACCTTCAAAATGCCCAACCCGTTACTCTTGGGCACCACCTGCTGGCCTACGTAGAAATGCTGGGTCGAGACAGAAGTAGATCTTCCGATTGCCGGAAAAGACTGAATGAATGTCCATTGGGTGCGGGAGCAATTGCTGGCACTGGGTTTCCAATAGATCGGAAAATGACATCAACTGCATTAGGGTTTACTTCCCCTACAAAAAATTCAATGGACTCGGTTTCAGATAGAGATTTTGTAATAGAATTTCTTAGTTTATTAGCAATTATCAGCACTCATTTATCTCGACTCTCCGAGGAAATTATCTTGTGGTCTAGCTCTCCCTTTAATTTTGTTCAATTGCCTGAAAAATACTCTACGGGTAGCTCAATGCTACCCCAAAAAAGAAACCCTGATGCTGCAGAGCTAATTAGAGGCAAATCTGGTCGGGTAATAGGCAGTCTTTCATCTTTGTTAGTTATGATGAAGGGCCTTCCCCTCACATACAGCAAAGACATGCAGGAAGATAAAGAACCAGTATTTGACTCATTTGATACTATTGAATTATGTATTGTTTGTATGAGTGGAATGATGAAGGAGATTCGTTTTAATAAAGATATTATGAGAGAGGCCGCAAGCTCAGGTCATTCAACTGCTATAAGTGCAGCAGATTGGATGACACAAACTCTTGGCAAACCTTTTCGGGAATCACATTTTATAGTTGGTCAATTAGTCAAAATTGCTGAGCAACAAGGCTGTGGTCTTGATCAACTTGAATTGGAACAGATGCAAGATATTGAGCCTGCTATTACCGCCGAGGTTTATCAAGTGTTGACGCTAGAGACTACCGTAAGTTCAAAGAATAGTTTTGGCGGCACTGCTCCCAATAATGTAAAATTAGCATGTAAAACTGCTAGAAAACAATACTTGGATTGAGACATGAAAAAGTGTGTTATGTTTGTTGTTGCAACCTATTTATTAAGCTTGGTAATTCTGCAGGGCTGCGGAAAGAAAAATGAAGTTTCTCCTCCCAAAGGTAAGGACTATAGCTTCCCCAAAAGTTATCCTCGAAAATAATAGCGAAAATTAGATGTAATAAGCGACAACGCTGAAATAGATATGAAATATTTCCAATATATAAATGGTGAACTCTTTATCGAAGGTGTTGCCATTTCAAAAATAGCATCAGAAATTGGCACCCCATTTTACTGTTATTCTTCAACAAAAATTGAATCTGAATACAAAGATTTTTCTGATGCTTTTTCCAAAATCAATTCCACGATTTGTTACTCTGTAAAAGCAAATTCTAACTTATCGGTTATTCGCACTCTCTCAAACCTAGGGGCTGGAGCCGATGTAGTTTCAGGAGGCGAGTTGCTTCGAGCTCTGAAGGGTGGAGTCTCGCCCAAAAAGATCGTGTTTTCTGGCGTTGGAAAAACAGATCAAGAACTGGAAATGGCTATAGAGAGCGACATCCTGCAAATTAATGCGGAGTCTTTGTCGGAACTGAGTAGATTAAATATAATTGCAGAAAAGTATAATAAAATCCCTAAAGTGGGGATTCGGGTCAATCCTGATGTTGAGGCCGGAAGTCATGATAAGATTAGTACCGGAAGAAAAGAGGATAAATTTGGGATAGATTGGGAGAATGTCAGAGAAATCTTTGTAACAAATAAAAACTTTAAAAATATTAAACTGGTAGGATTAGCAATACATATTGGAAGTCAACTTCAATCTCTATCTCCATTTGAAGAAGCTTTTAAACGTCTAGAAAAACTTCTTACGACCCTTATGTCCGAGAATCACCAAATAGAAACAATAGATTTAGGTGGAGGCTTAGGTATTGACTACTCTCAAGACTTGGTCCTCAAGATTTCGGAATACAGCAAACTGGTTACAAAATATTTTGGCAATTATGACTGTAATATAATTTTCGAACCAGGTCGCAGGATCGTTGGTAACGCTGGAATATTAATTGCCCAAGTTATTTGTATTAAACCCGGAATTGAAAAACAGTTTGTTGTATTGGATGCGGCCATGAATGATCTTCTAAGGCCTTCATTATACGGGGCTATTCACGAAATTATACCAATAACTAATAATGGACCAAAGTCTCCAAAAGTCTTAGCTGATATTGTTGGGCCTATTTGTGAAACAGGCGATACTTTTGCAACTGGAATAAAACTTACCAATATTTCTGAAGGGGATCTAGTAGCTATCAATTCTGCAGGTGCCTATGGCGCTGTAATGTCATCATTTTATAATAGTAGGCCGCTAATTGCTGAAGTTATGGTAAAGGACAGTAATTTTGAAATTGTTAGAAAAAAACTAGACATATCTTCTTTACTAAATTACGAGAGCATGCCGGATTGGATTAAGACCTAATTGAATTCGGTTTTAATACCTTTAAAGTAATTTTTATTTCCCTAACAACATTGTTCTGGTGAATAGCAAGATTGGCTAACTCCCCTTCGTCTATTTCTCCTTTTCTTATCTTACCCACCCATTTTTCATCGGCTATCCAATTCGTCTCGGCTATCTCAAAGTCGACATCTAGAAATTCCCCAAGAGGAGTATTTGCATAGCCCTGCTTTGCCCATTCAAGATTTGCCCTCTTTGAAAAAAGGGTGAACTGATCGGGCAGAATTGGTCTGACATGGGTGGGATCAGTTAAAAAGTGATCATGGCGAGGATGAGGTACAGTTATAATAACCGACGCATCAGGTTTACAAACTCTGTACAGCTCCTGAATTATAGACAAATAGGCTGCTTTGGTCTCGCCAAGATGCTCCAAAACATGGCATAGTATAACCTCATCTATATAGTCATCCTCAAATGGCCATGGAACTTTTTCAAGGTCAGCTAAAATATCTGGATTACATGAAATTTGATTATCAACGTTAATGAAACCTCGTAATTTATTATTTCCGCAACCTAAATTTAGTTTCATTCATTCTTCCCCAAAAACGGGCTTTCAGAGAGCTTTTTTAGTAGGAACTAGTTATTTTTGTTTTTCAGATTGAGGATAATCTCCCCATTTTGCATCAGAACGTCTCGCACTAGCAGGAGCATTTGGAAACTTTGCGGTAAACCTAATAAACTTTTCAGGATCAACATTCAATTCAGGAGGGGTACTAATTATTTCCTGAACTTTCTGACCTTCAGCATCTGTTAATATAAGAATTACATTTGGGACTTTCTGAGCGTTTTCGCTTACATTTCTTATAATAACATCAAAAACTATAACATCCTTTCCACCCTCCTTTTTACGCTGAGGACTTTTTAATGAAATTTCCAAACCATCGCCTGGCTGAGGTACTCTTAAACCCATCCAACCATATAATGCATCATTAGCACCTGGCCAAAAGCCAATTACTGAGTGCCGAGCTAAAACTAAGCCTCCAATCACTGACCCAATTATTACAATAAAAAGAACTATAAAAATTATTGTCTTTAGAGAGCTTTTCTTTTCAGTAGTTTCCTCAGAACTCCCAGCAGGCATAGGCTCTGGATCGGGTAAATCCTCAGGTTCGGTTCCGGGCTCTTCCATTTGAGTAACCCCTCCGGCATCCATTCCAGGTATTGGGTCAGGATCCTCCAAGGCCTCCAGTGCCTCCTCCGAAATTGGCTCAATTTCTTCGTTAGTTTGTGGCGTAGCCGAATCTATAGCCCCTAAGTCAGTGCCATCTCCAAGCGCCTGGGTCAACTCTTCATCAGAAGGTATTATTTCATCCTCATTCTGGTTTCCTTCGGCCCCCGCATCACCCTCTTCCTCTCTTGGAACATTTTCCTCCGTTGGAGTGGGTGATTCAGCTACGAGCTCTTCTTGCGGTTTAGGACTTGCTTCTACTGGCTGAGGGACAACCGCACCTTCTCCATTATCAACTGGGGGCACTGGTGGATAAGGATAAGGATAAGGGTAAGGGTAAGGTTGTGGAGTAAGGTTCTGTGGATCTCCATCTACTGCTTGTGGTGGCATAAAATACGGCGGTGGATATGGATACGGTGGAGGATAAGCTACAGCTTCCCCTGACTGCCCACCCGGAGAAAAGGGTTGGGATGTTCCTGGTGTACCTATTCCAGCCTGTCCTAGATTTTCAGTAGATTCCAATTCTGCCTCAACCTCTGGTATTTCTGGTTCTACCGGAGGAGGAAACTGACGCCATGCTGTCCCACAGTTAGAACAGCGCATCGCCTTACCGTCAGCACCAATTTGGGCACCATCTAAGATGTAAGACGTCTGGCAATTTGGGCAAACTACATACATGTGATTCCAATTATTTGCTTTATATAGTAGTTATAGGTAAATCTAGTTTTATTCGCAAGTATCCCTATTACTATAGTAATCCAAAATCTCTTAATTTGTGATAATTATCTATAGCGTAGTTTTACAAACCCATAACATCAACAAAAAAGCTACCATAAAATGCAAAATTAATTGTTTTTTTTTAAATGAATAGCCGAGTATTATAAAAAAATTACTGACCAAACGAATGACTGATATTTTACGATTTGAAGATGTAGGTTTGAGGTACGGACTTGGGCCTGAAATACTACAGGATATTTCTTTTGGGCTTCAAGAGGGATCTTTCCATTTCTTGATGGGCCCCTCTGGTGCAGGAAAGTCATCTTTGCTAAAATTAATGTATCTAGCACTCAAACCTACTCGAGGATTGATACATATATTTGGAGAGGAAATCTCAACAATAAATAGAAAAAGAGCTCCAAGTTTGAGAAGAAATATTGGTGTCGTTTATCAGGAGTTTAGATTAATCCCACATATTAGCGCTTTTGATAATGTGGCCCTTCCCCTCAGAATAACAAAGCTCAAAGAAAGCTTGATTAAAAAAAACGTTGAAGAATTGCTTGAATGGGTAGGCCTCAAGGATTACATGCTATCAAAACCTCCTACATTATCAGGTGGACAGCAGCAGCGGGTAGCAATAGCAAGAGCTGTGGTAGCCAAACCCAAAATACTACTAGCCGATGAACCTACTGGCAACGTAGATGATGAAATTGCAGAGAGAATTATGCACCTTTTTGAGGAGTTAAATAAAATGGGTACAACCGTTGTTGTCGCTACACACAATGCTTCGCTAGTAAAGGAATCTAATTTTTTTTCTATGACGTTGTCCGATGGCAAGTTACAATTCAGTGGTAATTAAATTTTGATATTTTTTATATTTAACCAAAAACGAAATATTTTTGGAAGTATTTGTTATGAAACTTAAAAATATTCAAACCTTTAACAAGTCTTTTGATAATGACGATACCAACCGCTATCTCCCCTGGTTGATTGCCTGCATGGTTTTTTTGGCTACTTTAGCCGTGTCGGCTATTTTTATGGTAAACTCTACTACAGCCCGCCTAAGCTCAAGTTTTTCCAATTCTATAACTGTACAAATACCAATAAATGAGATTTCCACTGTTAATGAAAAAAATAAGAAACTGGCTCTGGATGTTTTAGCAAGTTATAAGGGAATAAAAAGGGCTAATTTGGTGATACCTGAAGATGTATCAAGTTTGTTAGAACCTTGGCTAGGTAAATATGCAAACACCCAAAACCTACCCATTCCAATAGTAATAGATGCAGAGATTGATAGAAATGCCTCAATAGACGTACAAATCTTGACTAACAAACTTTCAAACCTAATTCCTAATATAACACTGGATGATCACCGAGAGTGGCTCAACAATTTTTATAGGACACTTGATGCATTGGAAGTCTTGGCAAGCTTTGTGGTTTTATTGATTGTTTTGTCCGCGATAGTTACGATAATTTTTGCAACGCGAACAAGTATGGGACTGCAAAAAGATACTATTTCCATACTCCATCTTATTGGAGCTACCGATCAATATATAGCCAACCAATTTTCAATAAGGGCTGCTTGGCTTGGTATTCGAGGGGGTATTGGTGGATTAGTAGTAGCTATACCAATGTTAATAGGCCTAGAGGCCATTATTAAAGTCTCAGAAGCAGGCGTTCTGCCCCAACTAGCTTTGGATGGAAGTGGTTGGATAGGGGTTATTTTAATTTTGCCCACTGTGATCCTTATAGCTATGTTTACAGCCTACTCAACGGTGTTGAGAACCTTATCAAGTATGGCATAGGTATGAGAAGGTTTAAAAAAAGGCCTAGAAAGTTTATCAGTAAAATTCTATATGTTATTCTTCTTTTTATTATTTTTGTAACCATTATCGCTTTTGATTTTTTAGCTTTTGTAAAAAATATACCTTTAACCCCAACCACCAATATAGAAATGACTGATGCACTTGTCGTTTTAACGGGTGGAACCAAGCGTTTAGAGACAGGATTAAAACTTCTGTCAGAATCACGGGCAAAGAAGCTTTTTATTTCTGGGGTATACAAAGGCGTCGACGTTAGGAGACTTCTTCAGATATTTGAGCAAAACTCTACTAAACTATACTGTTGCGTTGAACTGGGACATGCGGCAGAAAGTACAGAGGGGAATGCAATAGAGACAAGGGAGTGGATAAAAAAAGAATCCTATACCTCTATTAGACTAGTAACCTCAAATTACCATATGCCTCGAAGCATTAGGCTATTTAGCTACCATATGCCTGGAATTCACATAATCCCTCAACCTGTTTTTCCAGATAGTTTTAAAGGCAAAAATTGGTGGCTCTGGAAAGGAACATCTAGATTAATAATTTTGGAATACCTAAAAACACTCTCAATTAGGATCAAACAATTAGGGAATAACACAATTAATTTTCTAAGTGGTGGGGTAACAGGTTAAATGTATTGGATTAGATCTATCTTATTCAATGTTATATTTATAGGGTGGACAATATTATTACTAGCTACCTTGTGGATAATATTACCTTTCCCTAGATTAATTTTTAGGAGAGCTATTGCTTTTTGGCCAAAATTAATTTTTCCACTAATGAGAGTCATACTAAGACTAGATTTCGAGCAGCGGGGGTTAGATAATTTACCCTCAGGACCCGTAATTTTTGCTGTAAAACATCAGTCTACTTGGGATACTATGTTCTTTCTTTGGCTTGACAAAAATAATAGCTACATAATGAAGGAGGAGCTAAATAAGATTCCCTTTTGGAAAAGCTATATGACAAAAGCTGGCCACATTGTAGTTGATCGGAAAGGGGGGCTGGCTACAATGAGGCAAATGATCAAGGATACAAAAAACGTGCTCCAGGAAGGGAGATCAGTTGTCATATTCCCCGAAGGCACGCGCACTCAACCTGGCAAATCCGAGGTTTACCATCCTGGTGTTGCAGCCCTATATGGTCAAACAAAAGTTCCTATTATACCCGTAGCATTAAATTCAGGAATTTATTGGGGACGCAGAGAATTCAGAAAAAGCGCTGGTAAAATAATTATTGAATTTTTAAAACCAATGGAAAAGGGACTAAAAAAAACTGAGTTTGTATCTGAACTGAAGTCAATTGTAGAAGCAGCTACCAGAAAACTAGAGGATGAGGCTAGGCAAAATTGAGGGGATGATACCTTTTTAGCAGCACCACCCCTTAATTTTTCAGATATTACTTTAAGAGATCGGCTAAAACAGCATTTGCCTTTTGGCTCCCCTCTTCATTTTCGGACGAAGCAGAGGTGTTTTCCTTAATCCACTCTCGCGCTCCATCAGGATCAATGTCAACCTTTTTCAAAATTTGTGTAACTATTGCCTCCAACGCAATTACATGAGCGGCTATATCATCCAAATGATCAATATGAATATCAACTGCTGAACCAATATCCTTTAGGTGGCCCCTTAGATCCTTCAAATTACCATCAATTTCGTTAATCTGGTCAAAGAACATAATAAATCTCCTGGGTAAGAAATTATATTTGAGAGGTTATACTTTTTAACGTTTGTTGTCACAGAAATGGGCTAAATAATATTCCAGTCTTTACTTAGACAAAATACAACCTCTAGGCGAGCTTTGGTTATAACCCCTAATTTATTAAGATTTTCCAAAAATTATTTATATTTTATCGTAAGTTAGAGGTTTTTTATAGGCCTAGTTTAATATCTTAAAATGCCGGTCTATATAAAACCTGAAACTTATCACTTTTAATAAAACCACCCAATAACTATAAAAATAATGTCAAAAACAGACTTACTTGTGTATTCGAGCAGATTTTTGCGAATCGATTTTAGCCGCAACTTTGATGGCAGATAAAATTTTATGTAGTCACAAATATGCCTAGTAAGCTGACCAGTTTGGCTATAAATATAGATTAACCGAAAACATCTTATCTAACTAAGTGGCCTTTTGAACGATGGAAAGTTTAATTAACATAGCAATAACTATTTTGCTATTTGTCATAATTATTATATTGCTAACAGGTTTAGTAGCAATGGCTCTAGGCGGTCGCTTTTCTCCGCATTTTAGAAATAAGTTAATGCGACTTAGGGTATACGCACAGGGAATACTTATTTTATTAATAGGTATTGCACTAATTTTAACGTGGTTATAAATGTTGTCCTATGGTTAGACTAGATAAAATCTACACACGATCTGGGGATGGAGGAATTACATCCCTCGCCAATGGTGAGCGTGTTCCTAAACATAGTTTGCGCGTAGAATGCTACGGATCTGTGGACGAGTCTAATTCATATATTGGATTAGCTAGAGTAAATATTAAGAAAGGTCATATTTTTCAGGATTTGGG
>CETB01169572.1_pt1 | contig 11787 bp, 4 predicted proteins | sample 356381 | NCBI WGS metagenome assembly CETB01 (sample SAMEA2622545, study PRJEB7988) | marine metagenome | biome: marine biome (ENVO:00000447); feature: deep chlorophyll maximum layer (ENVO:xxxxxxxx); material: "saline water (ENVO:00002010), including plankton (ENVO:xxxxxxxx)" | depth 155 m | reverse complement strand
TGTAGGCCCATACCTCGATTACTACGTTGGATCCCCCCAGGTAGGTCCCTGTCCCATTGGTGGAAACCGACTGCGGGTCGGAGTAGTAGTCGTAGTCGACCTGGCTGTTGCCACTGTCGTATAGTGCTAGGGTGAGCCAATCAGACTGCCCGTACCCGGGAGATAGTTCGACGGTAATCCCATGGTCGACGGGAACGTAGACCTGGTAGTAGTCGTAGTCGTCGGTGCCGCTGTCCACGTACCCCGGCCAGATGGAGAAGCCTGTGGTGGCGTTGACGAGCGGGGTTGCGTTTGATATCTCGTCTCCCGCATCACCTCCCGTGTACGCATCGTTCTGATTTAGTCCTGGGACGTCAGACTGGTTTACCAGCGTGATGTTCAGGGTGTAGTTCCCCTCTCCCCCGTTGCTCCATGTTCCCGATACCGATTGGACTAGGATGTACACGGTCGTGTTGCTCACGTCTGTAGAGCCGCTCTCCACGAACTCGGGGTTGTCGGTTGTGCTCGAGTCGATGAGCGACTCGCTCTCGTCGAACAGGCCCAAGTCGAAGTCATTTGCGGAGTTGTTCCAGGACAGTTCTACCTCAATGGCGACGCTGGAGGGTATCTGCACGGAGTAGATATCGTAGTTGTCAGAGGAGTCTGAGATCCAGCCGTAGTAAGTGGCGTTCTCGCTCGGCAGGGAAAGTGCCGAGGACACGTCATCGCCCGCATCTCCCCCGGAGTTAGCGTCATTCTGGTTGTAAGCGGGGCTGGATGACAGGTTGGCGAGGTTGATTGTGAGGTTGTAGTACACGTCGTTCCCAGTGTAAGCGTAGACGTTGTAGAAGACTGTCGTTCCACCGATTGCCGATGAGTTTGCGGATACCGTCTCCGGGTTGTCGTAGTATGAGTATGACAGAGTGTTCTGGTTGGAGTCGTAGAGGTAGAGGTCAAGGTCCGCAGATGTATTTACCCATGAGAGGGAGGCCCATGTGGTCCAGTTGTTCGGTACGAAAACCGAGTAGTAGTCACTTGTGTCCCAGCTGTTGTCCACCCATCCCTCGAACGTAGTGGTGTTTCCTGTCATGTTGATCGGGAGGGCCGTGGTGGATGAGTCCCCGGCATCCTCTCCCGAGCCGGCGTCGTCCTGGGATGATCCCGGCTGACCTGCGGTCGAGAACAGAGTGACGGTTAGATTGTAGTCTCCCTCGTCGGTGTTGGTGAGTACCCTGATGTACACGTATCCCCCTCCCACGTTCGTGCCATTGCTGGTGACCTCGTATGGAGACGAGTAGTCGTATTGGATGTAGTACGTGGCAGATGACTCGATCAGCGAGAGTTGTGAACCAGATGCAGAGCCGTTCGGAAAGCTCATGGTTACGAATATCCCGTTCCCGGATGGCACTGAGATGTTGTACCAGTCCTGGGGGTCGAAGGTGTCCGATATCCAACCGGATAGGGTCTGGTTGGTGGAGTTGATTGATGTGGCGGATGTCGAAGTGTCGCCTGCGTCGCCCCCCGATCCAGCATCGTTCTGGGCTGGTCCCTGTGGTTCGGAGAAAATCCAGATCTGTAGCGTGTACTGGCCAGTGCCGGACCACCTCCTTGCCTCGATGTAGACTGTGGTCCCACCAATGCTGGTTCCGTTTGAAGTGACCTCGTCATACGAAGATGTTGAGAGGCTGGAGTCTATTTGCGAGTTTCCAGAGTCGTACAGGTAGAGGTCGAAATCAGCTCCCGACGGAGAGGTCAGGCCCGCAGATATCCCTGTTCCGTTGGGCATGGAAATAGAGTAGAAGTCGGATGTGTCAGTAGTGGATAGGTTTCCCGAGTAGGTTGAGTTTGTTGCGCTGAGGGAGGTTGCGCTGCTTGATGACCCCCCTGCATCGGCTCCTGAGCCGGCGTCATCTGCCAGAACGATCGAAGAGACGAGGCTGAGAACCATGATCGTGGCTAGGACCCTAGCACTCGCTGCCCTATCGCCCATGGTAATGGCGCGGGCCGGGATGTATTGAAGGTTGGTGAAAAATGGTGCAAAAAACACACCGCGCGCGAGTGCAGCGGTTTAGTAAGAGTAGAATCCCGAGCCTGACTTCCTTCCCAGCTCGCCCTTAGAGACCATCTCGACTAGAAGGTCGGCTGGTGCGTACTTGTCGTTGCTCATGCCTTCTTCCAGCACATTCAGGATGTGCATGACAGTATCGAGACCTATCAGGTCAGCGAGAGCTAGTGGGCCTATTGGGTGGTTCATACCCAGTTTCATTATCCCATCAATTGCCTCTGGTTCTGCGACCCCCTCCTGCAGAGATAGGATGGCCTCGTTGATCATTGGCATCAGGATCCTGTTGCTAACGAACCCCGGGGAGTCCCGGCAGGAAAGTGGGGTCTTGCCCATTTTCTCCGAGGCTGAGATTACCTTCGATGTGACTTCTTCGGAGGTTTCGTCTCCATTGATTACCTCTACGAGTTTCATCAACGGGACCGGGTTCATGAAGTGCATTCCAATTACCCTATCCGCCCTGTTGGTGTGACTGGCGATCTCGTTGATCGAAATACTGGAGGTGTTGCTCGCAAGGATGGTCTCTGGCTTGCAAACTGAGTCCAATTCCCTGAACGTGGTGAACTTCAGTTTGGGTATCTCGGGTATGGCCTCCACGACCAGATCACATCCGGAGAGTTCGCCCATGCTCGTTGAAGTGCTAATAATTGATAGTGCAGAGACGGCTTCCTCAGAGGTCATTCTTCCCTTGGACACCAGCTTATCGAGTGAAGAGGATATCGTAGAGACCCCCTTCTCCAGGAACTCCTCCTTGATGTCGACCATGGTCACTTCCATTCCGCTGCAAGCTGCGACCTGGGCGATTCCGTTTCCCATCTGTCCTGAGCCGACTACGCCGACCGAACGGATTGCCATGCTCGAATCCGGGATGGTTTGAGACATGAGGTTTGGGATGCGTCTATTCCGGGGCTCCCGGTCTTCTCCTGGTGATTCTCAGGGTGACTAGGACGATTGCGGAGGAGATGGAGAGCGATCCCAGGGAGAAGACCCATAGCATGGTCCCGGAGTTCTGGGCATCGTCAATTGCCCAGTCTATCCAGTCTTGCTTCATTACGTCTATCTGGTATTGGTTGGAGTTCTTTGCTTGGTCCATTGAGAATCCATCGATGATGTGCTGCCCGGGTGAGTCGGGAATGGAGATATTCTGATGGAAGATGCCGTTTTCCGGGCAGATTATGTCCCTCGATTGGACTTGGCTGCTTATTCTTACCAGGAGTCCCGGTTCGCATTCGCCGTAAACCTCCCTGAGGTTGGAAAGGGTCGAGCCTTGGTATTTCTTCTCTGAGAACTGCAGTACTGGTGGGGTTGAGTCCCTCTGAATTGAAATCGTGTAGGAGTCCGTGCTATCGAGGGAGTCTATCTCGATTAGGAAGTCGTTCTGCCCCTCTACGAGTTCGAGCGAAAGTACGGGGTTGTCGCCGCCGGGATCGACCACTCCGGATGAGCCCGTAGTTAGGCTTGTCCAACGGACTTCTTGGGACCAGTGCCTATCGAGGATTATCTCGATGCTGTCAAGTGAAACGAGGGGTTGGCTGCTTCCAGATACTGCGGTGTCGTAGCTTGCCTCGGGCAGTTCCATTTCCCTGCACTCGTGGAATGTGTTGCTGTTTTCCTGGGGCGAGGTACGATCGGTCGCATGGAGGCAGAATGTTTGGTTTCCTGTGGAGTCCAGAATTATGGCTTGGGATCCAGAGGACCCGTTCTGCGTTGCAATCTCTGCCCCGTTCACGGTCACTGCTAGGATTACGTCCTCAGAAGACCACCACGACAGGTTCTGAATGTGGTCTCCCAGCGTATCGCCGATAGATGGTGAGAGGACCCATGATACCTGAGGGGCAATTGAGTCCATCGTCATCGACCAGTTTCTCTGGTGGACGTTGCCAGCCCAGTCCTCCAGTGTAATCGAGACTACCACGTCTCCCTCTCCCAGGCCCTCTAGGGATAATGGGACCGTGATTTCGGTTGTGTTGGCGTACTCGGAAACACCCGGAATAGGGAAACCCGTGCTCCCATTCAGTATTGGCGGGACGGATGGGGCGTCAGTGCATTCTGAGGTTTGGACCCAGGAGAAGTACAGTACGAGTACGCACCATTCCATGGCATCGGCAGGGATCTCCAGGACCACCTCTCCGCTTGTGATGTTGATCGGGTTCTGCAGATCGGTCGAGTCGTAGTTGTAGGATGCCTGGTCCTGAAGCGTGATTAGGGACACCTCTGATGGGGGGGATGGGTCGTAGACGACTTGGAAGGAAGAGTTTGCAGAGTTTCCGGCATTGTCCGTGGAAGACACTTCGAAAACGTTTTCCTCTGGATTGTAGTAGAACGATTGCTCTCCATCCGGGCCACCAAATAGGCCTATCTCCGATTCCTCCAGAACGAAGGAGAGATTTGCCCTCCCCGAGTCATCTGTGGGTACGGTTGAACCGCCTACCACGAGCACGGAGCCGGGTTCGGTCTGTATCTGTAAGTCGAGATTCTCGGAGTTTGTTATCCAGGGTACTCCGTGGATGGCGAGTAGCGGGGAAGTCACGTCGTAAGATACAGCCAGTTCGGATGAGGAGGTCCGTCCCGAGGCGTCTGAGACCATGGCATGGAATTGGAACCACTGCTCGGTTGCTGGCAGCGTAGAGTTTACCCAAGCCTCCCTAAGTAGGGGGTTTCCTGAGCCGTTAGACATGCCGTTCCACACTTGAGTGAGGTCATGGAGGCTCCCGTTGGTTGACAGGGCCCAAACGGAGTCGGCTGGGAATGTCGTGTTGTTGGACGGCCATGTCCAAGTCAGATCGGAGATGTTGAAGCCTATTCCGATATCTACTGCATGGAGGTTCAATTGTATCTGGGAGTTTGACTCAGTCGCGTTCTGGGGTGTTGTGAAAGATATCTCTGGGTCGAGTTCGATCAACTCGTAGTGGTATGGGAGGCGGATCAGTGCACCGCCTTCGAGGGCCAGGTCGATGAACCCGGTCCAGTTTCCTTCCTCGGGTGGCCTGAGGAAGCTGATATTCATCTCTACTGCCCCGCTAGGGATCAGGCCACCGAGAGACTCCGAACCCGATGGCCATATGCTAGAAATTCTAGACTCGTTCAGGTTTTGGAACGAGGGGACGGATAGTGATGTGCCTGCTACGACCTCGATGTCTATCCAGAAGCTTGCGCTCTCTCCGTCCACGGAGTAGCCGTGGACTGCTACTCCGTACAAACCGTCCTCGGGGTCTGTCACGGATATCGTTTCTGACGATGTTCCGCTCCAGGATCTTGTCACCTCTTCTCCAGAGGAGAATGCCCCGTCTCCGTCGTCGTCTCGGAAGAGGAACAGGTCGAGATCGACGCTATCGTATGAGTCCATTGAGATGCTTAGCTCGGTTGCGTTCTCGATAGTCAAGTTGTGCCACCACGATGCTGTCATCTTGTCGCTTCGTTCGTCCTGATATGCGACTTGGTGGTCTAGGTAAATCGGCCTTACCCAGCCCTGTGCCGACACGGATTCAACAGGCATGGGCATTGTTGAGACAACTAGGGCAGTGTCGTTTCCCTCTGACTCAGACCAGTCTGAAACAGTTCTACTGAAGCCCGAAGTCTCTGCTGAGATGTATCCAACGGAGATGTTTAGGGGATTGTCGTTTGTCTGGACGCCGTGCAATGCAGTATGGAGTACCAATTGGTGTATCCCAGGGGTCGCTGGGACCGCGAAGGTCTCTCTGGAGGTACCTGTGTAGGTGCCCCAGTTGTGCTGACCGCTGGTCGCGTGGTTGTTCACTGACCTATCTTCTATGAAGAATGTGTTCGGGCCGTATGAGTCGGGATCGTCATCATAGTAGCCATGGACGGTCTCAGTAAGCCATAGTACGTCGATATCGGTGTACGGGTTGTCGTCCCAATCCACGTCTAGGATTATGGTTCCGTCTTGGTCGAGTTCCTCTGGCCAGTCGACAGTGAGGAATCTCCAATCTCCGCTCTCGGGCCTCCAACCCCAGCGCATCGCTCCGCTAATCCAGGATTCTGTGTATAGGGTCTGATTGGCCACGTTTCCGTCTAGTGGCTTGGGAATAAGGGAGAAAGGACCCTCCCATGGGACGTTTGTGACGATAGGCAGAGTCCAGCTTCTGGTTTGGTTAGGGTCATCTATTGATTGGGACTCCACAAGAATGCCGTGTTGGTGTAGTCCGGGCGTGGCGTCTTCAGGTACGGACACAGTGACTGGGACTGAGTGATCAGAGCCTGCCCCGATTTCGACGGTCTCGCTCGAGGATATCCACTGGTCCAATGATGCCCCGAAGGACGTCCAATCTACCTCTATGCGAACTGGGTCTAGTCCCGATGGGCTTCCATCGTACCTCCAAACACCAAGAAGCAGCCCGTCTCTGGCATCTTCGAACGGCAGGCCTACTCGAACCTCTGCCTGTGGGCCGTGGAGCCTCCAGTATGTTACTTCCTCTAGTTCATCGGAATCCCCCCATTCTGACTCGTCCACCATACCATCTGAGTCTGTGTCATTGTGGAACATTCCATCCCCATCGAAGTCGCTCCACCTGAAGACCTCGAGATACACCCTCTCCATGGAAGACCTATCCAGATCGTGGTCGAATGCATCGTACTGGATGGTGGCCCTTGCCCTGAATTGTACGGTATCCGGATGGAGTTGGTTTGAGGGGTCGTTCGTTATGTGTATGGGTATGAGCAAGTCGGGCCTGTCTTCCTGGTGTCCGTCCCACGTATCGTTCTCACCCCCTCCTGATCCGTTTCCTGTGCTGTTCCAGACCAGGACCTCATGAGACAGAGGCTGGAAAGAAACGGGTGTAATATTCAGTTGTAGTTCCGAGTCCCCCGGGTTCTCGAACCTGACATCGAATGTCTGTGATTCTCCTGGGCGAATGGAATTCAGATTTGCTTCTCTGTGCTGACCGTGGAACCATCCAGTGTTCCACTGAGCTGGGGACGCGGACCATGTGCCGTTCTCCCCTACTAGCGTCTTTACGGCTCGGGAGGCGTTCATCCAACCACCTCCCTGGACGAATGGCTCGTATCCTCTGTCATCAGAAGTTGAGAGGACGAAGTCACGCAGCTCCTGAGACTTGGGGTGATGCCCCCTCTCCTCCAACCAAGCCTCCTCTACCAGAGCCAAGAGGCCTGCCACTACAGGAGTTGCGAGGCTGGTCCCCCCCCAGGTGGTCCATGCCTGGTTTGCGTTGTCGTAGTTATTGAGTGGCATGTCTCCAGTCGCTGACCACCCCACTGCCACGATGTCCGGATCCATCCTTCCCACTGCGTTTGGGCCTCGGTTCGTCCATGGGGCACTCTGTCCCCATGAGTCTGAGGAACGACTGCTGAATGCGCCCACTGAGAATACCCCGTGTGCGGCACCTGGGACCTTTGTAGTCCCAAAACCGTGCCCCCCGTTGCCGATTGCTACTGCGTATGAGGTGTTGGAGTTGTACACTCTTGTAATCCAATCAAGGTACAAAGAGTAACCGTCAGCACCAGAGTCGTCAACCGAAGAGTAGCCGAAGGAGAAAGACCCGATATGGGGTTGGTCGGGGGTGCTCGTGTTTCCATCATACCCCTCTGCGATGAATCGCCATGCATCCAATGAGTGTCCGCCTGAATAGTGGTTCCCGATAGAGGAAATCGTAGCATTTGGTGCCATTCCGATTACTCTGCCGTCATCCACGACCCCCTGTGCAGAAATCGCACTTGCACAGAGCGTCCCGTGGCTACCCGACTCGAGCATGAAAAGAGTCAGGTTCCCGGGTCCTGCGATCCGGTCAGAGTAACCGTGCCTAGCAGAGTATGTACTCCCGTATGGTACCCCGTTTTCACCATCGGAAACCCAGTAGACTAGTCCTGCGGAGATGTCCCACAGGCCGTCGCCATCAGTGTCCCTTCCAGATGTCTCCTCACCGGGACGCATGGGGGTCTCGTTTCCGAACCACCCGTCTCTGTCTGTGTCCGGCCAAACTGTCTCGTAGAGTCCTGCTATCCTGTCGTCTACAACAAGAATGGGGACATCTCCCCCTGCCTTGTCACGTAGGCGCGAGTCGGGATGCTCGCCCAGATGATAGGCCCCGGAGAGAGAAGCATTCACTCCGCTGATGTTGAGTCCTGACTCATCGAGAAGCCCGTCTGCGTCATTGTCGAAATCGATGTTCGAGGTATCCGCATACCAAGTATTGGACTCCGGATATGCCTTTCCGTCGACCATCCATGTGTACATGCTGTTGTGGTCGAACATCAGCGGCCAACCGTAGTATGAGGAGTTCTCGAACCCTACCCTTGCCTGTGTGCCATTCAAGTCAGGATGCGCGAAGTCAACGCCGGTGTCTGCCACTGCGACGATAAGCCCCTCGCCTGAGAATCCCATTTCCCATGCATCGTTCGCACCGTGTATCTCACCAGATCGTACGGTATTTGGACTGGGTTCGAGAGGCAGGGTGCCATAGGGCTCGGGAGACCTCTCGGCATCTAGCAAGGCCACGATCCCATATACCGTGATTAGCTTGGGAAGTAATGCGGGGTCTACCCAAAAGGTTCTGTGTTCTATTCCCGAGGAAGAGATGTCGTGTTGGGACAAATGCTCTCCCGGACCAGGTGGTGCTTGCCTCTCTATGGCTCCCATCTGCCTCTGCCAAGTGTCCAGGTGCCCGAGAGAAGCGGTAATGGCAGTGACTCGAATCTTCTCCTGGCCCGATTCTGCCCTATCTATCAACGACCGGTCTAACCAAGGATTCTGAGTCAGCCTCTCATCCGATTCATTATGAGAGGCTTCCTCTAAATTTACGACTTTATCAGGGGAGGCACTAGAAGCCAAAGAGGACAGTGAAGAGGACAGGAGCAACCCCATCACAACCAGCACTAGTCTGACGCGCACGACTCACTGGCAGCGAGAATATGGCTTGATATTGACGGACAGAAGTCCCGTCAAATACAATAGTCCGAGCATTGAGGGATGGTCGGAGTCCCGTAGTGTAGTGGTCCATCATCTCGGGTTTTGGTCCCGGGGACCCTGGTTCGAATCCGGGCGGGACTACCAAACTTAACAAAAACGGAAAATCGCCTGAAGATTCCTTACCTGGTGTAGGCTGAGAAATTATCCGATTGCCCCGGGGTCCCTCTTCAGATCCTTGGTTATGTTCTTCTGGTGACTCTCCAGAGTCCCCCCTCCTATCTCCAGGAGTTTGGCGTCCCTCCACATCCTCTCCACAACGTACTCTCCTACGTACCCGTAGCCACCCATCACCTGGATTGCTCTATCTGCAATGTTCTTCGCCGCTGTGGTTGCGAAAAGCTTGACACCGTCGGAGTCTAGCCTGTGGCCTGCCTCGGAGAGTTCTATCTGCCTAGCAGTGTCGTAGACGTATGCCCTCATAGCCCTGTACTCCGCCCATGACTCGCCGATATGGCGCTGGATCTGTCCGAAGTCCCTGATCTGCTTTCCGAATGCCTGTCTATCCGACGCGTAGGAGTTCATATCCTCCAAGCACCTCCTAGCTATTCCGACGCTCATAGCTGCTAGTCCTATTCTCTCATGCTCTAGGTTCCTCATCAGGTGAATCATGGACTCTCCTGGCTTCCCTACCACGTTCTCTGCAGGAACGACACAGTCCTCGAACACTAGCTCTGCGGTCGTGCTAGCCCTCATCCCGAGCTTATCAGTAATCTTCTGACCGGCAGAGAAACCCCGCATCCCCCTCTCTACTAGGAATGTGGTAAGCTCTGCTCTTCCCTTTTCGTCTGTGCCGGTCCTGGCATACAGCCAAACTACATCCGCAGGAGTCCCTGATTCGTCGATTATTCCGTTGGTGATCCACATTTTCCTGCCGTTAATCACCCATGATCCGTCTTCTCTCCTTACTGCGTTTGTCTGCATTCCCAGAACGTCGGTTCCATAATCCGGCTCGCTCATGCCGAGGCATCCCACCCACTCTCCGCTGCAGACCTTGGGGAGGATCCTATCCTTCTGGTCTTCGGTTCCGCTGTGTACCAGATTGTTCACAAATAACTGGTCGTGAGCGAGGAAGGCGAGGCACAGACCCGGGTCAGAGTAGGATAGTTCCTCGTTGACTATCGCCACGGAGGTGGCATCCATTCCCGCTCCCCCGTACTCTGGTGGGGCAGTGAGCCCCAGCAGCCCCATCGATCCCATCTCCCTGAAGAGTTCTAGGTTGAACCTCTCCTCGCGATCATTCTCCAGGGCCTGAGGTTCCACCCTGTCTCTGACGAAGTTCCTAACCATCTCCCTCAGCATCGAGTGCTCCTCGGTCGGATTGGCGATGTCCATGTCTCGCCAGACGTCTGTCATGAGGCTGCTAGGGGCGGTCGTCGTAAGAGGCATTCGTTGAGTGAGACTCTAGTTCCAGAAGGCGGAGTCCTCCCACGGGAGTCCTATGGCTATCCCGACAATCTCGAGTATGACGAAGTTCCATACTAGGTACGTCATTATTGCGGCTGTGAATACTGCCAGTGTGGTATTGACAACCCTCCTTCTTTCTCTCTTTACGTCGTCAATTGTGCAGATTCCCCGATTGCGGAAGTAAACAACGAGGCCGTAGGAGAGCATCGTGAGGGAAACGAGGTAGAGGGCGAACCTCACCCATGAATAGTAAAGGTCGTTCGAGAGTTGGTCGGCTGCGACTATAGCAGAAGATCCTGCAAGCATCACCCAAACTACCGAGGGGAGGCAGCAGAGGCTGGCTGTAACTGCTGAGAGCGCTACTAGCCTTGCAAGTGGGCGTGTCTGCTCGGAATCCATTGTACCACGGCCTAGGGAGTTACCCTTCTGCTGTCTCTTGGGAATGGGATGGCCTCCCTAATGTGGTCAGCGCCGGAAAGCCACGTGCATACCCTGTCCACCCCTAGGCCGAAGCCTCCGTGAGGGACTCCCCCGTACCTCCTAATGTCGATGTAGAACTCGTAGGGCTCTCGTGGCGTCCCCTCCTCATCTATCCTTTCCAGTATTTCCTCCTCGGACCATGTCCTTTCGCCGCCACCGATGATCTCTCCGTACCCCTCAGGTGCTAGTAGGTCATGGCATAGTACGTATTTGGGGTCGTCAGGATCAGGGCGGTGATAGAACGGCTTGGCAACCCTTGGGTAGTGAGTGAGGAAGTGAGGGACCTCGAAGTCAGCTGTTAGGATCTTCTCTTTCGAGTAGTCTAGGTCCTGCCCCCACTCTACCTCTACTCCCTTGGACTGGAGCACCTCTATCGCCTCGTCATAGCGGATCCGGGGGTAATCGCTTTCGGCGTATCTCTCTACCAGAGAGAGGTCGCGGCCTAATTCCTCAAGCTCCTCAGGCCTCTCTTCGAGGAGTGTCCTTGCGACGTGCCTCACCACTCCCTCACCGTGCTCCATTACCTCGTCATTGGATGCCCATGCTATCTCCATCTCGGCATGCCAGAACTCGGTGAGGTGCCTCCTAGTTCTGCTCTTCTCGGCCCGGAAAGATGGGGCCATAGTGTACAGCCTCTCTAGAGCGGGCATGGCAGCCTCGGCATACAGCTGCCATGACTGTGTGAGGTACGCCTTCTTTCCGAAGTACGGGACTTCGAATAGGGTACTTCCACCCTCGACTGCACCTGCGACGAAGTTCGGTGCCTGGTACTCAGTGAAGTCTCTGTTGCGGAAGTATGAGTGAATGGCCCCGAATACAGAGCTCCTGATCTTTAGCATGGTGGTCATTCGGCTTGTTCTCAGGTAGAGGTGCCTGTTGTCCAGGAGGAACTCGGTCTCACCGCCATCCGACTCCTCCA
>CETB01004090.1_pt1 | contig 11804 bp, 12 predicted proteins | sample 356381 | NCBI WGS metagenome assembly CETB01 (sample SAMEA2622545, study PRJEB7988) | marine metagenome | biome: marine biome (ENVO:00000447); feature: deep chlorophyll maximum layer (ENVO:xxxxxxxx); material: "saline water (ENVO:00002010), including plankton (ENVO:xxxxxxxx)" | depth 155 m | reverse complement strand
CGAAGTCTGTCCAGGTTCGATAAATTTTTAGCTATAGAAAAACCTATATTTGGAGGGTTGTTAGTTCCTATTTCTGGGTCACTGGGTGTCAAGTCTTTCACAGGAAGGGGAAGAGCATTGATTACAACACTGAATCTGTCTAAATCTCCATATCTCTCATTTAAGGCAAAACGCGGAAGAAAATAATTGTTGCTGTATGAATTTACTACACCAGAATGTTGGCCAAATGCATACTTGTAGCCGGATTGTCTAACTATATCAAAAACTCTTGAGTTGGCTTCACCAAAAGGATAAGCAAAGATCTCTGACTTTTTACCTAGTTTCTCTAGCATCTTTTGATCGGAGCGTCTGATTTCATCTATATTGGAAGCTTTTGTTTTTTGTGTCATATGTGCGTGCGATGCGGTATGAGCAGCAAAGTCAACACCAGAGTTTTTCATCTCCGTAATTTCCGACCATGTGAGTCGATTTGGCCGCGATTTGCCTATAAAATCGGTGGAAATAAAAACAGTAAAAGGAAACCCCGCTTTTTTCAGTCTTGGCCACGCTTCTGTGTAAATAGACTTATAGCCATCATCAATTGTTATGCCTACAGTTTTTGCGGGCAAAGGCAGGCCATTTTTTATATTAGACAGGATTTTAGATATAGGTAGGACACTGTAATTTTCTGTTTTTAGTTTCAATATATGTTGTTCAAACTGCTCAATCTTTATGTTGGTACTAGGAAAATTATTTTCACCAAACCTGTGATACATTATTATCACAGCAGAATTTTCAGCTACTGCGGTTGGGCTAAAAGTTAGCCATAAAAGAAAAATAGAAAAAATGTGCTTTTTCATTTAAACCTTCTGATCAATGATACCAATATTTGAACTTTCGGAATCTAACAAAGGGTATTTTTTAGAGTCAAACAGTTGGTAATGCCACCACTCATTCTTATAGCAATCCCAACCAGATGCTGTCATAATTCCTAGCAATATATAGCGGTTAATTTGGGAGCTTCTAGAAATATTAGTATATCCATGGTGGGATTTTTCCGTAAACTCATCAAAGCCTGTTCCCATATCTAATTCCTCACCGTTTATATTAATGAGGGTTAGGTCTACTGCAACCCCCCTCGAGTGTGGAGAACCAATTCTGGGATCTGCAAGAAAATTGGGATCCGGGGTATGCCTCCATAGAACCCATTGAGCATCTGAGGGCCTAAAGGCATCAAAAATTTTTAACTTGTAGCCCAGAGATCGGGCTAGTTTTACAGCATTTTTTAGAGGGGTTATGGCGTCTTTATGTATTAAGCACTTATCTGATTTATAAACGGGTTTGTTAGTAAAATTATGTGCTGTGAAATAAATCAAATCAATAGTCAGGTCGAATTTATCAGCAGTAATTTCAACTAGATTCATTAATTTGTCCAAGTAAAAAATTAGCTAAACTATAGAATACAAAGTATAATCAATATAATAATTAAAAACCACCAACATATTTAGGTAAAAAATGAAGGTATTGGGATTTGATAGTGTCTCCTCATCTTGTTCAGTAGCAATTTTAGAGGATAATAAAGTAAGTTATTCTAAAGTTTTAAGAATGGAAAGGGGACATGCCGAGTCATTGGTTCCAATGATAAATGAAGCTGTCCTGACGACATGTGACAATTTTTCTCAAATTGATGTAGTTGGCTGTACAGTTGGTCCAGGTTCGTTCACTGGAGTAAGGGTTGGGCTCTCAACAGCTATTGGGCTATCTGTTTCGGCTAACAAGCCTTTGATAGGTGTTACATCTTTTGAGGTGGTTGCAGAAAGAATAAAAATGACCAAGAAACAAAACAAACAACTTTTAGTTGTTGTGCTGGAAACAAAGAGAAATGACTTTTTTGTTCAAACCTTTAGTGTTGAGAGCAGGCCGCTTGACCAGCCTAGCTCTATTAAAGCTGCAGAATTTGTTGAGTACTTGTTGTCTCTTAAAAACCCCTACAACCATATTTTGTTGGCTGGAGATGGGGTTGTTAGAGCTTTGGGGTATGTTAAAGATAAACCAGCAAACTTAAATTTAACACTGGAGGAGGGTTGTGGTGGTCCACAGGCTTGGGATATAGTAACATTAGTAAAATCTAAATTTGAATCAAACCAATCCTTTCCTATTCCTAAGCCGTTATATCTGCGTCAACCCGACGTTACGAAACAAAAAGTCTGAGAAAAGATAAAGGATTCTTAGATTGAAAGTTAAGTTTATAAAAGCCACTACTTGCGATATCAGCAGGGTCAACCAAATTTACAAAGCCTCCTTTCCAGGAAAATATCAAGGCCAAGATTTTGGAAGTTTAATTTTTTCAAATGATGTGTCTGTTACTATTGCGGAGTTACCTGAGGATGGTGTTTCCGGAATAGGGTTTGTAATTATTAGGACTATAAGAAATGAGGGCGAAATTATAATGTTGTGTGTTAAACCAGAACACAGGCGGGAGGGATTAGCTACTCTTTTAATGATTGATGTGATTGATAAAGCAATTACATCGGGCGTAAAACACATATTTTTAGAAGTTTCAGAAGATAATTACAAAGCTAAATCAATGTATAAAAAACTTGGTTTTAAAAATGTTGGAACAAGAAAGAAATATTATACGAGTAACAACAAACGTTCTGACGCTATTGTTAAAAAACTCTCTTTAGATGAAAAAGAAACAAAACTTATTTATAGTAAATTAAAGAAAAAACGTTTACAAATATGCCCTTAGATATTTATTTATAAATAATAATTCTTTATTAGAAAACAAAAATAAGTATAAACTAAGAAAAATCATTAAAAATTATGGGATAACACCTATGGCGAACCAAGAAAATCGCAGTGAATTATTAGAGTTAACTAGTGAAATAGTTGCCGCTCATGTCAGCAATAACACACTATCGGTGAATGATTTACCACAGTTGATTAGGGATGTATACGCAACTTTAGAGACTGTTGGAACCGGCAACAAGACTTTAGATCCATTAACGCCTGTGGTTCCTATTCGCAAATCTGTGACCCCAGAGTTTCTGGTTTGTCTTGAGGATGGTAAGAAGTTAAAAATGTTAAAGAGACATTTAAAAACCTCATACAATATGACACCTGAAGAATATAGACAAAAGTGGAATTTGCCGAGAGATTATCCGATGGTGGCTCCAAATTATGCCAAACAACGCAGTGACCTGGCAAAAGAAATAGGGTTAGGGAAAAAAACTAGGGAACTTTAATAAAACAAATTTTCTTATTTGGAGATAGGAATAGGATTTAGATATGGAAGAAAACATTCCGGATAGTGTAATTGAAAAAATGTGTGAGGATAAGGGGCTGAAAATGACAGAGCAGCGACGGATTGTTGCTAGAGTTTTGTCGTCGGCAGAAGACCATCCTGATGTTGAAGAGGTTTACAAAAGGTGCAGCGAGATAGATGAAAGAATAAGTATAGCAACAGTATATAGGACTGTGAAATTATTTGAGGCCGAAGGTTTAGTACACAAGCATGATTTTGGTGACAGCAAGGCTCGATATGAAATTTCTTCATCCTGCCACCATGATCATCTGATAGATGTAAATACTGGTGAGGTGATAGAATTTAACAATGAAACACTCGAAGAATTACAGAAAGTAATAGCCGACTCGCTAGGTTATGAACTGGTTGGACACCGTATGGAACTTTATGGTGTTTTGAAGGAAACAAAAAAGAAATAATTAAGAACAGTTAATAAATTGAAAAAAGGGATATATATTAAAACTTATGGATGTCAGATGAATGTTTATGATTCCAATAGGATTCTTGACGTTCTTAAAGGCAGCCAATATTTTCCAACAGATAGCCCAGAAAAGGCTACCTTGATATTAATAAACACTTGCCACATTCGGGAAAAGGCAGCGGAAAAGCTCTATTCTGATTTGGGTCGATACCATGTTTATAAGCAAAAACGCAAAAGAAATGGTGAGGACTCCATTATAGCGGTCGCGGGCTGTGTTGGCCAAGCAGAAGGGGAACAAGTATTTTCCCGGGCTCCCTTTGTTGACATCGTAGTGGGCCCCCAGAGTTACCACGAATTGCCAAGTTTGTTGGATCGGGCTATAAGCCAAAATAGAAGGGGTTTTAGGGAAACTAGGGAACTAGCAATTCAATTTCCAAAGGAAAAGAAATTTGGCTATTTGCCAGAAGTTAGGGCAAATGGCTTTTCAGCTTTTCTTACCATTCAAGAGGGTTGTGATAAATTTTGTACATTTTGTGTAGTTCCTTATACCAGGGGGGCGGAATACTCGAGACCATTTCATGAGGTTTTGGAGGAGGCAAATACACTAGTATCTCAGGGTGTCAGAGAAATAACCTTGTTGGGACAAAATGTTAATGCCTATCACGGACACCAAAAAAATGGATCGGTTAATAGTATTAAGTTGGCGGGGCTCTTGAGAGAGTTGCACAAAATTAAAGATTTGGAGGTTATTAGATACACCACATCCCATCCACGAGATATGACGGATGATCTGATAATAGCTCACGGAGAGTTAGAAAAGCTGGCGCCTTTTTTACATTTACCAGTTCAGTCAGGATCTGACCGGATACTAAAAAAAATGAATCGCAAGCATACTATTTCAGAATATTTAGATGTTGTAGATAAGTTGGTTAAGGTTAGACCCGAACTAAAACTGTCTTCTGATTTTATCGTGGGGTTTCCCGGTGAGAGGGATACAGACTTTGCAGACACATTGAAGTTGGTCAATGATTTGGATATTGTTCAAGCCTATTCCTTTAAATTCAGTGCTAGACCCGGAACCCCCGCGTCTTTAGATTCGAATCAGGTGCCTGAAGAGACAAAGGGAGAGAGATTAAAGGAGCTTCAAGAATTAATTGGGGAAAAGCAAATCAAGTTTAACAACTCGTGTATTGGAAGTAGGTTGAGGGTTTTGCTTGATAGACCAGGACGCAAAAAAGGCCAATTGTCAGGCCGGACACCTTATATGCAGGCTGCACATGTGGATGCTTCAGGGGAATATTTGGGGAAATTTGTTGAGCTTAAAGTCACAGAAGCCTACAGAAATAGCCTTGGTGGAGTAATAGAAAAATCAATAAAAGAAAAAGAGAAGCTTTTTCAAGAAGGTGAGGTGATTTGATACAAGATATAAATAAAACAGCAGAGACTTTAACTATAAATTTTGCAGACAATAAATTTTTGGCTCAACTCTTCGGATCACATAACTTTAATTTAGCTTATATAGAGAAGGAGCTAAGTGTTTCTTTAAATACTAAGGGCAATTCAGTTACAATCTTAGGAGAGAAAGAGCCAACAACCAAGGCTACCGAGGTTTTAAAAATACTTTATAAACAAGTTAAGGAAGGTAGAGATATCGGGGTAGCTGAGCTGGAATCCACTATTAGGGGGGTGGATATTTCTTCTAAAGACGGTAACTCTTTCTTACGTCAATCGGACCAACCAATTCGAACGAAGAAGAAAGAGGTTTTTCCTCAATCCGCCAATCAGGCAAAATTAATCAAGGCTATACAAAGTACAGACTTATGTTTTGCACTGGGTCCTGCCGGAACCGGTAAGACTTATTTGGCAGCCGCCAAGGCTATTGAAAGTCTCTCAACTGGCGCTGTTGACCGCATTATATTATCACGGCCCGCATTGGAGGCAGGCGAACAAATAGGGTTTTTGCCTGGAGATATGAAAGAAAAAGTAGATCCTTATTTAAGGCCAATTTACGATGCACTAGAGGATATGATTCCAAGGAGTCAGTTAGAGAAAAAGATAGAGAGCGGACAAATAGAAATAGCTCCGCTTGCATTTATGAGGGGTAGGACCTTAAACGATGCTTTTGTAATTCTGGATGAAGCACAAAATACCACCGTCACTCAAATGAAAATGTTTTTAACAAGGTTGGGGCATCATTCAAAGATGGTGATTACGGGTGATTTAAGTCAAATAGATTTGCGGAGCAACATACCATCTGGGTTAGAGGATGCCATGAGGCGTTTGCCGGGAATAAAGGGCATTTCTTTTGTGAAATTTAACGAAATAGATGTTTTTAGGCACCCATTAGTTGCCAAGGTTGTAAAGGCTTATGATAATTAAGGGTCGAAATATTGATTGTTAGGTTATCCGGTGCAATCTGAATGATAAAGCGACTGTTGATAGATATACAAGTAAAGTCCGGGGATTGGAAGAGCGCTTTGGATGATTGCCGAGAAGTAGTAACTAGGGCCGCAAAAAAGGCTATTGAAGATCAAGCGTCGTCTTTTGGGTCTGTAGAGGTAAGTATTGTGCTGGCAAATGACATCTTTATGACGCATTTAAATAAGCAGTATAGAAACCAAGATGTTCCTACCAATGTGCTTTCATTTCCTAATGCGTCTGGGGACATAGAAGAAAATGCATCTGTTCACTTGGGTGATGTTGTCTTGGCTTTGGAGACTTGTTATCGAGAATTTGACGAAAGCAAGTATTTGGGCAAATTTTCAGATCACATATGCCACCTTGTAATTCATGGAGTGCTCCATCTTTTAGGTTATGACCATGAAACAAAAAAGGATGCGTATGAAATGGAAGGTGTGGAAATAAAACTATTGAAAAAACTGGGAATCCCCAACCCATATTTAGATGTTTAAAGTTTTTATAGCGCAGAAAATTATGACAACTAGCGACAACCATTAGAGGAAAAAAGTATTTTCAGATGAGCAATAGTAAAATTGACCAAGTGTCTAATAGCAATTTTTTTAATAAAGTTGGGGTGCTACAAAAGATTAATAGTTTTCTAACCAGGGTTTTCAACTTGCCTAAAGATGAACCCTCCATAGAAGGAAAACTGGAAGAGTTAATAGACCTTCAGGCCGAGTCCGATGTAGGCATTGATGAGGAGCAACGGATCCTTATTGAAAATATTATTTATCTTAGAGATAAAACTATTGCAGATGTAATGGTGCCTCGGGCTGATATTGTAGCTATCGAGATAGAATCCATGTTGGATGATTTGATTAAACTAATTAATAAGGAAGCTCATTCCCGAGTACCAGTTTTTCAGAAATCTCTAGACGATGTAGTAGGAATGGTTCACATAAAGGACATTATTTCCGAACAGAAGAGCAATAAATTGTTTAACTTAGGAGACATAGTTAGACCCGTCCTCTTTGTTGCACCGTCTATGCATGTTCTTGAGCTGCTTCTGGAGATGAGGGCCAAGAGAACGCATATGGCCCTGGTTGTTGATGAGTTTGGGGGAGTAGATGGTTTGCTTACTATAGAGGATTTGGTTGAGGAGATAGTTGGAGAAATAGAGGATGAGCATGATATTAACGAGGAACCTGTTTGGCAAAAAATGGTTGATGGTTCTATAAATGCTGACGCTAGGCTTGAGATATCAACCTTTGAAGCTCAATTTGACCAGTTTGTAACGGAAGAAGAAAGACTGGAAATAGATACACTTGGTGGTCTGGTGTTTTCTTTAGCAGGCCGCGTTCCCTTACGCGGTGAGTTAGTAAAGCATTCTTCTGGCGTTGAGATAGAAATATTAGAAGCTGATCCCCGAAGAATCAGAAAGCTAAGAATTTATCTTGTTGGTAACAAAGAAAAAAACCCAAATATTTCTTAACGAGTAAATTTATGTAAGAAGATGCTTTATTTTCTAGAGAGCCTTAGACAAAAAATCATAGAGATTCGGGGTTGGAAAAGAAATTGTTTAGCTCTTTCTTTTGGAATGCTCGGGGTTCTGGCGCTGCCTCCTTTTTTGTTTTTGCCGTTAATATTGGTTAGCCTCGTAGTTTTTAATTGGATACTTGATGGGATACTAGTAAAAACAAGTGATCACAGTAAGGCTTTTGTTTTTTTTCAGTCCTTTTTGACGGGCTGGTGTTTTGGCCTGGGGTTTTTTCTGGGGGGGTTGTATTGGGTTTATAATTCTTTTTTTGTTGATCCAGAAAAATTTGCTTGGCTGTCACCTTTTGCTGTCTTGGTTCTTTCATCGGGAATGGCATTATATATTGGTTTTACAGCCTCCTTTACTTGTATGTTTTCACGCCCAGGAATTAGCCGGCTTGTTAATATTTGTATTTTTTGGGTCGTGTTTGAATTAATAAGGGGTTGGGCTTTTACAGGCTTTCCTTGGAATCTACTAGCTACGGTTTGGGCGAACACGCCGCAGATGACCCAAATAGCATCCATATTGGGCGTTTTTGGATTAAGTTTCATAACACTGTTATTGGCTTCAAGTATAGCTGTTTTGGGTCATAAAGAAATAGGCGTTCGAAAGAGAATAATATTTTCTTTCTCACTATTTTTGATACCAGTAATGGTTTGGGGTTATGGTGAAGTTAGGTTGTACTATAGTCAAAACCAAAATGTTGCTGGGGTTTTACTTCGGTTAGTCCAGCCGAATATCAATCAAAAAGATAAATGGAAACCACTTCTAATAAATAAACACATAAACACGCTTCTGAGTTTGAGTACAAGAGAGTCAGCTAAATTTTCCACTTCACCGACACACATCATTTGGCCGGAAACAGCAACTCCCCTTTATTTGTCTAAGAATAAAGTGGCTGTGGAGCTTTTAGAAAAAATATCACCTAAAAGGGGAGCGCTGATCACAGGGTCTCCTAGAGCTAATCTTATAACTAACATAGAAAAAAGGATATGGAATAGTATACACGTTATAACTTCTAAGGAGGGCATAATGGATACTTACGACAAGCGTCACTTAGTTCCTTTTGGAGAGTATGTACCTTTTAGACAATTCCTTAAGCTATCGAAAATTGTGGCCGGTAGAATGGATTTCTCGCCGGGAATAGAAACCATATCGCTAAAAGTACCTAACGCTCCAAAAGCTATTCCGACGATATGTTATGAGGGCATCTTTCAGTTAAAGAATCCCGAACTAGTTGCCAACAGGCAGGTTGGATGGCTGCTAAATTTAACCAATGATGCCTGGTTTGGAGATTCCTCCGGTCCTTACCAACACTTAGAAGCAACCCGTTTTAGGGCTTTGGAGCATGGTTTGCCTTTGGTGCGTGTTGCTAATACTGGTTTATCGGCAGTTATTGATCCTTACGGTAGAACTATAGTTTCTTCTCGTCTTAATGAAAAAACAACAATTGATAGTATTTTGCCAACAAAGTTAGCGAAAGGTACCATTTTTTCAAAATACGGTAATAGGACCTTGGTCCTATTACTTTTGTTGTTTTTTTCTTTATTAAACTTTAAAACTTTAAAAGCTCTAGTTAATAGGAGTAACCATTGAGTTTTTGTAAAAGCTAGTTTTCATCTTATAATTCTTGACGGTTTGGCCAAACATTGTAAAAGAGTCTTTATTATAAATTTTATGGAAAAATTTCTATTTGTTTAATTTTTTTTGGGGGCGTTCAGGTTGGTTGCAAAAAATTATCTCTTTACTAGCGAGTCAGTTTCTGAGGGCCATCCTGACAAGGTGTGTGACCAGATCTCAGACTCTATAGTAGACTTGTATCTCTCAGCCGACTCTCTCTCTCGAGTCGCAGTTGAAACACTCTGCACGACCAATAAGGTTGTCCTAGCGGGGGAAGTTAGGGGACCCAAAGAAATCTCTCATGTAGCCTTGGAGCAGACCGCCCGAGATTGTGTAAAAAAAATTGGTTATGAACAAGCCGGGTTTCATTGGGAAACGCTTGATGTTTCCATATATGTGCACTCTCAATCAACTGATATCGCCCAAGGTGTTGATGCATCAGGAGGCAAGGATGAAGGTGCGGGAGATCAAGGAATAATGTTTGGCTATGCTTGTAATGAAACAGAGGCGCTTATGCCTGCCCCAATCTTTTATTCTCATGCTATTTTGGAGCGATTATCTAAAGCCAGGCATTCTGGTGAGGAAGTTGGTTTGGGGCCAGATTCAAAAAGCCAAATTACACTGGCCTATGAAAATGGGAAACCGGTGAGAGCTCATTCAATAGTGGTTTCAACCCAGCATGCTTCCGATCTAAATCAGGAGGATGTGAGGGAAATTGTAAGGCCATACGTTGCTGAAGTTTTGCCCCAGGGATGGATGTGTGACGACTCTGAGTTTTATGTAAACCCTACGGGGAGATTTGTAATAGGTGGTCCTGATGGTGACGCCGGACTGACAGGAAGAAAAATAATTGTTGACACATATGGCGGAGCCGCTTGCCATGGAGGGGGGGCTTTTTCCGGAAAGGACCCTAGTAAAGTCGACAGGTCTGCTGCTTATGCTGCGCGCTATTTAGCAAAAAATGTTGTAGCTGCAAAACTCGCAGATAGATGTAGCATACAACTCTCATATGCCATTGGAGTATCTAAACCTCTCTCAGTATATGTGGACTGCCATGGGACGGGGAAACAAGATGAGGAAAAAATATCTAGTCTTATTCAAGAAGCCCTAGATTTGAGTCCTCGAGGTATTAGGGAACACCTGAATTTAAGCCAGCCCATATATGCCCGGACAGCAGCTTATGGTCATTTTGGTAGGCCGGTTGATTCTGATGGGGGTTTTTCATGGGAAAGCACAGATCTCGTAGACCTTTTGAAGGGCTTGGTTTAAATTCATCCGGGTTTTACGGAAGAAGAAAAGGGCATAGGTTAAGTGCCCGCAAGGAATCCCTGTTAAGGGAAGTTTTTCCAAAAATACGTGTAGATTTAGATGCCACAAATATACTTTTAGACCCTCAATTGTTATTCGATTTTAGACCTAAGGAAGTATGGCTGGAGATAGGATTTGGTGGTGGAGAGCACATTGCTTATCAATCCCAAGCAAACCCAGACATCGGCATTATAGGTGTAGAACCATTTTTAAATGGATTGGTTTCATTAGTTGACGAAATTCAGAACAAAAACATAAAAAATATTAGGATATTTGACAAAGAAATTTCAATACTCTTGGAGAGACTTAAGCCTAATAGTCTAAGCAAGGTGTTTTTGCTTTTTCCAGATCCATGGCCTAAGAAAAAACATTTGAAGAGGAGAATTTTAAATCCTAATTTTTTGAATATTTTGAATCATTTAATGTTGGAGGGCGGAGAATTTCGTTTTTCCTCAGATGATGCCAGTTATTCAAGGCTAGTTGTCGAGTTAGCAAGCCTAAGGGAGGATTTTTCTTGGTGTCCAATAAGCTGCAGAGACTGGCAGTTCAGACCAGAACACTCAATAGAAACACGTTATGAAAGAAAAGCTATACAACAAGGTAGAAAAAACACTTATATAAGCTTAATAAAAACAAGCACTCTGTAGTGATTAATTGATAATACTTGTATTTTAATCAAAATTAGAAGATTATGTGGCCTCGATGTTATTAAGGGTGAGTTAGTTTGGATGTGGGTTTGAGGCCCACATTTTTTTTGAACCGGACCTTAACGTTGCTAATTTTTTGTATTTTGGTTATTGAGGGAGCCTTTTGGCCCAAATTTTGTGAAGAGTTTTATTGAGCTAGAGAAAACTATAGAAACATTTATAACTTCAAGCTTAGATGGCCTGGGCTACGAACTGGTGCGAGCAAAGGTGCTAGGCACGGGTGGCGGGTTGTTGCAAATAATGTGTGAAAGAAAAAGTAGAGAAATGATGGCCATAGAGGATTGTGTAACGATTAGCAATGAGATTAGTGGCGTATTAATTGGAGAGGGGTTGTTACCGAAAGATTGGAGACTAGAAGTTAGCTCGCCAGGGGTGGATAGGCCGTTGGTTAAGCCTTCAGATTATGACAGATTTAAGGGGCATGAAATAAGTTTGGAGGTAGAAGTTTTCTCAAAAAAAAAGAGACCGGTTAAGGGAAGGCTGTTAGGCATCTCTGGAAACTTAGTGAAATTGTTTATGGATGGT
>CETB01026352.1_pt1 | contig 11839 bp, 8 predicted proteins | sample 356381 | NCBI WGS metagenome assembly CETB01 (sample SAMEA2622545, study PRJEB7988) | marine metagenome | biome: marine biome (ENVO:00000447); feature: deep chlorophyll maximum layer (ENVO:xxxxxxxx); material: "saline water (ENVO:00002010), including plankton (ENVO:xxxxxxxx)" | depth 155 m | reverse complement strand
GCTTCAGATATTTTCAAATTTTGGTATAATAGTGTAAAGTATTTGATGTACTTTAAAAGCATAGGTTTTTAAAGGGTTAATTTGAAGTTTTAGGAAATTACAGATCGTATATTATGAAATTAACTATTGAGCGCGGTCTTTTAATGAAGGTTCTTGGGCACGTACAGAGCGTGGTTGAACGTCGTAATACTATACCTGTTTTATCTAACGTTAAGTTTGATGCGCAAAGCGAGAGTTTGAGTCTCAATTCCACGGATATGGATATAGATATAGTGGAGACTGTTCCAGCAGCTGTTGAAACATCGGGCTCTACAACGGCGCCAGCGCACACACTTTTTGATATAGTGAGGCAACTTCCAGAGGGTAGTCAGGTAGAGCTTGATAACACAGAAGATAGCCAAAATTTGGTGTTAAACTCGGGCCGGTCAAAATTTACCCTGAGTTGTTTGCCTACAGAAGATTTCCCTGTGCTTTCCGGGGATGAACTTCCCCACAATTTCGAATTACCGGCAAAAGCTCTTCGAACTCTTATTGATAGAACTAAATTTGCTATTTCCACCGAGGAAACGCGTTACTATCTTAATGGAATTTATATTCACGTTTCAGATGTAGATGGCACGACTAAACTCAGGGCAGTTGCAACGGATGGTCATAGGTTGGCCAAAGTCGAGGTTGACTGTCCCCAGGGTGCGGAGAGTATGCCGGGAGTGATAGTACCTAGAAAAGCCGTAACAGAGCTTAGAAAATTAGCTGAAGAATTTGGAGAAAATATTCGAGTGTCAGTTTCCGATACAAGGATCAGGTTTTCATTTGATGGCGTGGTTTTTACAACAAAATTAATAGATGGGACTTTCCCAGATTATGGGAGGGTTATACCTACTGGTAACGACAAAGTGCTAGAAGTTAATACTTCCGATTTTTCAGAGGCCGTAAGCCGAGTATCAGCTATTTCCTCAGATAAATCACGTGCGATTAAGTTAGGGTTAACTGCTGGAAACCTGCTTTTATCTGTAATAAGCACTGAAAATGGTTCTGCTGTTGAAGAGCTTGGTGTAGATTATTCGGCTGATGGTGTGGAAATAGGCTTTAACTCTAGGTACTTGTTGGATATTACTCAGCAGATAGAAGGTGATTTAGCTAGGTTTACTCTGGCCGATTCGGCGTCGCCAACTTTGGTTCAGGATACTAGCGATGATACCACTCTATACGTATTAATGCCTATGAGAGTGTGAGTTTAGCAGTATTAATTTTTTGAGAAACAAATTAATAACTAAAACAATTCTGTTCTGTGGTTAACTATTTAATAAAATGGAGTGCGTAAAAGAAGTGCTGAACGATAATAGTTTTTGCAAAACTTCTTTAGCTAGTTTTGGGACTCTTTTTGTTGAAAAACTGAACTTAAGTAATTTTAGATGTTACGAAAAATTGTCAGTGAAGGTAGATAAGGGTCCTGTGGTTCTAACTGGACCGAACGGATCCGGTAAAACAAATATACTAGAGGCAATATCATACTTGGTTCCTGGCAGAGGTTTGAGGGGTGCTAAATATACGGACCTAACCTTTACTAGTTTGAGTGCTAAATCTGAAGTTTTTCAACCAATGAACGAAGTGCAAACAATTATAGATAATCCCCTAAAATGGGCAATATCAGGGAAAATTTGTTATAATGGCCTTTTTACGGATATTGGTACAGGTCTTGAGCAGACATCCGAAGTTAATCAAAAAGCTAGGCGCGTTGTTAAAATTGACGGAAAGAATTGCGGAACTCAGTCTGCGCTAGGTCACCATCTTTCAGCGCTTTGGTTAACTCCGTCGATGGATAGAATTTTTGCAGAGGGGGCGGCAGGAAGGCGGCGTTTTGTTGACAGGTTGGTGATCGGACTTGACCCAGAACATGCAGCTCGAGTAACAGAGTACGAAAGCTGTATGAGGGGTAGAAACAAACTTCTCAAAGAAGGAGCTTATAATAAAGAATGGCTCTCATCTCTGGAAGAAACCATGGTGACTAGCGGTGTAGCGCTAACAGCCTCTAGAATGGGGATGATAGAGAAATTAAATAAAATCACCAGAGAACAATATGGAGGTTTTCCAGCTGCCGAGTTAGGTATGATGGGAAAACTAGAGGGCTGGCTTTTTGATGTTCCCGCGATTGAGGTTGAGGATAAATATAGAGCTTCCCTGCTAGACTCTAGGCAATATGATTGTCATTCAGGGGTAACGGACCTGGGGCCACACAAAAGTGACCTGGCAGTATTACATCGCGAAAGTGGAATGGGGGCCTCAAAATGTTCAACTGGTGAACAAAAGGCTCTGCTTATAAGAATAATATTGGCAGCAGCTAATTTGCAACATGAAGAAAAATCCAGAATGCCTGTTATGTTATTGGATGAGGTGGGCGCCCATTTGGACAAATCTAGGCGCTCGGAATTATTTTCAATTATAGGCGATATGGGTGCGCAGGCATGGATGACAGGAACGGATAGATCACTTTTTGAAGATTCAGGGTTTGATACTCAATATTTTAATGTTTTTAACTCAACATTGACCGAAGCAAGCTAAAAATTGGATAGACTGGACACATAAAATGGCGAAGAAAAAAAATTCAACTAAACAAGACAAAGAGCCTTTAAAAGACTCAGAATCAGGTGAAGGTTACGACGCCACCTCAATAAAAGTTTTAAAGGGCTTAGACGCTGTCAGAAAGCGACCTGGTATGTACATTGGGGATACTGATGACGGCTCAGGTTTGCATCATATGGTATATGAGGTTGTTGATAATTCAATTGATGAAGCTTTAGCAGGTCACTGTGATAGCGTGTTGGTAACCCTAAATGGTGACGGTTCAGTAACGGTATCAGATAATGGCCGAGGTATACCTGTAGATTTACATGAGGAGGAAGGTGTGCCGGCTGCTGAGGTGATAATGACTCACTTGCATGCCGGGGGTAAGTTTGATCAAAATTCCTACAAAGTTTCGGGTGGACTTCATGGTGTGGGGGTTTCTGTAGTCAATGCATTGTCTGAATGGCTTGAGTTAAGAATATGGCGGGATGGTAAAGAGCATTTAATAAAGTTTGCAAATGGGGAGGTTGATAAGCCCTTGGAAGCAGTCAGTGAAGCTGGTGACAAAACTGGTTCACAGGTAACTTTTTTAGCTTCATCAAATATATTTGGAACTACTGAATATGAATTTGCTACCCTTGAGCATCGACTTAGAGAGTTAGCGTTTTTAAATTCTGGTGTTCTAATTAGGTTAACTGATTCCAGACATGTAGAAACAAATACTTTAGACCTTCATTATGAGGGAGGACTGGAAGCTTTCGTTAAGTATTTGGATAGATCCAAGAATGCTCTAAACCCTACTATAAATATTGAAGGGGAAAAAGATGGAATCACTGTAGAAGCTTCATTGCAGTGGAATGATAGTTATCACGAGTCAAATTTGTTTTTTACAAACAACATACCCCAAAAAGATGGCGGTACGCATGAAACTGGTTTTAGAGGAGCTATAACCCGTACTATTAATTCTTATTATGATAGCGAGGGAATAGCAAAAAAAGCAAAAATTAATATTTCTGGAGAGGATGCTAGGGAGGGTATGACCTGTGTACTTTCAGTAAAAGTGCCGGATCCGAAATTCTCCTCTCAAACAAAAGAAAAACTGGTGTCCTCGGAGGTTAGGCCGGTAGTAGAAAGTGTATTAGGAGATAGGCTAAATCAATGGTTTGAGGAACATCCGGCAGAGGCTAAACAAATCATAAATAAAATTGTAGAAGCCGCGGCGGCTAGAGAGGCAGCAAGAAAGGCTAGAGAACTAACAAGGCGGAAGGGTGCACTTGATGTATCGTCGTTGCCAGGAAAGCTAGCTGATTGCCAAGAAAAGAATCCTGAATTGAGTGAGCTGTTTATAGTTGAGGGTGACTCCGCAGGAGGTTCAGCCAAACAAGGCAGAAACAGGACAAATCAGGCAATATTGCCATTGAGAGGAAAAATATTAAACGTAGAAAGAGCAAGATTTGATAAAATGCTAGGGTCTGCAGAAATAGGAACTCTAATAACTGCGTTGGGTACAGGAATAGGAGATGAGGACTTTAATATTGAAAAACTTAGATACCATAAAGTAATTATAATGACGGATGCAGATGTTGACGGTAGTCATATAAGGACTTTGTTGTTAACGTTTTTTTATAGAAAAATGAAAGAGTTAATTGATAAGGGTTATCTATATATAGCTCAGCCACCTCTATACAAAGCTAAACAAGGAAGTTCAGAAGTTTACTTGAAAGATGACGAAGCCTTAGAGGACTATTTGATTGCCGCTGGGATAAAGGATTGTATCTTAACGCTTGGTGATGGGGAGCAAATAGGGGGAATTGACCTCGCAAGTCTTGTTGATTCAGCAAGACAGATCAGTTTGCAATTAAAAGGTCTAACTACAAGGGTGCCACTTGATATAGTCGAGCAAGCGGCAATAGCCCGTGCATTGGATAAAGATATTTTGGCAAAACAAGACCAAGCAGACCAAGCTGCTAAGTATATAGCTAAACGCCTTGATGCTCTAGAAACACCAGCTGACAGGGGCTGGAAAGGTGAGGCTTCCCCCGATGGTGGACTGTCCTTTGTAAGGAATATAAGGGGTGTGCCAGATGGTCCTCACATCATTGATGGATCTGTTATTAGGAGCACAGAGGCTCATGCAATAAGTAAAAAAGCGGATGCACTTCAGGAGTCGTATACTCGCCACGCTGTCCTTAAACAGAAAGAAGTAGAGTTTTCTATTACCGGCCCAGTTTCCCTTGTTGATGCCATCATGGAGCTGGGTCGAAAAGGTGTTAGCATGCAGCGTTATAAAGGTTTGGGAGAGATGAATCCGGACCAGCTATGGGAGACTACACTCGATCCGAATGCAAGAACCTTACTTCAAGTCAAGGAAAAGCATGCTGAAAAAGCGGAAGATATTTTTTCAACCCTGATGGGTGACATTGTTGAACCTAGAAGAGATTTTATTCAGGCAAATGCCTTATCGGTTTCTAATTTGGATGTCTAGGATTGTTGTTTCGATAGTGTTCGAGGTGGTTTTATACGTCTAAAATTTATACTTAATAATTATTCTATAAAAAAGCTCTCAAATTTTGAACAAGAGAAATACAAACTCCAAAAATAAGAAGCCATCTCAAAAGACTTTTTTTGGATTTGGCGCTATTTTAAAGTGGTCGTTAGTATCAGTTATTTGGCTTTTTTTCCTGCTGGGTGGAATATTTTGGTTTTTGGCATTAGACTTACCTTCAGTTGAAGTTGCGAAAGGTAACGCTAGTGGGCCGTCTGCTATACTTCTAGACAGCGATGGAATAGAATTTGCTAGATTTGGGAGCCAAAGGGGAACCCCAGTCAAATTAAAAACGCTTCCAAAACACTTGATCCACGCCATTATTTCTACGGAAGACCGAAGGTTTTTTCAACATTGGGGAATAGACCCTATCGCCATTACTCGGGCTTTTGTCGAAAATTTAAAGGCAGGACGGATAGTTCAAGGCGGAAGTACAATTACTCAACAGGCTGCCAAAAACTTATTTCTGACACCGCATAAGTCGTTGAAGCGAAAAGTACAGGAAGTAATATTAGCGGCTTGGTTGGAGAAAAGCCTAACCAAATCCCAGATTTTGTCAGTCTATCTTAACCGAGTGTATTTTGGAGCTGGTGCTTATGGAATAGACGCGGCAGCTAGGAGGTATTTTGGTATAAACTCAGAGAAATTAACAATTATTCAAGCGGCAACCCTGGCCGGGTTGCTTAAAGCTCCCTCTAGGTTGAATCCTTTAAATAATCCAGGGGCCGCCAAGAGAAGAGCCCATCAAGTCCTGAAAAATATGGTATCTGCTGGATATATTACTCGGGAGCTGGAAAAAAAAGTAAAAAAACAATCTCTACATTTAGTAGGGGTGAGACCTCAGGGATATTTTGCGAGGTACTTTGCAGATTGGATTATAGAAAGGCTGCCAGATTTTATTGGACCAACCAGTGGTACGATTATAGTCAAAACTACTTTGGACTCCAATATTCAAAAAATTTCACAAAACTCTCTTAGAGAGGCGCTAGACAAGTATGGTAAATATAAAAGAATAGCAGATGGGGCGGCAGTGGTTTTGGACTTCAACGGAGCCATCAGGTCATTGGTGGGGGGTAAAAGATACTCTAGTAGTCAGTTCAATAGAGCAACTCAGGCAAAAAGGCAACCAGGCTCAGCCTTTAAGCCGTTTGTTTATCTAGCAGGTTTAGAAAAGGGGCTCTCTCCAACCACAATTTTTTATGACAAGCCCATAAAAATAGGAAAATGGGCCCCGACCAACTACGGAGGTAAATATGTTGGTCCATTAACAATGAGGGATGCGTTCGCAATTTCATCAAATAGCGTAGCTGTTCAAATTGCGCAATATTCAGGCATTAAAAATATTGTTTCCGTGGCCAAAAGGTTAGGTATTTCGAGCCCGATAGCGGATGACTTAAGTATCTCCCTTGGCTCCAGCGAAGTTAGTTTGTTGGAGTTAGCAAGTGCATACGTGCCATTTGCAAATGGCGGAAAAGGGGTATGGGCATTTGGGATAGAGAAAATATATGATGGAAAGGGAAAAACCTTATATAAAAAAAGTGGATCTGGGTCTGGTAGGGTAATTTCGGCCGACAACTTGTTATCCCTTGATACTATGCTCTCGGACGTTTTAACGATGGGAACAGGAAAAAAAGCTAGAATTAATAGAAAGGCAGGAGGAAAAACAGGTACTAGTCAGAAATTTAGAGATGCTTGGTTTGTTGGCTATGATAAAAACATGTTAACAGGAGTTTGGCTCGGAAACGATGATGGCAGACCAATGTTATCGGTGTCTGGAGGCTCAATTCCTGCCAGTATTTGGAAATCTATAATGTTGCAAATAAACTAGCTCTATTAATTAGTGCAAACACAATATGCTAGTTAGTCGGAGGGCATTTTTTTTATTTGATTAATAGTTGAGGTGGTACTATGTCCCTCAATCAAATCAACAAAGACAACCTCACCACCATAGGATTCAACTATTTTAGACTCCGGTATCTCTGCGTCTATATAATCTGAACCTTTGAAAAATTTATCAGGTTCTAATTTCTTTATTAAATCGGTGGGTGTTTTAGAGTCAAACTTAATGACGACATCAACTGCCGATAGGGCAGAAAGTATTGCCATTCTCGTATTTTGGTTTTGTATAGGTCTTTTTTCACCTTTGATAGCTTTAATAGAGACATCACTATTCACAGCCACTATTAACCGATCACATAAAGATTTAGCCCTTTGAATAACAAACAAATGTCCTGGATGAATAAGGTCGAAACAGCCATTTGTAAAACCAACTAGATAACCCTTTTTTTTCCAATCGGTTATAGTTTTACTCAATGATTGTAAGCTATGAACTTTCTTTTCATTCTCTTCGGCCTTAGTATCCGTTATTGAGCCCAAGAGATCATCATTATACGCAACGGCCGTACCCATTTTTGCAACAACTATACCAGCTGCAGCATTGGCGAGTTTTACAGATACATCAATAGGTATATTGGCAGCAATACATGTAGCAAGACAGGCAGCAACCGTATCACCAGCACCTGACACATCAAAAACCTCTCTAGCTTGAGCTGGGTAATGATCATACTTACCATTGCTATGGACTAAAGTCATTCCATCTGCTGACCTAGTTGCCAAGACTGCTTTGATATTTTTGGCTTTCATAAGTCTCATTGCTGCTGCCACAATGTCCTCGGTAGTCTCTACGGCCAAACCAGTTGCTTCTTGTAGTTCTTTTTTATTGGGTGTCACAATTGCAGCATTATCATATTCAAAATAGTTGGAGCCCTGAGGATCAACAACCACCGGAATTTTATTTGTTTTAGCCAAGCTTAATATTTTTTGTGCCAATCCGTCAGATAACACACCTTTTCCATAATCCGCTAAAACAATTGCCGAAAAGTCACCGGCTTCTCTTGAAATGGCGTCTAAAACTAATTTTTCAGTCTCACTAGTAATTGGCTCGATTGTTTCAGTGTCAGCTCGCATTACTTGTTGGTTCGAGGCGATGAACCTAGTTTTTATTGATGTTTGACGATTTGGGTCGGTAATCAGTCTAGCATCCAAGTTTTTGAGTTTACCTACCTGAGAGATTAGTTCTTTACCAGCAGAATCCTTACCAACTACAGAGACAAATTTGCAATAACCACCTAACCCAATTATATTTCTGGCCACGTTTCCACCACCTCCAAGCATACTAGTCTCACTGATACAACGCAGCACAGGTATAGGGGCCTCTGGCGATATTCTCTCAATTTCACCGTAAATAAATTTATCAAGCATAACGTCTCCAACACAAATAACTTTAGCACTAGATAGTTTATCTATCGCAGTTTTTAGACTAAGGCTGCTATTAGTCATTGGCCAGTTTCCCAAACTTATTTATATTTATACGCTGTCCTTTCTGCAGAGACTCAATTATGGAAATACTTGCGGCACTTGACTCCAAAGCTTCCATCTCGTCGATTGGGGGTCCATTGTTATCTTTAACCGACCTAACAAATTCATTTAGTTCCTGTTTTATACCCTTTTCTCTTTTGTAGCGTATAGTTTTTGTCTTGCCTCCAGACGTAATACTTAACTTTTGTAAATTATTGATGGTTAAAACAGACCCTCCACCATAAATTTCATAACTTTCCTTGGGATAAGAACTATCACCAAGAGAAGTATAGGAAATAGAGACTAAGCTACCATCAGAAAAAGTAATACTTGTAGCAACATCGTCACAAAAATCTTTTCCCTTCCGAGTGCTATCGGAAATAAGAGAGACTATTGGCGAACCTACAAAATATCTTGCTAGATCTATAAAATGGCACATTTCGCCAATTATTCGTCCTCCCCCCTCTGCGGGAGATTGTATCCATGAGCCTTCTGGAATTGGTCCAGCGTTTATACGAAAAACCATGTGTTTGGGGCCTCCTAAATTATCTATTTCAGATTTTGCCCTTTGAAATATGGGTGCAAATCGCCTATTGAATCCTACTTGAAAGAACCCATTGGAAGATTGTGCTGTCTTAGCAACAGTCTCCAATTCAGCTATACTTAGCCCTAGGGGTTTTTCTACAAATACGCACTTTCCTTTTGATAGGGCTTTAGAAGCTAAAGAACTATGACTGTCGTGTTGCGTAGTAATAATAACTGCATTAATTGCAGGGTTTTCAAAGATTTCATCTTCAGATGAACCCGCGATCAGAAAGTTATACTTTTCTTTTACATAAGAGGCAGAATTTCCTCTTTTTGAAATTACGGTATGTAACTTTATTCCTTGGAGTTTGTTTAGCTCAGGGAGAAGTACATTTTTTGCAAAACTTCCAGCGCCAATTAGCCCAATAGAACAAACGTCCCCTGCGGGTCTCGTGACAGAAAAGGTTGGGTCTGGAGCAGCTTTAACTTCATTTGAATAACTTAGTACTACGCCTAGATGATTTTCAGACCCCTGAAAAATGGATTTGTATGCAGTCTCTGCATCTTCAAAATCATAAACATGTGTGGTTAGTGCCTTAACATTCAAATTATTAGGAGAAGCACCGGACATTAATCTTAGGCTCTCACTTAAATTAGCTGTTTCTGTCCACCTAACAAACCCCTCCGGATATTTCATGTCCCTATTTTCATAGTCTTGATCGTATCTACCAGGCCCATAAGACCTCGAGACAGTAAGGGATAACTCTTTTTCCATGAACCCAGCATAAGGAAAAGTAGTTCCAGAATAGCCAACCATGCAAACATTAGCTCTATCCCGAGCGATGTCTGATGTGAGCTCGAAAGGCTCATTTGATTTTGTGGCTGCAGCTATGATGATGCCATCACAACCTATTCCTTCAGTATGGGATAGAATATTCTCAACTAAATTGTTGGAACTTATATTTAAAGATAGTTCCGCCCCCAAGCTTTTGGCCAAATCAACCCTAGACTGGTTATAATCTAAGCCTATAACTCTTACACCTGAGATCCTTAGAAGTTGGCAAGCTAGTTGACCAATTAGACCCAAACCAATTACAGCCACCACCTCCCCAAATTGTGTGTTAAGGTTTCTTATTGAGTGCATTGCGATGGAGGATAGGGTTCCATAACAGGCTTCCGTAAAATCAACATCCTCTGGAATTACAGAGGCGAGATTTCTGGGTACTACATTTAATTCTGCATGGTTTGCTACACCCGCTCCGGCTACTGCTACCCTGTCGCCCACTCTAAAGGCTCCTTGTATTTCAGACCCTACCTCAATCACAGTTCCGGCTGCGGAATATCCAAAAGGCATCGGTTCGTCTAGCCGAGAAACAACCGATTGAATAGTCGCCTGCAGCCCATCACTCTTAATTTTTGACAACACTTTCTTGACTAAGTCGGGGCGAGATTGGGCTTTTGCAACAATGTTCTTTTTGGCAAAATCTCTTACCAATCGATCGGTGCCCGATGATATTAAAGAGGCTTTTGTTCGTATTAATAACTCCCTTCTTCCCAGGATGGGGGTTGCAACCTCATCAAGATTTAAATTACCTTTATTTGGTTTTTGAGTTATTTGCTTCATAATACTAGTTTTAACCCAATTTTAATGTGTTATGCAAAGGTGTTTGATCAATAATCGACAGTATGTCAGCATTGTTATCTATAAAGAACAGGATAAATTCTATTATGACCAGCAAATACCATCTAATTAGTTTTGTTACCTGACCATGGGTCCAGCGTGCCGTGATAGTTTTGCGCGCAAAAAATGTAGAATTTGAGGTTACCCATATAACAGCTGACAATAAGCCGGACTGGTTTTTGGAAGTTTCCCCTCACGGAAAAGTGCCACTTTTGATGGTTGATCAAGAGGTGCTTTTTGAGTCAAATGCGATTGTAGAGTTTTTGGATGAGACAATTAAACCCCGGCTACATCCTGAAGACCCCATTAAACGAGCTGAGAATAGGGCGTGGACGGACTTTGTCCCAAGTTTTGCTGTCGCATTAAACTCATATTTGTATGCTACAAACTTAGAAGACCAGCAATCAAAAAAATCAGGGGCCCAAAAGGTCTTGTTAAAGTTGGAAGAGAGATTACAAAAAAACAATAAAAAAAGGGGGACATATTTTAACGGAAAAAATTTATCTATTGTTGATGCCGCCTACGCACCATTTTTGATGCGCTTTACTATTGTTGAACCTTTTTGCAAAACTGGGATAATGGAGGAGTTTCCTTACGTTGAGGAGTGGAGAAAAACCTTAATAAAAAGCCCCATAGTAAAGGATTCTTTGCCAGAAAATTTTATGGAATTATTCAAAAAAAACTTGTTGAAGCGAGGTGCTTACTTTGCGAAAGAATTTACCAATAAAGTCTAATTGAGTTCATAAAACTGATAAGTGTTAAGCAAAAATGGAATGTTATATAACCACCAACTAAGCAAAGGAAAACATTATGGATGATCCAGAGTTGGCTCGAGTACAGAAATATCTTCAAAACAAATTTGGAAACCCAAATATAAGGTTGCGAGAACGGATGCAATCGGATGGTTCGGTGGAGGTTTACTTGGGCGAAGAATTTATAGGTGTAATTTATAAGGACGAAGAAGAGGGCGATATCTCTTACGATTTTAATATGTCTATATTAGAGATTGATTTACCGTCGAAAAATGCAGATGAATAATTTCGCTGGTAAAGACTACTTTCTTTGCCAAATGTTCGATCAACTTGCATCCTTTTATTATTTGGCTGGTGTTGGACTAGAGTCAGCAGGTGGGGTGTTGTGTGAACAATAACTCCATGATGTGGAATTTT
>CETB01358601.1_pt1 | contig 11866 bp, 12 predicted proteins | sample 356381 | NCBI WGS metagenome assembly CETB01 (sample SAMEA2622545, study PRJEB7988) | marine metagenome | biome: marine biome (ENVO:00000447); feature: deep chlorophyll maximum layer (ENVO:xxxxxxxx); material: "saline water (ENVO:00002010), including plankton (ENVO:xxxxxxxx)" | depth 155 m | reverse complement strand
CCTTGGAAATCCTTTGGTTTCTCCTTTAACTTTAGGTGTCGCTTCTGGTGCGGCATTAGGCGCAGCATTAGCAATTGTGATGGACTTTTCAATGGCTCCAAAATTAGCGTATTTGTTAAGTTTTTTCGGGGTTTTTCCAGGAATCACGACGTATGCTCCAATAGAGTTTCTTCTGTTTTATGCTGATTCTCTTGCTATTATTGTAAATGCTTTTTTATTTTCTTTAATTGTTGTAGCAATTATCATACAATTAGGAAATTTTAGATCTGTTTCTGCTGAATCTTATATTTTAGTTGGAATTGCAATCACATTTATTGCTGGGGCGATTGTGTCAACAATGCAATATTTTGCATCAGATGCCCAACTATCTCAATTAGCCCATTGGTCTTTTGGAAGCCTATCTAGGCCTACATTATGGGATGCAATATTAATTGGAATTTTTGTAATAATTTTGATGCCATCGGCAATAATCCGAGCTTGGGATTTGAATGCGCTCTCATTGGGAGGAGATGATTTTGCAATTTCTACTGGTGTCGACCCCAAAGTTACTCGTAAAAAGATCCTTATTTTATCTGCTTTAATGACTTCAATTGTAATTGCATTTACTGGACTAATTGGATTTTTAGGGTTGGCTGCCCCCCATATGAGTCGATTAATTGTAGGAAACGACTACAGAAAATTAATCCCTTGTTCTGCTGTTTTTGGGGCATTATTGATGTTGTTCGCGGATACACTAGGTCGAACATTATTTGCCCCAATTATAATCCCTGTGGGTATTATGTTGTCTATACTCGGAGGGCCATTTTTTATGTATTTATTATTAAAAAATAGGAGGGGGTTTTAATGGGTTCTTTTACAAAAAATATTATAGAAATTAAAAATTTAAATTTTAGTTGGAAAGATAATCACGTTTTAGAAAACATTAATGTTTCAATACCTGAAAATCAATTAATAGCCATTTTAGGAATAAATGGGGCGGGGAAATCTACATTACTAAAATGTATTAATAAAATCCTAAAACCAGATTCTGGAAATATTAAAATTCATTCTAACAATATTTTAGATATTAACTTAGTTGAATTAGCAAAAAAAATATCCTATGTTCCTCAATCTGTATTAACAAGTTTTCCAATGGAGGTTTTTGATGTAGTGCTTTTAGGAAGACGGCCCCATATTAGTTGGAGAATTAATAATAAGGACAGGGAAAAAGTTAGTAATACATTGAAATTTTTAAATCTTGAAGATTTCGCATTTAGAAGATTTAATCAACTATCAGGTGGAGAACGGCAAAGAGTCATTATTGCAAAAGCAATCGCTCAAGAACCTAATTTGTTTTTAATGGATGAACCTACGAGTGATTTAGATTTAAAAAATCAAATAGATGTTATGAGCTCTGTTAAAAAATTAGTTTCAAAGGAAAAAGGTTCAAAATCAGCACTAATAGCAATTCACGACATTAATACTGCTGCTAGATTTGCAGATAGAATTTTATTACTGCATAATAAGAATATTATTGCTGATGGTGCTCCAGAAGAGGTGTTAACAGAAGAAAATATAGCAACCGTATTTGGAGTAACTAGTCAAATAATTTCAAAATCAAAATCCACCCCATTAAGAATAATTGTAAAGGAAAAAATAAATGAGGGGGATATAGAAGAGGAATAAATATGAGTAGTAATGATTTGTTGATAATATTTGGTACTGAGACCGGAAATGCTGAAGCATTGGCTGACGATGCGAAAAATTTTGCCAAAGGATTCGGCCTAGAAGGAAGAGTAATGGATATGGAAGATTTAAGTGTAGATGACCTATCAGATTCAAAGCGTCTTTTGATTTGTTGTAGTACTTGGGGAGAAGGTGATCAACCCACTAATGCAGAAGAGTTGTATGAATCTGCCTGTGAATCAGATGACGGGTGTATGGAAGGAGTGCACTTTGCAGTTCTAGCTTTAGGAGATACTGATTACGAATTTTTCTGTGAATCAGGAAAAGAGTGGGATGTATTAATTGAGCAAAAAGGCGGTACACGAGTTAACGAGCGTATTGATTGTGATGTAGATTATGAAGATGATGATGAATGTGAAAATTGGATTAAATCAACATTAGAAAAGCTTTCAAATGTCTAAATTTTATTCAATTAATTAGAATCTAAAAACATTAATTTGATAAATTAACAAATATTGTGATTGTAATATGCGCAACGCAAGTGATAACCCTGAGGAGAAAACTCAATCTTCGAAATTTGCGCATGAATTAGCGCATAAGAATGAAAACCCTGCTGAAAATGTTGCACAATGGTTGGAAGATGTTCATCAAGGAACTCTTTGCACAATCTCCAATGTAGAGGGGTTAGAAGGGTTCCCTTATGGTTCAATTGTGCCTTTTGCAATTGATGAAGATGGGTGTCCATACATTCTTGTCGCTGAAATTGCTGCACATACAAAAAACCTACTTAATTCTCCTAAATCTTGTCTTTTTATTTCACACCCAAAACCAAGTGGAGACCCTCAATCTCATTGGAGAGCAAGTATCATAGGAAGTTTCTCTCGTATCGTTTCACCTTCGAGGATTGATGATTTGAGCCCTGAGAAATTAGAGAGTAGTATTCAGGTTTCAGAGGAAGATGAAGAAAACATGCTAATTAGATATTGTCAAAGAGTTCCTAATGCTGAAAATTATTTGAAAACACATAATTTTTATTTTTGGAAAATGAAAGATGTTGAAAAGGTAAGATATATTGCAGGGTTTGGAAAAATTTGTTGGATTGAAGGTGATGAACTCCTTAATGCAATTTCAGACCCTGAAATAAATAATGTAAAAGATGAATCTGTAGAACATATGAATGAAGATCACGAAGATGCAATGATTACAATTTGTGAAGGGATTCATGGATTTAAACCCAAATCTGTTCAAATGATTAATTTAGATTCCGGAGGAATTATGATGAAGTCAGAAGAGCCCCAAAAATCAGTTTATACTCCATTTAGAAAAAGAATAAAATCCGACGATTTAAGAGTTGAAATAATCAAGTTAGTTAAGGAAGCGAGGGGTAATTTAACTACTTAAATAAAATTCTTCCAGCGTTCTAATTTATCATTTTCAAAATCATTTTCTGTAAGGCAGTAAGCCCATTGATGTAATCCCTGACGAATTACGGGGCTTATTGTAAAATCATCAAAGTTAGAATTATTGCGTATTATTTTACTAATTAATTGTCTTCTAAAACGTCCCTTTGGGCCTGCAAAATTACGCCAACGTTTTATTTGTCTTTCATCATCTTCACACCTTCTCCCTGAAAAAAAATTACAATACCACTGAACCCATCCATAGGGATCTATGGGGTGAATCCATCCTTTTGATTCCCAAAATTCAAGTGATGTTCCGCTTTTTACTTGATATTTGTTTATTTTCCGGTTAAATTTTTTATTTGAAAGATATTCGGAAGAAATACCTTGAAAAAAAACCTCATATTCTAAATGACTATTAGAAAGATGCTCTTCCAAAACTCCTGAAAAAATAGGCCTCCAATATGTGCCGCCAAAACATCCTTGCTCAAACATTTCCTTAGGGGAAAGATTTGGTAAAAAATTCGGATAATCTTGAAATTCAAATTTTCCTTCTGAATTACGTTTCAAAATTTCACCACTAAAAATAAGGGATCTGTTTAATATCTATCATAGAATCTTATATTTCAAAATTTAAAATAACTCACATACTCCAATTATTAGTAATAATCCTGCGACCGCCTGTAAAGCAATTGTTTGAATATTAGTAGAAACTAAATCTCTACTTTGATAGTCTTGAAATAAACGATAAACTAACCAGCCTGCCCAGGGGATTGTAATCAACAAAATTAAAGTATCATTACTCATTAATTCACACATTACTAATAAAATTGAAGAGATATATGCCATTGCAATTAATACTAAATACCCCCACCTAGCATTTTTAACGCCCAATTTTGCTACTAAATGTATCTTACCTGTTTCAATATCAGAAGGAGTGTCTGGGAATTCATTTATCCATAATATTGCTGTGGTGAATAATCCCAAAGGTATACCAATTAAGAATGCATCAAAAGAGTGGCAGCCCGTAAATGCATAAACTGTCCCCATTGTCAATACTGGGCCAAATAATAACCCAATTGACAGTTCTCCTAATCCTTGTCTGGAAGACAGTTTTAATGGGGGTGCTGTATAAAAATACCCACCAAGAGCGCCTATGCTTGCGTAAATAAATAATTGAAAATTAGGAACCCATGGGCCAAATATTAAAGCAAAACCGCAAAATGTGGCAATCATCAAAAATATAAATCCAAGATTAAATAACCCCTTTTCAGAAATTAATCCTAATTCTATTGATCTGGAACCTCCCGAATATTGGAGGAAATAATCATTATTGGCTTGATCTACGCCTGCTTGCCAATCAAAATAATCATTAAAAATATTAGCTGAAAGATGTAATGTTGTACCTCCTAAAAATATTAAAAAGAATAATGGTATTGAAAAATCTGTATCCCAAGATAAATCATGTATCCCTCCGTTAAATGCCCAAACCATTGCAAATAATATTGGCATCCAGGTTGCTACAACAAAAGGCATTCTTGTAATTGCAACCCAGGTTAATGGAGTTACCCACCAAGGCTCTTCCGGCATTGTTTCTAAAGGATCCTTGTCAATAACTTTAGTTTTACCACAATAACCTACTTGAGTTCTTTCTCCTTCTACCTTCTTGAATACTGGTGTGATTTCAATTATGGCCGGAATATACGTTCCATTTTTATGAACAAATGTAGTTTCTCCCTCAAATTTACCTTCATTGGTTGCCGTATTAAGCCAATTAGCAACGTGTCCTAAAACTACTCTACCGGGTGAAAATTGAGAGACTCGCATTTTCCCAATTACTTCATCTGAAGTATAACCAAAAATATTTGAGGCCCCATCACTAAATGATTCTATTCTACCTTCCATATCACAAGTAATAACTGAAACATCATCAGTAGATTTAGGCTTTGTAAAATTCTCTGGTTCAACTATTTTAGCCGGAAGATTGTCTTCATTATATGCAGATTTGAATTCTTTGAGACTAATCTCTCCATCTCCATTTTCATCAAGAGTTTTTACTAAATTATCTACTGAACCTTCGGTCATATTTGCAATTTCTAATTTTAATAGTCCGGATTTGAATTCTTCAACTGAAATGTTTTTATTATCGTCATCATCTAAATCTTTAAAAATATCTTTAAGTGTTTTTTTCTCTGCATCTAAATAATCGCGAATATCCCATAAAATATCGTTAGAATTGTTCGATTCTTGTTGCCCCATAAAACAACCTAAACAAATTAGATATATCATCTATTGTTTGTTTATTGTTTTGCTAATTCAGAATTTAAATATTTTATTTTCCCCGTGATTTCTTCACCAACCCATATTGGTAGATTTAATTCGGTTTCTAATGATTTTAATTCTATTTCGGCAATAATTAAACCCGAATTATTATCTAAAAATTCGTCTATCTCCCATATATTTTCCTCAAATTGTAATTTGTAACGATTCTTGGAAATTCGAGGTAATTTATAATTAAAATATTCTTCAAATTCTGTTCCTACAACCCACTCCCATTCTTTCCTAATTCCTGGCGCTTCTCTAATTTTAATTGTAAAAATATAATTATTATTTTGCTTTCTTATCCTACAGGCATAATTTTTTTGATTTGAGTTGAGCGCCTCTTGTAACTCTTTTTTCTCGTTCAATTTTGTTATTTTTTTATCCTCATAAAAAAGTAATGCTTCTTTAATTTTCAAATTTATAAAAGGTAAATAAACTTGCTCTGTTAAAATCCCATCTCCTACATTATTAGGTAGATTTTTCAATAAGAATCTTCGCTCTATCTCTAATTTAACAATATTATTTACCCCCATTTAGATTACTAATAATTATAGAGAAGTCTCTTCTTTAAGATTTGTAATTTCCACAATTAAGTTGCCGATAATCAATGCTCCTCCCCCCACAAAAAGCCAAAATGTCACCTCGCCTTCCATACCTAACATCAATGAAAAAATTGCTGCCCAAACAGGCTCAAGTGCATACAAAATTGCTGCCCTAACTGGAGAAAGTTGCTTTTGTAAAATTGTTAATAATAATAATGCAAATAATGATCCGAAAATAGCACAACAAAGTAATGGAATCAAATAACTGGGGAATAATAATAACTCAAAAATATCTTTAAATTCGTTAAGTTTAACGAAAAAGGGAAAAATAAACATAGAAATTATAGCTACTGTACAAAGCATTACAATGGTTAAATGCACTGTGTTTCGATCTTGCGTAACTCTGTCAGTAGCAATGATATGGGCGGCAAACATGAACGCCCCAATTACAGTTAACCATTCTGGTAAATTAAAATTCAATTGTGGAGGGCCACTAATCCATCCCGCTCCAAAGGTGGCTAATATGACTCCCGCGCCCATAAAAAATGTCATTTTTTGTCTTCCTAAAAATAAACCAATTAATGCAGTAAATATCACATAAAGACTTGTTAAAAATGCAGATACTGCGGGAGTAATATCTGGATATGCTATACCTATCATTTGAAAAAAGAACCCTGCCCACACTATTGCCCCTAACCAAATGCCTCCATTTCTTGTTTTAATATCTAAAAATGCTTCTTTTAAATTAGGTACAAAGGGTAATAAAAATATTGTAGCAAGGCCAAATCTAAAAAATACAAATGAGGCTGCTAATGTTTGATTTGATAAATGAGGCTTGGCGGTTTGAGCGGTGCTAACGGCCCAATCCATCCAAATAAAAGTAAGTCCCCAAATTAAAGTAACTAATACTAAACCGAATGTTGCCTTTTTTTTGGTGTTGAAAAATTGTTCAATCATTTTTTACACTCTCGATCACATTCAAAAATTCATTAATACTATTTTTATGGTCAACAATTAATCTATGACTGAAGGCTAAATTACCATAATTTTCTAAATTTGCATATATAGTCTTAAGTTCTTTTATCCATTCTTCTGCTGAAGCAGAATAAGGCATAACTTTACCCCCTGGGCCTACCGCTTCAGATTGGGCACCGATATTAATTGAAATTGACGGCTTAGAAAAATATCCGGCTTCATTAATCACTCTACCCCAAGTTCCTACAAGTTCCAATCTAAACATATGAATGTCGCAAAAGGGATATATCTCTTCTAATTTACAAAACCCTTCATCAAATGTGTTAGAATGTTTTGCTAATTTTTGAGCAAAAATTCCTCCACCAAATACATGTAAAGTGGCTTCAGGCCAAAGTAATCTCAATTTGGGAATTAATTTTTTGTTATAAAATTGAAAACCCTTTTCCGGCACCATTCCCACAATCGCAATTCTTGGATTTGTTAAATTATTTTCTAATCTGAATTTGTTTGCTTCCTCTAATTTTTCTTTTAAACTCGCTTCAGGATAAATCTCTTCGAAATTGACTGGCAAATGTACGATAGAAATTGACTTTATTGAAAATTTTTCTTTTATTTGGGAAGCTAGGCCTTGTCCTGCTACAATAACTGTCTCTGCTTTAGCTAAACAATTTTCAAATAATTCCGGATGTTGGAAGCATACTTCATCTCTAACAAAAACAACGTAAGGGATTTTATTTTCAATAAACGCGGATGAGGCCCCCGCAGACCAATCTAATTGCGTTATTCCTAATAATTTCTCATTATTTTCTTTTGCTAATTTAACTTGTTCAGAAAAATATTTTTTTAACCACTCGGAAAATAATTTGTTTTTTCTTTTGAGATGAATTCGCCTTAAAAATTTCATAGATCTACCTGTTTTTCTGTTTCTCAATTTCCAAGATGCTCCTGAAAAAATATCTTCAATTTTTATTTGACATTTTTCAAATTTTATTGATGAATCCTTAAATAATTCTTCATTCGAACTTCTATCGTCAGATTGATACACATTAATATTCCAATTCTTACTTGATGACTCTAGTCCTAATATTAATGACGAAAGGCTTTTTTCTGCACCCCCCACAAGAGAGTCAAAATCTCTTACGGCCACTAATAGCCTACCCTGCATTGTGGGTGTGAATTAGTTATGACTTATGATTACGGCGGCAAATTCAGAAGCGCCAATAATAATTTATTGGATAAGTGGGGGTAATTCTAATCAATTAGCGGTGCAATAAAGTGTTGAAGGGCCTGCCTCACATTATGTCGTGGTTAGGGGGCCCTAAGGGAGGCGAACTTCCAAAACTAGGACTAATATATCGAATCATGAGGTTTTTTTCAAGGTCCTTGATGTCTGTATGGTTCAGAGAATTAGATGTTGTTGATAATGAAAATATACCTCAAGAGGGGGGTATTATGTATGTTGCTTGGCATCCAAGTGGATTGATCGACCCCCTGCTTCTTCATGCATCATTACCTGGAAAATTATCTATTCTTGCTAAACATACTTTATTCAAAATTCCCTTACTTGGCCGTCTAATTAAAGCGGGGGGGGGGCTTCCTATTTTTCGGGCATCAGATAGTGATAATCTTGAAGAAGCGAAAATAAGAAATCAAAAAATGCTGGAAGAGGTGGGAAAGGAAATTTCTAATGGGGGGAAATTGTTATTATTCCCGGAAGGTAAAACTCATACAGATTCTGAAGTTAAAAAAGCAAAAACAGGTGCTGCAAGAATTATGCTAATTGCATTAAGAAAGGCAAAAGAAGAAGGTTTGGTTCCACCCAATATAATTCCAGTAGGTTTGCATTATTCTAATTCAAAAAAGTTTAGAGAGCGTGGTGCGGTAATCCTTGAACGTCCTATGAAATTGCCTAATATTCCCCCAATTGTTGAAAATGATGATGAGCAACAAACACTTGATCGATTGTGGACCTCCCAAGTTACAGATTTTATAGAAAAAGAGCTTAAACGCGCTAGTCATTCAAAAATTTCCTGGGAGGAGCGTCGCTTAATTTGGCAAGGGAGGAGTGTAGTGTATGCTGAAAGGGCAATTAAAAGTGGGGAGAAAATACGACGGTTGAGTTTTGCTGAGTCTGTTTTAGGAGCGAGAAGAATGCGGGCTGGATGGGAATATTTTACTGCCAATAATCCTAAAAAAATTGATACTATTCTATTAAAATCAAAACAGCATTTTGAAGAATTGGATAATCTAGGTATCACACCGTTTGATGTGGCTGCAAAACCAGAAAAACCGGGTATTGGAGGATTTATAGTCGCTTTAATTGCGTGGGTTTGGGCCGCCGCATGGATGTTTGGGTTAGTTACGTGGAGTGCGGTATTGGGAAATGTCCCTCCTTATCAGGCAAATTATCTTACAATGTGGGGACTTAAGAAAAAAGGAATTGAAGAGTCGGTTCATGCAACAATGAAATTGGGGACCGCCGTCATAATATTCCCTCTATGGTGGATATTTGCATCATTATCTGTAACTGCAATATTTTTATCAAAAAATAGTCCTATTTTCATCTTACTAAATAAACATTGGTTATTAGCTTATTTTACTCAAATTAATCCTATTTTAATGTTTATTATTTTATTGATTTGGTGGCCAGTATCGGGTAAAATGCACCTAAATCTATATTCTAGGCTTGCCCGTAGTTGGCTTTCTTTAAAACGATGGAGCAATTGGAGAAAAAATGAGCTTGATTGGAATCGGTTACAAAAACAACAAAGAGAAATCGGAGGTTTGCTAGTAACTCTTGGTGATAGTTTAATTTTACCAGGTGATCCTGAATGGGAAGATCCCCCCACTGCTGAAGACGATTTTAGACATGTGTCATTACGCTGAATAATCAATCTACTTCAACCCTATATTGATATGTGGCTATTTGTTCGAGGTATTGTGGGACTAATCAAATTACTAGGTGAGTTGAGAATTTGGTTGGTTGAAAATTCATTTTCAAATAAATCTCGAAGGCAAAGATTCTTTACAAAAATAGTAAAAAAGCAAGTTGCAAGATTTGGTTCTGATTTAAAGGTTAATGAAATGTGTAGATTAAATAAACACGTTTCATTAAAAAATAATGTAAACTTAAATGGAATGGAAGTTCAAGGAAATGGGAAAGTGGTTATTGGAAATAATTTTCATTCGGGAAAAGATATTTTATTAATCACTCAAAATCATAATTGGAAAAATGCAAAATCCATTCCCTATGATGACGAATACATACTAACTAATATCATAATCGAAGATAATGTTTGGATAGGGAGTAGAGTAACCATCATAGGTAATACTACAATCGGAGAAGGTTCAATAATACAAGCAGGAAGTGTTGTTGTAAATGATATCCCTCCACTTTCTATTGTGGGGGGTCATCCTGCAACAGTATTTTCAAAAAGAAATAAAGAACATTATGATAAATGTAAAAAAGAAAATTTAGTGATGTAAATAAGTGATTGATTAAAATAGTTAATTAGTTTCAAAAATTTCATGAGCACTGTTGGTTCGGGTTTAATGACAGCATTGATGATGATTGTAAGTAGTGTTTTTGGGGTTGTCGCAATTGATGGCGTTGAAGCACTCACAGAAGAAAGGGTTGTTCCTCAAGAAAAATTAGATCGCGCAATTATGCATATCACTAATGATTTAATGATGATTGATGCTTGTCTGGCTTCTGAAGAATGTACTGTTGATTCAGTAGAATTAAATGAGAAAAAAAATAAATTATTAGATAAATTAGAACAAATCGATACATATATTCTCAATCCTAGTGAAACTGAAAAGCCTCATCTTCATAAACATAAAAAAATGGAAAAGAGTGAATTTGAAGATTTAACATTTGAAGAGCATCTTTCAAATAAAATAATTAAATTAAACGAAAAAATAATGATTATTGATGCATGTCAGGCTTCTGAAGAATGTACTGTCGATGACGATATTCTAACCAAAAAAGAATTCCGAATCAATTTGGAATTAGAGAAGTTAAATTATTGTAGTGAAAATATCGAAGAATGTGAATCCCATAAAAAGGATTCAAAACATAAAAAGCATTGGAAATAATTATGAAGGAAGAGAAGAATAATTTCTTACCTCAAATTATAAGTTTAATTTGTTTTTTTATTGGTTTAATCTTATTAATCATTGGAAATTTTTTCTGGAAATCTGCGACTGGTAATCCTGAAGGTCTTGAAGAAATAATGTGGGGATTTAGTCTCCAATTAGGAGGATGTTGTTTGTTATTAATCGGTACAATAATTCTCATAATTGGTTCTATAAAGACAAAAGGTGCTCTTTTAGTAGAATTAGAATAATTTAATATTATTTTTTAAATTTAACTTTAATAAAACGAATTAAGCCAACCATGAAGATTATCAATCCCCCTGAGCATAATGAAAAAAATGCAGCAATACCCAAAAAATTCAATGTGATATATGTGGGTATAATCGACATTAAAGCCAATATGGCACCTAAAGTCATTAAAATCACAGGCATATCTGTCGGATCATCATTTTCTCCAGGATAGTGAGTTTGAACTGTTGACTTCCATTTTTTCGGTTTTGATTTTTTGGGTAAAAATGGTTTTTCAGACAGTACTCTTTTCAATTCAGATTTTGTTGATTCAAGTCCTTCTTTAGCACCAGGTGTTTTTCCTAACTTTTGGAATAATAATTTACTTTTTTCTAACCATTGAGTTGCAATTTCTCCTTTTGTTTCTTCTAAATACCAGCTTCCTAAATCGTGATAGCACCATGCTTGTTCTACACTATTTCCTCCTCTTTCATAATATTGTGCTGCCTCTAATAATCCATTATGAATGTCGCCAACTAAATCAGGATATAATAAACAAGCTTGTCTTAAATACCCTCCAACATCATCCCATCTTTCTTCATTCACCATTTTTTCTATGGCTAACTCAAATGATTC
>CETB01172317.1_pt1 | contig 11912 bp, 11 predicted proteins | sample 356381 | NCBI WGS metagenome assembly CETB01 (sample SAMEA2622545, study PRJEB7988) | marine metagenome | biome: marine biome (ENVO:00000447); feature: deep chlorophyll maximum layer (ENVO:xxxxxxxx); material: "saline water (ENVO:00002010), including plankton (ENVO:xxxxxxxx)" | depth 155 m | reverse complement strand
ACCTTAATGCCTTTTATTTTCTCAGCATTAACTATGCAAGCAGTAGGATCTGCTGCAATGGATATGGTAAATGAAGTAAGAAGGCAATTCAAAGAAATCAAGGGTTTAATGGAAGGTAAAGCTGTAGCAGATTACGCCAAAGCTGTAGAGATAAGTACTAACGGCTCACTTAAAGCTATGATACTGCCAGGACTTTTAGCAATTATAGTTCCTATTTTGACTGGATTGATTTTGGAAAAAGAGGCACTTGGTGCTATGTTAGCAGGTGCTATTGCTTCAGGATTTTTGCTAGCTATTATGATGGCTAACTCAGGTGGCGCATGGGATAACGCGAAAAAATATATAGAATCAGGGGAATTGGGTGGCAAGGGATCTGATGCTCATTCTGCAGCTGTGGTAGGAGACACTGTAGGTGATCCCTTCAAAGACACATCAGGGCCAGCGTTAAATATTTTAATTAAACTAATGACAATAATTTCTGTTGTTTTCGCTCCTTTATTTCTTTAGGAATAAAAGTTGGATTCTTTAATTGATAAATTAACATCATTGTCAAAAAGACGGGGTTTTATATTTCAAAACAGTGAAATATACGGAGGCCTTGCAAGTACATGGGATTATGGTCCCATTGGCGCTGAATTAAAAAAAAACATCAAAGATTATTGGTGGAACCATCATGTATATAAACGCGATGATATTGTGGCTCTCGAATCATCTATTTTATCTCTTAACAAAGTATGGGAAACTAGTGGTCATATACAAAATTTTTCGGACCCACTTATGGAATGTAAAGTTTGTAATGCAAGATTTAGAGAAGATGAGCTCGAAAAATCTTCCGGTGCATGCCCTACCCTAAAATGTGATAACAAAACATTTGATGAACCTAGAGAATTCAATATGATGTTCAGAACTAATATTGGTCCAGTTGTATCAGATAATAGTGAAATTTATTTAAGACCTGAAACGGCTCAGGGAATTTTTGTAAATTTTGAAAATATTTTGAATACATCAAGAAAAAAAATCCCGTTTGGTGTCGCTCAAATTGGAAAAGCATTTAGAAATGAAATAACCACAGGTAATTTCATTTTTAGAACAAGAGAATTTGAAATGATGGAAATAGAATATTTTGTAAAACCTGAAGACAGTGAAAAATTCTATCAAGAATGGATTGAAAGCTGCATGAACTTTTTACTTAGTTTAAATATAAATAAATCTAACCTAAGAGTAAGAGAGCATACCAAAGAAGATTTATCTCATTATTCACAAGGTACAAGTGATATAGAATACAATTTTCCTTGGGGATGGGGAGAACTTCAAGGAATAGCAAATCGAGGGAGTTTTGATTTGGATGCGCATTCTGAAGCTTCATCGAAAAATTTTAGTATTTTTGAAGAAACTACTAAAACTAGATATACTCCTCATGTGATTGAACCTTCAATAGGAGTAGATCGATTGTTGCTAATAACATTATTAGACGCATTTAACGAAGAGAAGATTGAAGGTAAAGATGATTCAAGAACGGTATTAAAACTGTCTCCAATCATAGCGCCAGTAAAAGTTGCTATTCTTCCATTAAGTAAGGACTCAAAATTATCTGAGTTGGCAAAAAATATTCAAAAAGATCTGTTAACCAAAGGAGATTTAGGGAAAATAGAATATGATGAAACACAAAGTATTGGGAGACGTTATAGGAGACAAGACGAAATAGGAACTCCATTGTGTGTTACTATTGATTTTGATTCATTAGATGATAACAGTGCCACAGTTAGAGATAGGGATTCAATGAAACAAGAAAGAGTAAATATTAAAGAATTACATCCGTATTTGCTAAACTCTATTAATAATTATTTAAAATAAAAGGTTATTATTGAAAATATTACACTTTTCAGATCTTCATATAGGCTATGAGAGGTATTCAAAAACAACAGATTTAGAAACTGGTCTCGATGATAGAATAGTAGATTTTCTAAATGTATTTGACGAGTTAGTAGAATATGCCATTATTGAAAATGTAGATCTTGTTCTTTTTGCTGGAGATGCATTCAAAACAAGAAATCCAACCCCAACTCATCTTAGAGAGTTTACTAAAAGACTAATGAAACTAACTCATAACAATATTCCTGTTGTTCTTGTCGTAGGAAACCATGATATACCTGCAGTAAAACAAAGAGCCACGTCATTAGATATATTTCCCACGATGAATGTTGATAAAGTCACTGTAATTGATCAGCTGAAATTATATACAGTAAATACAAAAAACAACGAACAAGTTCAAATAATAGGATTACCTTGGCCTAGGTTTGGAACATTTACATCTAATATAAGAAAGAAAGATCCAAGCATGAAAGTAGAAGAAATTGCTAAATCTATAGTAGATGTTTTTGACACAAGCATAAATATCGAATTAAAAAAAATCGATAAAAGTATACCTTGTATTTTTTCAGGTCATTTAAGTGTAATGGAAGCGAAAACAAGCACTGAAACTCTAATGTCGATCACAAACGATCCTCTACTTTCAACTCAGTTTTTTATTAGACCTGAATTTGATTACGTTGCTCTAGGTCATATTCACAAAGATCAAGTTTTAAATGAAGATCCTCCCGTAATTTACTCCGGTAGTTTAGAAAGAGTTGATTTTGGAGAAAAAAATGATGATAAAGGATTTTATATTTTAGAAATTGATAAAAACAAGCCTCAGGGAAACAGGTTAAAGTATTATAAAAAAATCAAAGTTAATGCTAGAAAATTTAATGAAATAAAAATCAAAATTCCTAAAACAGAATTATATCCAGACAAATATTTAGAAAAAATATTAAGTAAAGAATCAATAAGTGACGCAATAATCCGTCTACATATAGAATCAACAAAAGAACACTTTGAAAGTGTTAATGATCCAAAAATAAAACAAATTCTTAGTGAAGCAAAAAATTTAGTATCAATTGTACCTTCATATCTATCTGAAAAACAAAATAATAATGTTCTTTTATCTGAAAGCTTAGGTGTTATGGATATGTTTGAAAAATATTTAGAAAGCTTTGAAGATTTGTCTGACCAAAAAAAGATAGATTTAATAGAATTCGGAAAAGAGATAATAACAGAGTATGAATCAGAAAATGAATAAATATACATTGTTTTTATCTACTGTATTAATTGCTCTATTTATGATGGGCTGCCAAAACAATAACATTAAAACATTTGAATTTGATATAAATTTGTACGATTCTAATAACAGTAATTTAAATAATAAAGACATATTAAAAGAATCATATATTATCAATTTTTGGTTTCCTTCTTGCGCTCCTTGCGCAAAGGAATTACCTCATTTTCAAAAAATTTACGAATTATATAAAGACGAATTGGATATCGTAGGAATACAAATGATTGGAATAGATAATGCCAATGAAGGTCAGAGCTTTGCTGAAAAGTTCAAGTTAACATACAAACTTGGTTACAATGATGACAATAAAACTATTAGAAAATACAATATCAATTCGTTCCCAACTACATTTTTTGTAAATAAAAATAAAAATGAAATCGTAGCTTGGGATGGATATATCCCTTACGATGAATTATTAAAACATACAAAAGAAATGCTAAATATGGAAATAAAATGACAGACACATTTATTGAAATCATAAGGTTTGTAATCAGTTTTTGTCATGTGATGGCAGCTTCAACATGGTTTGCAGGATCACTAATTTCTTTAAACATAAATAATTTAATTAAAATTAACCAAAGTTTTGAAAGAATATTTGACCATTTTACAAATTGGACTAACACTATAATTTCCACTTTAGTTTTAACAGGTGTAATATTAATATTAGACAGCATTAGCAGGATTGATTCAAAGGTATATATTTTTATTCTGATATTAAAGTTATTTTTATTTATTTGGATAACTCTCATTTTATATATAAACAGATATAAATCTTATTATTTTAATAAAAGAAATATATATAATAATTTTATTAAATTATTGATACAATCTAAATTGATTTTTCCTATAACAGTAGTTATATTTTTGTTATCAGAACTCTTAAACATTATTAGGATTTAAATGAAAAAAGAATTAAACGACATTCTGGCATGCCCTATATGTAAATCAGATTTAACTTTAAAAGTTGAAACAGCCGAAAAAGACGATATCATAACAGGTGAGTTATGTTGTCAAAATAAGGATTGTGCAATTATTTATCCAATAAAAGAAGGAATTCCCAATCTTTTACCACCTCAATAATTTATCATTATGAAAGAAGACATTCTAAAATTAAATAAATTACGTCAAAAAGCATTGCTGGGTGGCGGGAAAGATAAAATTGAATCTCAGCATTCTAAAGGTAAATTAACTGCAATTGAAAGAATAAATTTGCTGTTAGATGAAAACTCTTTTAGAGAAATAGACAAATTCAAAATTTCCCAAGACGTAGATATACATGGTGATTCAGTTATTGTAGGAACAGGAAAAATCAACAACAATGATGTTTGTGTTTATTCTCAAGATTTTACAGTTATGGGAGGATCTCTTTCCTTAACTGCAGCTGACAAAATATGCAAAATAATGGACATTGCTATTAAAACAGGATGCCCTGTCATAGGCATAATTGATTCTGGTGGAGCAAGAATTCAGGAAGGAGTTGATAGCCTAGTAGGATATGCAAAGATTTTCACTAAAAATGTAAGATCATCTGGAGTAATACCTCAAATTTCAATAATTGTAGGGCCGTCCGCTGGTGGCGCTACTTACTCACCTGCTGTAACAGATTTTATATTTATGGTAAAGAATATAGGTCAAATGTACATAACTGGTCCTGATGTAGTTAAACAGGTAACAGGAGAAGATACCACTCATGAAGAATTAGGTGGAAGTGAATCTCACATGAAGAAAAGCGGACTTGCACACTTTTTGTTTGATACGGAAAAAGAATGCTATGAAAAAGTAAGAAGTTTTCTTGAATATATTCCACAGAATAATCAAGAAACAGTGGCAGAAAGTGATTCAGTTAGCCCTAAGTTATCTGGTGATCTTGGAAACATTCTACCTAGTAACTCAAATCAATCCTATGATATGAATAAAATAATAACTAACATAGTTGATAAAGACTCTTTTGTTGAAATACAAGATGATTACGCCAAAAATATAATTATTGGGTTATGTAAGTTTGATGGGAAAAATTCAGCAATAGTAGCACAACAACCAAAGCATTTAGCTGGAGTGCTTGATATAAAAGCGTCAGAAAAAGCTGCAAGATTCATAAGATTTTGCGATGCTTTTAATATTCCTATAATAAGTTTAGTCGATGTCCCTGGTTTCTTACCCGGAACTGATCAAGAACATAATGGAATAATTAGACGTGGAGCTAAATTATTATATGCTTACGCAGAAGCTTCAGTGCCTAAAGTATCAATTATCATACGTAAAGCCTATGGAGGTGCTTATATTGTTATGAGTAGTAAATACTTATTAAGTGATTTAAATTACGCATGGCCATCTGCTGAAGTTGCTGTAATGGGACCTGAAGCTGCTATAAAATTAATTTACAAAAAAAAATTAAAAAATTCTGAAAACCCTAAGAAATTAGAGCAAGATTTATTAGATAAATATAAAAAAGATGTAATGTCACCTTACAGATTAGCTGAAAAAGGATACATAGAAGATATAATTGAACCAAATCAAACAAGAGAAACAATAATTAAATCACTAGAGATTTTAGAAAATAAAAGAGAAGTTTTGCCTCCGAAAAAACATGGGAATATCCCTTTGTAATTAATGCCATGGAAAATATAATAATAAATAATAAAACTAATATAAAATTAAACAACAAAGAATTATCAATATTAAAATTGGTAATGGCAAAACTTATACAAAAAAATCAAAAAAAAACTAAAATAAAAAAAGCAAATCAAAATTTGAGACTAAACAAATGGAAAAATCAACAATGGAAAATATACAGATAGGATTATTATGTCAACAAAAATCATAAAAATAACAGACACTACACTAAGAGATGCTCATCAAAGTCTTTTTGCAACAAGATTTAAAAACGATACAATTTCTGAAATTGCCCCACTTCTAGATAAAGCAGGTTATGATGTTCTTGAAGTATGGGGAGGTGCGACATTTGACAGTTGTATTAGATATCTAAATGAAGATCCTTGGGATCGGCTTAAAATGATAAATAGATTAACTCCAAATACTAAATTATCAATGCTTGTAAGAGGAGCTAATTTAGTTGGATACAAGCACTATTCAAATGAGGTAGTAAACGATTTTATTTCCACTTCTGCAGAATTTGGCATTGATATTTTCAGAGTATTTGATGCCCTAAATGACATAAATAATTTGAAAGATGTAGCCCAAGCCGTCAAGAAAACAGACAAGCATTTACAGCTTACTTTGTGTTACAGCGTTGGAGAATCAGGAAAACTGGAAACCTCTAAAACGGCAATATACACCCAAGATTATTATATAAATCTAGCAAAAGAATTTATAAATTTAGGAGCAGATTCGTTATGTATTAAAGATATGGCAGGACTTTTATCTCCATACGATGCCTCAATGCTCGTATCAGGACTTAAACAAATTACTGATATACCTATACAATTACATAATCATTACACTAGTGGCTTGGCTTCAATGACTCAAATTAAAGCTATAGAATCAGGAGTAGATGGTGTAGACACATGTATTTCAACTGTGTCACAAAGAACATCTCAACCAGCAATAGAACCTCTTTCAAAAACTTTTGACTCAGAAAATAGTAATTATAAAATTAACATAAATATGAATACAGTTAGTAATATTGCAAAAATATTGGAAAAAGAAGTAAAAAAATATTCAGAATATAATGTGACAACAAAATTTTCTCCTATAGATGCAGACGTACTATCTCATCAAATCCCCGGAGGTATGATTTCAAATTTGGCTTCACAATTAAGCACTAATAACAACTTAGACAAGCTTCCCGATGTATTAAAAGAAATTCCTAATGTTAGAAAAGATCTGGGAATGCCTCCTTTAGTTACACCAATTAGCCAAATGGTTGGCGCGCAGTCTGTAAGTAATGTATTAACTGGAAGGTATGCTAATCTATCACAACAGATGCAAGAATACATAAATGGAGGATACGGAACACCGCCATCAAATATAAATAAAAAAATATTTAATAAATATATAACTGGTAAAAAAATTAAAAAACCTTCAAAGTCATTAAATGAATACGGGAAAGAAATACAATCTTTAACTAACTACAAACCAGATATAATAACTTATGCAATGTTTGAAGAAATAGGGAGAAAATTTTTGGAAAACAAATTAAATATTAACGGTACTACTGAAGAATCTTCCAACCAAGAACAATCTGACTATCATAGTAAAAATAAAAACCTAGAAAATAATACATTTGATTTAAAGTTAAATTTTGAAGGTAAAGAATACAATATATCGGCTGAATTATCTGATAATGATTTGGTTACCAATATCAATGAAATAAACAAAGCGCCAAATCCTAAAAACAAAGCGCCAAATCCTAAAAAAGCAAAACAAATAATAGAAAATTTGCCTGTAGATAGCGGTGCCCAAATCAATTCTCCAATATCCGGAACTATATTAAAATATTTGGTTAAAAATGGAGATAAAATTACCAAAGACCAGCCTTTAGTTAATATAGAATCTATGAAGATGGAAAATACAATCAAATCTGATAAAGAAGGGATTGTTAATAACATAAATTTTAAAATTGGTGATTCAGTTAATACAGCTGACACATTATTAACTTTAAATTAAAGGGTATCAAATGATAGATTTAATGAAAATAGCACGAACCGAAGCAGATGGCGGAGATTTATTTAATGCATTATCTCAACTTTTTGAAAAAGGAGATATCGCACCTGAGGGGTACCCAAACGCAGTAGTTTGGAAGGGTGGAAATCACAATAATTCTATAAATCCAATTGCACACTCTCTTACTGATGCATACGCTCTTTTAGGAACCATTGCTGCAGTAGATATTTTAGGATTACCTTTTTATGCTGTTCCTATGTGGTCTCAATATCGACATGACACAGAACTTGAATGTTTATCTTGGTTTGGAAATATGCCTTGTACATCAATAAAATGGTCAACAGCTGGGGATGCTTATGTAAATGATGGGAAAGGGAATAAAGTGGTTGTAATGGGAAAATCAGGAAATGCCCCATTAAGAACACAGGCTGGGGTTTACTGTAATGTAAGGCCGTATGGACCTATAACAGTAGTAAGAAGTATGCCCTGCTTGCCATATTCACAAGATAAATCAGTATTCAATGTAAATGAGGATGGTGTGGTGCATTCTGAGATGAATACTCCTGGAGTGCAAATGGCTTATGCAAACAGATTATTTCTTCAGTTAGTTCATGAAACTGGACATGTTGGTAGAGTGGCTACTAAACCTACGCAAGCTATGGAGGATGGAATTAATGCAGGGTTGCATTCCTGGTTATTACAAGGAACAAAATTTGATATTGGCAGAAAATATGCTGTAGACCCATATACAGAACATAAAGAAAAAATCGATAAAATAATAAACCTTTTACCCTCAGATTTCAAAGATGGTATGGAAAATTGGTCAGGTAAAATTGAACAACACATTGCTGACACTAATTATGGTTTATTAGTTTGGGATTTAATCAACAAGCAAAATACAATCGTATTATCAACAGATTTAGATGGTGACAGGTTAACAGATTTATTAGCTGATATTTCCGATCCTTTAAGAGAGTTTGGCAGTATGGTTGCCAAGCATATTGGAAAAGATATTGATATGAGAAAAACATGGAATGAAATGGGTTATACAACAGGAAATGGTAGAGATATGACTTCAGTAATGCATAGAATGTCAGGACCACCAATACATGAACAAACATTGGGATCAGCTGATGCTATGCTACTTAGATTATTGGATGGTGATGAATGGGTTGGAGGAACGAAGCAACCTTATGACCCCAGAATTCATTTTGTGCTTATAAGAGATGCGTATATCGATGCTAACCCTGAAAATACAGACCTTCATTATTGGTTAGATAAATCTTTAGAAATATTTGATGAAGTGTACTCTGGAGAAAGGCCAGGATTTTTAGATGGATACAAATTACTTAAAAATGCTATTAAACCTTGGGGTAATTAATAAGACTAATCATTGAAGGTAATAAAAATGATGAGTATAATTCATTAGTTATTATCTTTTATAAAATAATTTAGTTAAAGGCCAAAATATGAATAAAAAAATATCTGTCATCGGAGCAGGAAATGTAGGAGCAACAACAGCTCAGCGCTTATTTGAAAAAAGTTACTCAGAAGTAGCGTTAATTGATATTGCTGAAGGCCTTGCTGAAGGTAAAGCTTTAGATATATTGCAATCTGGTCCGGTTTTAGGATTAGATAATTACATATCAGGGTCAACTGATTATAAAATAACAAAAAATTCTGATGTAATAGTAATCACTTCGGGAATTGCAAGAAAACCAGGCATGTCAAGAGATGATTTACTTAAGATAAATATGAATATTGTTTCAGAAGTAACTCAGAAATCTCTAGACCAATCTCCTGATGCTTTAATAATTGTAGTAACCAATCCTCTTGATGCTATGGCTATGCAAGCATTTAAAGTAAGCGGGAAAAAATCTAATAAAATATTTGGAATGGCAGGTGTTTTAGATTCAGCTAGATTTACCACATTTATCTCTCAAAGTGAAAACACGTCTGTTAATTCTATTTCATCTAATGTGCTAGGTGGTCATGGTGACACTATGGTGCCACTTCTTAACAATAGTTTCATTGGAGGTAAAAGTTTAGCTAAATCAATAGAACCAAGCAAACTAAATAAATTAGTTGAAAGAACTCAAAACGGTGGAGCAGAAATTGTAAATTATTTGAAAACTGGCAGTGCCTTTTATGCACCTTCTGCTTCAATTGTACAAATGGTAGATTCAGTATGTGCTGATACAAAAACAGTATTACCAACTACAGCATATTTGCAGGGCGAGTATGGAATAAATGATTTATATTTTGGAGTTCCTGCAAAACTTGGGAAAAATGGAATTGAAGAAATTATTGAATATGAACTTTCAGATTCTGAACAAACAGATTTAAACAAATCCGCTGATGCTGTAAGAGAAACCGTTAAAGCCATGGAAAATTTATCTTAGGAGTAATTATGAATAAAAACTTAATGAAAGAAAAATTAAATTCTGGGCAAAATGTTATCGGATTGTTTCAAAATGTTATCAATCCTAACATAACAGAAATAATGGGATTACTTGGTTTTGATTTTGTAATAGTAGATGGAGAACATACAACTTTTAATCCAAATTTAGCTGAAGAACACTTTAGAGCTGCTGAATTAAGAGATATATCTTCAGTTACAAGAATCGGACAAAATGACCAACAAGTAATTCAAAAATTTCTTGATGCAGGCTCAGAAGGAGTTTTGATGCCATTAATAAACAACAAAACCGATGCTAAAAGTGTTGTAGATTCTGTGAAGTATCCTCCTGTAGGTAAAAGAGGATTAGCAAGTGGAAGAGGATCAGCTTATGGTATACCTCAATCAGTTAAAGAACATGTGGATAGTTCTAACAAAGAAACATTAGTTGCAATTCAAATTGAAACCACTGAAGCCATGGAAAATGTAGATGCAATATCGTCGATAGATGAAGTAGATGTTTTGTTTTTCGGTCCATCAGATATTTCGTCGTCTTTTGGAATACATGGGCAAATTAATGATCCTAAAGTTAGAGATACAATTTCTGATCTAAGTAAAATTGCAATTGGGAATGGAAAAGCTTGTGGAACTATAGCTCGAGGTGCTGATGATTTTAAATTTTATAAAGAAGCAGGATTTCAATGGTTTTGTTCTGGAGTAACTAATATGCTTCAAAGTGGAATGAAAGATTACTTATCTGAATTAAAATAAGGAAACAAAATGGCTAATGAAAATTCTCATCAACCCAACAAACCAACACATGCATTTTCAGGTTTGGTTTCGTTTCTCAGAACTCCAACCTGTAATAACCTATCAGAATTAGATGCAGATATAGCAGTTATGGGTGCGCCAACAGACGAAGGATCTCCGTTTATGCCAGGCTCAAGACTTGGCTCAAGGTCTATCAGAGAACATTCTCTTCGATTTGGAGACGAAGGATATTTTGATCACGATACTGATAAAGTATTTTTAAAATATGAACTCGATAATAATAGGATTGTAGATGTTGGAGATGCAGATGTAATTCCAGCAGATGTAGAAGGAACTTTTAAAAATATAACTGATCTTACTAAAATGGTGTTAAACTCAGGTGCGATGCCTGTTGTTCTAGGAGGCGACCACGCTATTACTTTCCCGGTAGTGAGAGCATACAATACGCCTCTACATGTAGTTCATTTTGATGCACATATAGACTACTCTCCTTTTATTCACGGTTATAAATATACTAATTCCCATGCTTTTCGACATATACACCACATGGATCATGTGAAAAGCCTCACTCAGGTAGGTATAAGAAGTATAAGAAACAAAAAATCTCAAATAGAAGACTCTGAAAATGACGGCAATCGTGTTATTGGAATGAAAGAGTTTTATGATATGGGCTCTAATGGAATGACTACTTTAGTGCCAAAAGAAGCTCCAGTATACGTATCAATAGACATAGATGTACTTGATTTACCTTTAGTTCCAGGGTGTGTTTCTGCTGAACCAAACGGCATGACTTATATAGAACTAAGAGATTCATTATCTGTACTAGCAAAACATGCGAACATTATTGGCTTTGATCTTGTAGAAGTTAACCCTCAACTTGATGTAGGAACAGGTATAACTTCATACATGGGAGCACACACAATAGTAGAATTTTTAGGTCAAATTTGTGATCAACCAAGATGGACT
>CETB01041078.1_pt1 | contig 11951 bp, 7 predicted proteins | sample 356381 | NCBI WGS metagenome assembly CETB01 (sample SAMEA2622545, study PRJEB7988) | marine metagenome | biome: marine biome (ENVO:00000447); feature: deep chlorophyll maximum layer (ENVO:xxxxxxxx); material: "saline water (ENVO:00002010), including plankton (ENVO:xxxxxxxx)" | depth 155 m | reverse complement strand
TTTATACATTATGCCATCTTATCTGTGGAGGGTCAACCCCCCTTGTGCCAGTTATGTAACTGTCACAATACTTTTGTTGAGATTGGAACAGCTTTTGGTATTATTTTATTAAACTGTATATTAAATGATAAACTTATCCTTTCAACATCTGTGGTATTCATAGTAATGCCATGAGACGCATATCCAGGAAACAATATTATCTTACCTTCTTCTGCTGTAAGATGTGATTTATCATTTGCTTCAATAGGAGTAAAAGGCCATCCACCCTCTTCAGCAAAATAAATGCTTCCATCAGATCCTGTAGTCTTATAATAATATACTCCAGCAATATCAGCATTTCCATGATCGTGAAGCATACCGTGATCTCCATTGTCAAACTTAGATAACCAAGAAGAAACTATATTATAAGATCTATCACCACAAAATTCTTTTATATGAGAATCCAATTCCTGTTCAAAATGTTTTAAGTTCAGATCTTTAACAATATTCTTACAGAAACCACTATCAGTAAGTGAATGTACTTTCCACTTACCAAGACGATAATTCTCATAAACTCTATCCTGCCACTCTACACCAGAGATAGACTCACTTATCTCCCTCTGAATATTTTCAAAATCTTTCACCTCATCAAGATATAAATCAAATTGCATTAATTTAAGAATATAGGTTTACCTTTAATTGCTACACTAGCTGGTATTGCTTTATCAAATGCAGATGCAGCAGATATAGCAACACCACCTGCTTTTGTACTTATTGCTAGATTACCAACCTTAACACCCAAAGCAAATCCAGACGTTCTATTTTTAACTAATGGTACACCACCAACAGGGGCTACATTACCAGCAAAATTAACATTACCAATTCCAACAGCACTTAATTTAAAATCACCAAGTGACTTAACATTCATATGTCCAGAGGAAATAAAGTTTACACTAGCTCTAGGATCTATTTTTACATCAGTAGTCTCAGCAGCACCATCTGTGAAAACGCTACTAGTATATCTTCCTTGTCTAGTAGCAGTAGTCTCTGATATATTACCAGCCTGTATCTTAAGATTACCACCACCATTAGGTCCAGCCTGTATGTTAATACTTCCTCCCATCAAGGTTAGATTATCTGTTGCATCTATAACAATATTAGTTGCTTTTAATCTTAATTCTCCATGAGTTTCTGTCCACCAGTTACCATAATTAACATCAGAACGTGCTATCTCATTTTTACCAGCACCAGGAGTAGTTGTTGATCCTTCTCCTTGTACTTGGTTTTGTGGATCAGATGTACACTCTGTAATTATAGGACCAGACTTAACTATTTGACCCTTCTGAGCACTAATACAAATCCTACCACCTAATTGTCCATTAGGTGCTGAACCACTAAGAAGAAATATGTCACCATTTTTACCAATGTGTATGCCAAATCCTTCTGTCTTATTTCTAATCTCTAAATTACCAGCATCATCAAAGATCTTATAATTATGGTTATTTACAAGAGTAACTACCTTGTGTTCACCACTAGTAAAAGTTGACTCCTCTTCATCAGCACTAGTAGATGTCTGTAAGACCTCACCAGCAGTCTTATGCCTTAATTTTTGATCTAATTGACCATCAGATACTATTACGTTATCAAAATCTGCCATAATACCTCTTAAGGACAATCAATATAAGAACCAGTTCCAATCTTAGCAGAACCAACCCTAACACGATCTGGTGGACTTAGACAAGAGAATGAAGGAAGAAACTTAGCACCAATACCTCCACCACCTTTAATCAATACTTTAGGATAAGTATCAAAAGTAAGTTCTCTATTCTTAATTCTAATACTAATAACTTTACCAGATTCAATCAATGCTTCTGCTACTGTTGGATCACCATCAACATATATTGTAGGTGTTTCTGTATATCCTCTTCCTGGACTAATCATTGTAAAAGAATCAATAATACATTCCTTCTTTACTTTAGATGGAGTATTTACTTTATATCCATAGCCAGGATCTGTAATACGTATCTCAGTAATTCTTCCATTATCATCAGCTAAAGGAATACCAGAACCATTGTAACCATTACCAGTTATAAGAACAAAAGGTAATTCTCTGTATGGAGATCCTGGTGTATCTACTGGTATTGATATTATTTCACCATTAGGAGTAGTAATAATTTCACCTGCTGATGGCACTTTCAATTTTCCTGGTACTATATCAGAAGTGTCCTTAGATTCTTCTTTTAATTTTTCTTCTTCACTGAATGTATTATCATCACCAAGAATTAACACAGAAACAGATGCCCCTGTTCCAGGTATTGAGAATATTAATGTTTCTGAAGATTCAAACTCAGCATCCTCAACAATACCAACAACTACTATCGCAGTATTATCTTCTATAACAAAATATCCTTGTGTATTACCTGTAACAAAATCGCTACCTGTTATATTATTTCCAAACAAACTATACTGATACCTTGATCCTGAAGGTACATTAGACGTAGTAATAGTATAAGTAATAAAATCTCCTTCCTTTACAGAAGTCTTATCTGCATCAACTGTATATGTCTGAATAAATTCATTGGTTATAACATTTTCAGTATCTGGTTGTTCTACTGTCTCATCATTTTCTGGAACATCTGCATCTGAATAAAAACTTTCATTACCAGGATCAATTGAAGTAAAGAATGGATTATTTAATGTATCACCATCACCAAGAAAATCAGGACTTCCCAATTCGTCACCAGTAGAAGTTACAGTTTCTTTTATAGTACATCTAGCAACTGTACGATCACTAATACTAGAAACAGAAGTTGGAGTATCTTTATCAATTCTTACAAAGAAATCTTCATTTCCTTCTTTATCATAATCCAAATAAGTTCTAACATCAATAGACTTTTCAGTAACACCTGGAGAAAAACCTAATATTCCTTCTACCTTTTCATAATCAATTCCAGCTCTTGCCGAACCATCTCTAGTTGAATACCTAACACTAGAAGAAACATCGGTTTTACCACTTCTCTTAACTTTAAAATACGCCTTCTCCCCCTCTTTCACAACAACATCAGATATATTATACTTAATAATATTTGTAGATGTATCTTCTTCTTGTATTCCACCTACAAAAACAACTCCATTATCATCTAATTTTGTTCCATCCCAAACATCATCACACGTATACTGAGACCAATCAGCTTCAACATCAGCAAGAGGTCCATCCTCTTCCAAACTTGTCAATAATCTATCAAGAAAATCTTCACGTTCACTTGGTTTCTTACCATGTGTACATACTCTCGTATTCTTAGCACAATCTTTATTAGGTCCACCACAACTGATACCTAGAAGATTCAATACATAATTAATCGCATCTCCAATCATATTCAATGGAGAAGCAATCATACCAAGAATATCCTGTAATGGTCCTAAGATATCACCAAGTAATCCAGTCATCAAAGATTGAATCTTTTTAATTATACCATTAACAAAAGAATCAACTTGACATGCGGTTTGCTTATAGATGTTAAAAAGATATCCAAAAATAAGATCTGATATAAAACTTACTAACCTATCAGCAAGATCTTCCATAGTACAACCAACCATGTCCAAATGCTTATTAAAGAAATCCATTACTGGTTTCAATGCATTTCCTAATTCAGTTGGTCTCAATAAAGCATTAGTCAACCAATCTACTGCTTCCTTAATTTTTTCTAATACAAATCCCTTTATCTTAGCAACAAAAGTTCTTATAACTTTTATAGCTTTATTAACATACTTTCTTCCAATAGCAGTATGATCTTGTAATCCACCAGTTAATTCACCAACTAAGTAATTACCCAATTTACCATCATTATTTTGTATCTCATACAACATCTCCGCAAATAGATTCGTAAATGTTTTTCCTAGATCAGATTCCTTACCACAAGGGTCTGCTACATCAACACAAAATTTTATACCTGCTGAATTTGTTTGTGAATTATCTGAGTGTATTGATCTTACGCCATTGTCAACGCCAGAACTATTATCTCTTTTAATACCATCAGAACCTGATCCAGATTCAATAACAGTGGGTTTATTTTCATCGTCAGGATCAATATCATAAATTATTTTATTTTTCTCATCAAGAAAGGTAGTAAAAGATTTACATCCAGATAATCCAGGAGTAGGATCCTGTTGTTCAATGTAATCTGAAAAATGAGCGTTAGGATCTCTACCAATACTTCCTAATATAGCTGGTTGTTGCTTTTCAATATCTAAAAAGAATCCAACTACCCATGCACCTGGCTCAAGTTGTGTAGACACAGAAGTTGCACCACCAACTAAGTGAGGTGCATGTACTGGCATAACAACACGAGCCCAAGGAAGATCCTCTGTTGGCACATCATTACAAGTCTTTGGATGAAGTCCAACAATTCTTACTTTCCATCTATCCCCACCTTTCTTGTCATCTGCATTAGTAGATTCAACCTGTCCTATCCACCAATTGAAGCCATCAGCTCCAATCTGGTTCACAGGATAAAGGCTACTTAATGCATCAGTCATCGTATACTAAACACTCTGGTTCATCTGGATTTTGGTCACAAAATAATTCTAAGCAGTTTGGATCATGGTGATCTCCTGCTACAATCTCGTCATGATGATGCTCTTCATACTCAATGAGGTCATGTAACTCCTCTTTAGCATGTCTACGAGCAGCAGGTGATACTGTAGGATCATTAATGATCTCTTTGTCTTTTTTAATATGTGCTTCTATAGATTCCATTTAGGTTACTCCTTTGGTTTAGCATTGCGTTTGACTCCTTTGGAGTCTCTCACTAAGTCTAACACAGTGAACACTTCCTGTCCAGTTATGTTGAATTGATGATTTAGGTTTTTAATTAAATAAACTCCACTACTATCATCATCCCATGGCTCCTGATCTGGATACTCTTCCTCTGATAATTGGTTTGGTATAAAAATTTCAACTTTATCACCAGCAGCTAATTGTAACTGACCAGGAACAGATATTGTCACTTGATGGTTGAATAATATACCAACCCTAGAATAGGATTGAGATAAGTAATGCTTTTGAAAATCAAGGTGATCACCTTTTTCTTCTCCAGACTCTACTCCATTATACCATTTCTCATTATCTATCACAGATGACATAACTCTTGTTGGATATCGGGATAATTTAGTTGCTCCTGCTGGTAGTTGATCTTGACTACCCATGTGGATCATATCTTTCCAAGTATCCGCTAGAGAATATATGTATTCATCATATGTGCCAGTATTTATGTTGAAAAAGCAAACAAGAGAAGAATATCCACCTTCCCTCATCTTCTTCAACATATTAACTTCTGAAGTAAATATAACTTCCTGTATTTTAGTATCATCCTCATAACCAGTCTTACCAGGACTATAAGTAAAAGCTTCAACTGGACCTACTCCAGAAAATTCTTCTCCAGTAGAACACAAAGAATCAATTGATCTAAAAGCAAATCCTCTACGAGTCTGGAAAAATAAGTATCCAGCAGTACCTTTTGCTTTCGTTGCTTCTGCTATATCAACGTCACTTGATTTAGTGTAACCACTACTATCAGCTGTAACTTGTTCATTATTAGCAACACTCTTCCATTTCTTTGTATCTGGTGCTGTAGTATTAGTAGAAACAGTCTTTGTTTGAATCTCTCTTATTACAGAGAAAGGATTCTTCTTAGCTGGAAGTAACTTTATATTATTAGCAGAAGGCTCTGTAAATATCTTTCCATCAGGTACATTAAGATAATCAGTTAGTATCTTTCTAACTGCTGTAGATGTTTCACCCTTGACAATACGATTGATGTGAATACCTTCATTAAGAAGACCAGCTTCTGAAATTAAACCTAAAGTATATGCCTGTCTTCTATCAGTAGTCACCCTATTAGCAATAGTCCAAACACGAAACTCATAATCATATTCAATATCACGTTTTTCAACTTTAACAACAACTTTTTCCCATCCTTGTATTGGCATACTAGATAACAAATTATCCTTATTATCTCTAACTACTATCTCTCCACCATAACAAGGCATCATAATATCTTCATGATACTGAAAATGAGTTACTAGTTGAGTGATATTAGCAAAAGGTTTTTCATCATCACCAATTCTGTATATTGCTATACTCTTGCAAATAAAACTTTGTGCATCAACTTCTGTAGACATTATTATACCTCAAACTAGATATGCAGAAGAATAGTAATCACCATGTCCAGCTCCAACCCTAGTATCTATATGAGACTGAGGTGCAGCTTGATCTATCTCTTCTGTGCTACTTATATTTGTTATGGTGGGTTGTCCTTCCTTAGAAGACTGTAAAGCACCAAGTATAGTCTCAGACTCAGAATCCCTTGAACCACGTTCTATTAAAATAGATTTTAAAACATTCATATCAGATGATTTAAATGAATTTGTATTGGTAGTTGTGTTACTTTCAATAAGATCTCTGTGTGCGTCTAAAGTACCATCTGCTAACGGTTGTGGATTTATAAATTCATTAGCAATCAAAGCTAAAAGACCTGTAACTGGATTTGATTTTGCTGCAAAGAAAGATCTCTTTAATAACTGACGAATTAATGGTGTAGGTCCAGAGAACAATCCACCTTTATCAGCATCCATAGTATAAAGCCATCTGAACGGGTTCCACCATCCCTTTCCAGCTCCACCCGTTCTTTGTCTCATCATCCAATCTTCTCTAATCATACCATCCTTACCAAAGAAAGGTCTTGTTGCTTCAGTTGCTGTTTGACCTCTATGGAACCAATTGGATAAACCAGTAGTTACACGATTTATTGGTCCACCACCACCTCTATAGAAATTAGTACTACCACCTCCTGTATTAGAAGACCTGTTGTATGAGGTACTACCTCCTATATTAATTTTCAACAATCCTAAAAGATTACTAACCCAATTACCTTCTCTTTTCTCTGCTCTTTCAGATTCTAAATTTGCTTTAGTTTTCTCCCTCCTTTCTTCCACACCAAGATCAACTATAACACCTCTTGCTATTCTATCAGAAACACCAGGTGTATCACCAAACACACTATCAACCGAATTAGTAACTTTACCAACCTCCTCGGTAGCATATGCTGGTAAAGGTCCAATTGACCCAATAGATTTTCCAATAAGTTGTTGTAAAACAATAGATATCGCCTTTGGATAAGCATCCATTGTGCTTTGTAAATCCTTAACTTTATCTTCAGCAGTATCATCTTCTTGCATTAAAGATGATCCGATCTGACCCCATACTGTTGGTAATACTTCAGTCTTACTACTTATTGCATTATCAAAATTACGTATCTCATCCTCTTTTGGTCTTGGTGGTCTTCCAGGGAATGATGCACCAGCTTTAAGAGTTCCATCTTTAAACTTATCATTATTAATTGGCCAAATCAGTTCTTGACCATCACCTTGCACTGGTCTACCTGCTATCGGATACCCAGTATTAGGTCCATCAATAAACATACCAGTATTAGCTCTTGGATCTGGCGTACCACTTAATCCACCAACATTGATATTAGTATCATCACCACCACCAGAAGGATTATAAATCATTTCCTCACGCTCATTCCTCATCCTAATATCATCTGGATTATCATTTAATCCAACAAATTCATTTGGAAGTGGTGGTTTTATCTGGTCTTCAAGCTCAGACTCAACAATTAATTTTTGTGTATCTTCTTTTTCTTCTTTCTTTATGTTAACTTGTTCTCTTAAAGCAGCAATAATCTGATCTAACTTACTTTCTAAAGTATCAGAATCATGCTCTAAACTCTTAACAGCACCAGCTATACCATCTTTTGCTGCAATTATACCTTCTTCTGTTGCATCAACCTTTTGATTAATATTTCTAAGACTGGAACTTAATGAAACTGCTACAGCAGATAAAAACTCTCCTAATTTCTTATCATGAACTATATGAGTTTTTTCTCTCCCCCTAACAGTATTTGTAATAGGGTTATTAGCAATAGAAGTTTGAGACTGTACAGGTATCTGATGCTTTAAATCTGCTCCAGCTGCAATATTAGCAAATGGTTGACCTGCCATCTTTGCCGCCCAAGCAGCTTTAGGTTTTGGAAATGGACCTACTGGACTAGCAAATGGTGTAGCTTGACTCTTTAAATGTGCTTGTCCAACAAAAGCATTCTTATAATATCTTTCACCCAAAAGACCTAATGGATTTGGTGTGAATCTATGCATTAAAGCGGATCCAAGAAAATCACCACCTCTATGACCTAATATATTACGAAACTGAGGATCAAAAGGACGATCTGGATGTTTGAGATTATGTGCAAGTATCTCTGCTTCTATACGATTTCTCTCGTCATGAGCATCTTGAGCAGCAGCATTAATATTACTACCAATATATCCTGCTACCGTAGTACTTAAATCTCCACTATATGTTGAAGTATATGTTGCCATATTATACTGCTAACCGTTTTAACTGTAATTGAACAATACTATTTCCTTTTTTCCTACCACCACTTCCTTTCAATGTAGGACTACCAGTATTGACATTATTAGTAATTACAAATATTTCACGTTTCAATTTAGAACCACTACTCGTCTTCATATCATTATATAAAGAACTATCTCTACTTATATCAGAAGACTTCGTATTAACAGAAGGTGTTATATTAGTAGACAAATCATCGGGTATAGGTGGTAATGGTGGAATAATCTCTTCTGTATTATTCTCGGTACTATTTTCCTCATTGTTTATTATTGGTTTTCTTCTAAATGAAGGATCAATACTAGGTACTAAACCTCTCCAACCAGAATAAGGTTTATTAGTACCTGGCACAAAGAAATCCAAACTAGTATGTGGACCAGTACCACTACCAACATGTCTTCTTGTCTCTGGATTAGCATAGTCTGATACTGTACCCATCCTACCTAAAATATCACCAAAATTAACCTTATCACCTATCTTCCACTTATCAAGTTCGCCTTCTGGGAAATGAGCGTACAGACTTTCAAATTTTTCTCCATTTTTAGGATCAACACTAGTAATTCCAATATAATGTCCGTATCCTGCTCCCATACGACCATCACCACCAACAACATTTGGATTATATTGATGTCCTATATCAGTAACCACACCTTCAAAAACAGCTCTATTATTATCCCCATTAGGAGTGAAATCTACTCCTGGTTCTCCACTAGCATCAATACGAACTATTGGATGATTATGAGGAACCTGTGAACTATGCTGAGCTATAAGATCACCTTTACCTGGTCCTCCTCCCCACAAACCTCTAGGATCTAAAATATTACGCTTCGGTTTCTCATTTCCATCTTCATCTATTACGGTTTCTTCTTGCTCCTCCTGCTTAGAAATTCTTTTATTATAGATTGAATCTCTCAAAGACCCAAACATACTATTTCCACCACTGTAAGTAAGAGATGTAGGTTCTTTACCTACAGTAGTTGAGTAAGGAAGTGATGCAAATTGAACTCCTTCAACTCCCTCAGATTTAAGTAACCGTTGTCCAACACCAGGCATTCCAACACCAGAAGTCCATCCAATAAGACCACCACCCAATGTTCCAATAAAACCATCAATCATATCAGTAAAAGAACTAGCTACTGCACTTCTATCTTCAGAGGTACTCTTATATTCTAACCCATGAAGGTTTGAAATGCTACCCTTACCTATTCTTCCACCAGTTTCATACCCTTGTGCATTTTGTATTTCTCTAAGAACTTCATTTCTAATTCTATCCCTTGTAACTGCTTTTTCAATATCACTAGAAATTATAGCAGCATCAATGAGATAAGAAAGAGCAGTACCTTTACCTGGAACAGTAGATGCTACACCAGACAATATTTCCAATATACCACCTGTAATATCACCTTTCATAAATCTTTCAACAGCAAATCCAGTAGATAACAGAAGACCTACAATAGGTATCTTACCAGTAGTGGCTTTTGTAGTAGCTTTTGCACCTGTTTTTGCAGTTGCTTCTGCCATTTCTCTAGCTGCTCTACTTCCTGCTGGCAAACTCTCAATAATCTCCCTACCACTTTTCTTACCAAATGATTTAGACAATGGTGCTCCGATTCTATTTAAACCTAAAGCATCGGTTGGTGCTCCAATTAAATCTTCCAGAATTTTTTTACCCATTTTACCATCTGCTGATCCTACAAATCTGCTAGTCTCAACAGCATCATCTATTAGATCACCAACCATGTCTAAAGGAATTTTAGGATCATTAGCTATTTTCCAAGCTTTGAGGTTCATTTGTTTTGCAATCCTTTTACCAAGACGTTCTTCACCTATTAAAAATTCTGCAACAGCTTTGTTTGATTTTCCTAAACCTCTTGTTGTTGCAAACTTAAGGGCTTGGTTAAAACTAGTTCTTTGAATAGACGTAATAACTTTTGAAAATAAAAGTCTTTTAATATTACTCTCAAGAACAGTTTTAACTCCCAGACCTGCACCTCTTCCTGTAATTAGTCTAAGAAGTTTTCCAGTTTTACCTTTACTTAAAAGAGGAATTCTTTTCCAAATTCTACGTCTTAATGGATCTAAAAAACCAACTACTCTTCTCCTAACACGTGAAAACAACAAACTTGATAAAAAAGTTCCCCAAGAAGAAGGATAACCCATCATCTTAGCAAACCTTCTACCAATACCAGATTGTTTTGTTCTCTCTAAATCATCTTGTTCCTCTGCTACCTTTTCTGCTTCTATTTCTTCTTTCTTCAACTCATTCTGATCTCTTAATACACCTAATATCTCATCAAATTTTCTCTCTAAAACTTCATTATGATTAATAATTAATTTTTGAGTATCAGCAACACCACTCGCAATAGTAGCAACATGAGCAGTTGCTTTATCTACCTTACCTTCTGTACGAACTATTTTTGCATCTAAATCTAAACCAAATATTTTAGTAACCTGATCTCTAAGATTCTTATCTTTTACAATAACCCCATCTTGGTCATTGTCATTCTTCAACTTTTTTGCTGCATCCTTCACTATAGGATCAGCATTAGTTTCATCTATCTTCTTATCATCAATAGATTTTTTTACCCTAGCCCAAATTTTCCCAGCTATAAACTCGGATAAATCTCCACTATATGTTGAGGTAAAACTTGCCACTAGTTATTTTTTGCTTTTGCTTGTTCTTGTTTTTGCCGAAGTTCCTCAAGATACTGTTGTAAGAAAGTAGTATATACTTCCCTCTCCCAAGGCATCATATCTTCAATTTCACTCAAACTATATTTATGGTACTGCATTAGAGCAAAATTCATTCTATAATACCCCTCCAGATTGTTCTGAAAGAGTGCTATGCGAAAAAACTCTGTAGACCCTCAATCGTATACTCAGAATCCTTGCCAGTGTTAGGATTTATCACTGTAAACTTATGACTGAGCTTAGGTGAAGTTTCGTAGAATTTCTGTACTTTCTCAAATTGCTTAGTAGTCATACTATCTACAAATGTGCGGAATTCCTTCTTTGTAGTGGTACTTGAGTCGTATACATCTTCATCATCAAATATCTGATCTATAGAATCTGCAATAAAATCATAAACTTCATCAGTCTTCATATCTTTTTGCAAAAACTCTCTATCAACAAATTGTTGCATACTAGGATATTTCATCACAATACCTGTTGTATCATCAAACATAATTTTCTTATCATGTCCTTCTGGTTTCAAAACCTCAATTTCGTTGATATTAATTTTTGCGTCTACCTTTGTCTCATTATCATCAAGACAAGTAACAGTCAAAGTAAGTTCTTCTCCTATAGATGCTGCTCTAATCTTCAAAAACAAAAATTCCAAATCAAAACTAGGTAGTTGATCTACCTTAATTCGTGAAAGAACGCAATTCTTCAATAAATCCTTAACTGCGTTAGTTACCTGTTTTTCGTCTTTTGACTCAAGTGCTAATAATAGCACCTTTTCCTCTTTTACAAGAAATGGGCGATATTTAACAGTTTTGCCTGT
>CETB01052700.1_pt1 | contig 11952 bp, 23 predicted proteins | sample 356381 | NCBI WGS metagenome assembly CETB01 (sample SAMEA2622545, study PRJEB7988) | marine metagenome | biome: marine biome (ENVO:00000447); feature: deep chlorophyll maximum layer (ENVO:xxxxxxxx); material: "saline water (ENVO:00002010), including plankton (ENVO:xxxxxxxx)" | depth 155 m | reverse complement strand
CAATGCTTGCATTACAGCAGCCGGAGGAACTGTGACAAGTTACAACCATAACACTGGAGGAATCATCCAAGCATTACTTGCATTGCAAACAGCAATAGCAGGCATGGGAGGTGGCTCTGCAGTTGAGATTGAACTAACAGCTGGTGAAGCTTTAAGTAAAGGTGATGCTGTTTATATAGATGCTGATGGTAAATTACAGAAAGCCGACCAAGCTCTCACTAGAGACGAAGCCACTGTTGCAGGTCTTATAAAGGAAGATGTAGCAATTGATCAATTAGCAAAGTTAGTATTCTCTGGAAAAATAGATCTTGCTAGTGGAGGCTTTACATTTACTCCTGGAGATAGATATTTCCTCGGCACGGCGGGTACTATCAGCACTACTCCTCCGTCAGCAACAAGTAACTATGTTGTTTTAGTCGGAGAAGCGTTAGATACGACTACTCTGGCTTTAAACATTGATGTCCCAGTCCTTCTAAGTTAATGGCAGATCGTAAACCCATTGTCTACATCTCTGGGTATCCCCAAGAGCTTGCAGATTCCGACCGTATTAGCGGTGTACCGTATTCAAGACAGACAGTCTCAGCCACTGCTCCTTCCAACCCTGCTACTGGGGATATTTGGTTAGACACTAATGGAAATATTCTGAAAGTTTATACAGGTTCAGCATGGACAGAACCTACAGAAGATCTTTCAGCAGCTGTCGTTGCGGCATCGGCTCCTAGCAACCCTACTAATGGATTGCTTTGGTTTGATACAACGACTAACCAATTAAAGGTATATATATCTTCAACTAGTCAATGGGAATTAGCAGAGTCTCAGACTTATGTTTCAGGAACAACCCCTAGCAGTCCTTTGGCAGGAGAGTTCTGGTGGGATACGACTAATGAAAGACTCAAAATATATACTGGCAGTGCATGGGACGAGGTAGGACATAAGACCTTTAGTTCAAGCACTCCCCCGACTTCAGGAATGGTAGAAGGTGATTGGTGGTATAACTCTGTCAGCGGGGCCTTTAGTATGTATATAGCAGGCTCTCTTAACACTTGGCTGATTGTTAGTTCAGGAGGTGGAAGTGGAGGGGGAGGCTCAATTTCGGATATTTTGGCATTTAGTTAATGGCGTCATTTGTTCAAGCTGCGAACGGCTCAGTAGGAAGCAATCCAGCTAGCCCTTCACCAGTTTCTGTTTATACAGTCCCTGCTACTCAGCAAAGTGTAATAACAGGGATCGCGGCAACTAATAAGACAGGCTTCAATCTTCCTGTTCAAATATGGGTAGATAAAGGAGGAGCAGACTTATGGATTGCTAAAGATGTTCACCTACAGCCAGGAGCAGTTACGAACATCGAAGGGGCAGACAAGATGGTATTAGCGGCTGGCGATATCGTCAAAGCTGATGCACGTAGAATAACTGCAGATGGAGATGCTTTTTCTATTGTCGTATCTGTTTATGAGGATGTTTAATGTCAGCTAACCCGATCAAATTAGTCAAGGAGATTGAAACTCCTGCGACTAAAGAATTCCAAGAACCTACAGGAAAAGTAGCCTATGGGTTTAAATACAACAGACTTACCGGATCTTTAGACGTTATAAGACATGACGATGGCAGCTACGTCAAAATGACTGATAGTATTAATAATATAATGAATGATGAAGACTATACAGAAATTGTATGGTCAGACAAATTACTCAATTTTGAGTGGTCTTTCTCTAACAATTATCCAGGACATCTACAGGTAGAAATCGTATGAGCACTGTTATTGATCTCGGTAAACTACGATTTTTATTTCGTGGTGACTATGCCAACTCCACATCTTACGAGCTAAATGACGTTGTCACTTATGGTGGTAACTCATATACATACATCAACCAAATAGCAGGGGCTGGAACCAACCCAGACAACACGTCTCATTGGTCTCTAATGTCAAGAGGATTGACACTAAGAGGAGAATGGGATTCTGCTACTCAGTATGTACCTGGCGATATCATCAACGTTAGTGGTGTTCTTTATAAATGTACTGCGACAACCACTAACAACGAACCGCCTAATGCTAGCTATTGGGAAGACTTTGTAGAAGGTTTTAAATATACAGGAAATTGGAGCTCTGCTACTGCGTACAAACGCAACGATATAGCCATTCAAAACGGCGTTAACTATATCTGTATCCTTGCTCATACAAACCAAGACCCTCCTAATGGAACTTATTGGAACGTATTTGCAGAAGGTTTTAATGATACAGGAAACTGGAATTCAGCAACTGCTTATCAAGTTAATGACTTAGCAACACTGAATGGAATTATCTATAAGTGTAAGGCGGATAATACAAACCAAGAACCTCCTAATGCAACTTACTGGGACTTATTTAGTTCAGGTTTCAATTGGACAGGTGCATATGATGCGGCAACACCATATAAAATCAATGACATCGTAACCTTAAGTGGCATTCAATACAGATGCAAGCAGGCGAGCACAGGAAACGAACCTCCTAATAGTACCTATTTTGATATTTTTGTAGAAGGATTCAATCCTACAGGAGCATGGGATACTTCTGTAAATTACAAGATTAACGATCTAGTTTTCGTTAATGGTATCCAGTACAAAGCTAAAACCAACCATCAAGGTGTCGAACCACCTGATTCTACGAACTGGGAATTATTCACTGAATCATTCTCATGGAAAGGGGATTGGGATGTTGGAATTGCTTACAAGAAAAACGACCTTGCAAAGTTAAACGCAGATGTTTATTTATGCAAAGTAGCTCATACAGGTTCAGAACCTCCTAATGCTACTAACTGGACGTTATTTTCAGCAGCTTTATACGACAGATCTAATTGGGCCAATGGAACTGACTACAAGAAGAATGATACTGTTCAACATCTAGGGCAAACCTATAGATGCTTTACGACTCACACTTCGACTAGTAGTTTCTTAACCGATTACACAGGAAGTAATTACTGGGTCAGGATTTCTTCTGGACAGTTTTATAGAGGTGGTTATTCAGATTCAACTGCTTACTTCAAGAACGACTTAGTTACTTCAGGTACAGCACCAAACTTGAATTTATATATGAATATCAATGACCATACTTCTAACGGTTCAGCTATTACAGATGCAACAGAAGTTGCTAACTGGGCTGTATTGATATCTGGTCAGTGGACAACAACAAGTACGATTGTTCAGCAATCCTTCTTCTACGGTGTTATGAACTAATGCCTTTATTCAAGAAAGGTAAGCTTAGACAAGAGAAGAAATTAGAACTAGCGAATCAATTAGATCAACGCAATAAAACGTCTACGAAACGTCGCTTAAAAGCACGAGCTAAACTACGAATACGTGTAGAAAGAAATGGTGACTTCGGTATTGGACCGTAAGCATCTACATCTCCTCTATACTTGGTAAGACAGGGTATTAACCCAGCCGTTATTTTGAGCGTAAAGCATGGCATCTGGTATTAAGGGGCAAAATAAACCTACTGCAGGGACCCCCGACTACTCAACTACTCCCTTATTTACAGCGTCTGCAACGACAACTGTAATTCTTTCTGCTTGTAATCAGGCATCATCTCCTGACACAATCAAGATTTGCATAGCCCCAGGTAGTGATAGTGCTACTACAGGTACTATTAATGCAGGGTATTATCTTGAGTTTGATTATTCCTTAGACGGGAATACTGCAATAGAAAGAACAGGCATCACAATGGAGGCGAGTAGTCGTATGTGGTGCGGAAGTGGCGGAGGTAACGTTTCCTTTGTCGCCTACGGACTAGAGTCTTAAATAGCTAGATAACTACTCATGGGACGTAAACTTTCTTTCTCAGGGGCAGTTGGATCTTCTAAAAGAGACTGGGAATCCAAGACTGCCAACTATACCGCCTCTTCAGGCGATGCACTACTTCTAGACAGTTCTGGTGGAGCTTTCACCGTAACTCTCCCTGCCAGCCCAATGGAGGATGACTTCGTGGATTTCGCTGATGGAGCAGGTAGTTTAGGAACTAACAATGTCACAATTGCTCGTAACGGCAGCAATATCTGTGGCACAGCAGATGATTTAGAAGCAGATGTCAAAAATGTGGGCTGGACGCTCGTATACAAAGATTCAACTCAAGGCTGGAGGATTGCCTAATGTCTGTTTTATTATCTACTCTGATTGGTAGCAGTGGGTCTGCTTCTGACCCTAGAGAATTTAAGAATTGGCAAGATTGGTACGGAGAAAGATACGGAGGTCAAAACAATAGCTACCCCGATAATCAGACTCCTAGCTCTACTAGAGACGCTGGTAATGCTGACGGAGGAACTGGTACTGGAGCTCAGCAACGAAGAGCCCCCGGAGGAAATACCGCCAATGGAACAGCCTTTAACTGGGTAGTTCCAAGTGGTGTATCCAAAATAAGAATTACAGCTGTCGGTGGTGGCGGTGGTGGTGGCCATTATGGAAATAGCTACTACGGAGATTCTGGTGGAGGTGGAGGTGGTTTCGCCTCTGGTGAATATGCCGTATCTGCAGGAGCAACTTTAAGTTGCACCGTTGGTGGTGGTGGTTTTGGTTTCTACGGTGGTAGTAATGGTTGGGGAGGAACTGGCGGTCCTACAACCGTTACAGGACCAAATATTAATATTGAAGCAACCGCAGGAACAGGAGGATATTACACAACCAACGTTGGTAGTGGTGGTAGTGCAACCGCGTCTGGATCTGCTTTAGTCTCAGGCACTAGCATAACAGCTGGTGGAGGTAGAGGCGGATATGGCTCTCCTAACGGTTTCGGATGGGGACCAGAAGGATACCCAACAGGAGGCGGTGGAGCCGCAGGTAGTTGGAGAGGAACAGGTGGAAGAGGAGGAGACGGAGCAGGTGGAGGATATCCTCATGGAGGAGGAGGAGGAGGAGGAATCGGAGGTCGAGGTGGCGATGCCAGTAACTTCAACTCTCCTTCAGCCTCTAACTACTGGGCAGCAGGTGGTGGTGGATCTGCAGGAGCAGGTCGTAACTATATTCAAGATGGTCCTTGGTCTTCTCACCAATCCTATGGAGGACCAGGTCTAGCAGGAAAAGCTACACAAGAGGCAGTAAGCTATACCATGGAATGCCCTAACAGCAGTAATACAGCTGAAGGTCTAGGTGGTAATAATATGTACACTGGCTATACATCTGATAACTGGAAGAAAGCGTCTAATGGTGCTCGTTATGGTGACGGGGTTGGCTCTAGCCAAGGAAGCTTCGGCGGCGGCGGTGGAGGTGGTGGATCTACTTACACCGTTTCAATCGGTGGTGCTGGCGCTGGTGGAGTTACCTACGGTGAGAAGTCATTTAACGGTATCCTCGGCAGATGTGTAGGAGGAGGAGGCGCAGGAGCTCCTAGGGAAGATAACAACTACGGTTCAACTGGTCACGCAGGAGGAGAGGGTGGATCCGGTGCTGGTGGTGGTGGTGGTTGCACTCACACCAGTAGCGGAAATGGCCACTACTCTTGGCAGTCTTGGTCAGACTTTAGTCCTGTTGACTTAGCCTTGTACATTCCATCTGGTACTGCATCGTCTCAAAGTTACTGGCAGTCAGGTCAAGGTGGACATGGTGGAGCCCTCGGCGGTGGTGGCGGTGGTGGATATCACTGTGCTGGTGGTGCTGGTGGAATCGGCGGTGGTGGCGGTGGCGGCCATGGTTGGATCTATAGCTCCCCAGGCGCTGGCGGACCTGGCGGCCCCGGCTATCTTCTTATCGAATGGTGATTTATTATGGCTAAATTTGCTTTAATTTACGACACAAAAGTAGCGGATGTTTTCGATGATGACCCAGGACTTTCTGGGTCAACCGTGATTGAATGTCCTGATACAGTACAACCTAATTGGGTCTACGACGGATCGAGCTTTTCGGCGAATCCCGCTACAACTCCTCCAACTCCTGCAATACCATTAAATGCAACTCAGGCTGATAGAGATGCAGCAATTGCAGCACTTCCTGAGGGCGCTTTCGTCGATATAACATCTGCTGACGCAGTGGCTTGGAAGCAGGCTCAACAAGATGCTTCTGATGCCTTAGCTCCAAATCCTGGCTAAGTAGACGCTTCCTGAATCTTCTATACAATGCTGTTAGGTATGTATAGAAGATGTCTCAGGAGCAATACAAAGAGGCTATCAAGTCTACTAGGAGGTTTGATGAGATACAAGTTACTCCATTAAGGCGTCAGATTTTCTCGACGCCTATTTTTTGTGCAAAGGATTTAAGAGAAGAAGGCGAGGAAACAAGAAAGAAGGCTATTGATTTAGCCTATAAAACTATTCAAGGACAAACAGAAAGTGGATTAGTATCCGAAGGATGGACTGATGCGACCATCACTGGAGACAAGAAGAAACAAAATACGATGGGTGTTACCAGTTTCTTTGGCCAGAATTTATGTAATGAAAAAGAATGGAAATTTTTTAATGACTATATTGCTGAACTATCTTACGAAGTATTAGCAGAAACAATAGATCCCTACCTTCTAGAAGGCCTAAGCCTTGCCAATAGTTGGGTCACTATTTACCCTAATGGTGCTTATGTACCAGAACATATACATTCCATGTTTGAAGTGAGTGGAGTGTATTATTTACAAGCTGATGGAGGCGATATTAGTTTTAAAGATCCTTATTGGGTGGGTAAGACTATGAATATATGGGGGCAAGGGGAAAAGATATTTCCTCATGGTTCAGTGACAATGGATTACGAAGCAATTACTGGAGGAATCATGTTGTTCCCTTCATGGTTGCCTCATCGTACTAAGCCAAACCCAAGCGACAAAGATCGTATTATTTATAGTTTTAATCTATGTACTAGTAGTGCTCTTAGACGATTATGCCAGTTGAATTTTGAAGACGATGGGATGAATAGATAACTATGTTAGGTGATTTTTTCGTATTACATGACGTCCTTTCTGCTGAAGAGTGTCAGCAATATATTGACTTCTATGATTCACAAGCTAAACCTTCCTTGGTAGAAGGCAGAGGGGAAATTTCTGAAATACGTCGTTCAGAAAATAGTTTCTTGGAATTGGATAAACTCCAGACAGATCCCGTTTTATTGAGTATCACTCAAAAAATAACAGCAGCTTTTGCTGAAGTTGCTTATAACGTCTTTAGAAGAGATATTCAGCATATAGAAAATATTCAATATACAAAATACAAAGAGGGCGATTATTACGAGTGGCATATTGACAGTGGTCATGATTACGCATCTTTTAGAGATATTTCAGGAACCATAGAATTATCACCACCTGAAGATTTCGAAGGAGGTGAATTATGTTTCTTTCCTACGGAAAACCATTCTCAAGCAAAGCAAGGGACTTTGATTATTTTTCCTTCAACTATGGCACATAAGGTTAAACCTGTGACATCTGGTGTAAGGAGATCTTTGGTTATTTGGGCTGGGATCGAAGATCCTTCTGTTGCACGATGGGATACTAGAAATAAAAATGATGTTCAAAGATTGTTATGGAGCATAGACAAATGACGAGATACATAGAGGAACACCGAGAAGTACATCAACTATTCGCTAGCCATCTATACACGTGTGATTTAGATGATCCTTTTAATGAACTTAAGGATCACAAGGAAGACCCAGGTCATGTATATCCAGGAGAATACTGGGGCGCGCAGCAAAATAGTAAAGCAAAAATAGATAATTACAATCCTGACTACCGTGTATTAGAAAAATTTCCAGAAATCAAAGAAAAAATTTTAACAATCTGCAGTGATTATTTAAAAGGATATTTTGGATATACCAAAAATGATTTCCTGATCAGTACGTCATGGATAACTATCACACCTCCTAGCGTTATTTCAACGGAACATAATCATCGTGGAGCCTTCTTTAGTGGAGTGTTATATTTTGACGAGTATGACGAGAAATCAGGTAGGTTAGTATTCGTTGATCCTTTAACCTTATTAAAACCATATAATCTTGAGAGTATCTATGAAATGGATAGAGACAAATGTTGGTCATATGTAATTACACCAGCCCATGGCAGACTCTGCTTATTTCCTAGCTATTTACGACATAAAGTTGAAAAGAATACATCAGATGTTACACGTTATTCTCTTGCTTTCAACATCCTTCCTAAAGGTCGGTGGAACGTATCAGATTCCGATTCCATGATCGACAGCGAATGGTTTGCTGAGTAAAATTATTCCAGTCTGCAAATTAAAATGACTTACCCAAGAGAAGTAAGAGAACAACAGAATCGCTCTGACATGATGGAATGGTTGTATAAAGTGTTCGATAGAGATAACGCACCTCTTGGAAAAAGAAATACTTTTATAGGACTAGCCGACGAATACCGTTTATATCTAGGTAAAGAGGAGATGGATAGGATATGTAGTCTATGGCACGACGAGAAAACTAGATCATCTGCTCAAGCGGCAATCAAAGCTAGACCTCCTGTGATCTCTCATGATTCGTCATCCGATTAGTACTAGTCAACAGAAAATAGATTCAATGGTGGCTACTCGTGATTTCTTATTGCGATTAACCAATGTTAAACAAGAGCCACGTATTCCTAGAGAGGTTAGAAGAGAAGCACGTACTTTATTAAGGCATTATCCTCCGAAAAGGGAATTGAAACCGATACTAGAAAAAGAATTTAAGATTTAATCCCTTTTCAATATATAAAATTGTAGATAGAAAAGATATAGCAATGTTTATGGCTTTGACTCAAACTACAATACGTTTCAACATCAGTGCTAATGGTGTAGTAAAAGAAGAAGTGCTAGGTGTCCCTTGTAATCAATGCGAAACGACGACCAAAAAGATAGAAGCTGAGTTAGGAGATATTGAAAATAGAGTGTATAAAGCCGATTATTACGAGCCCTGTCCTATCGATCAGCCTCATATACTGTCACAAGCCGAATAAAATATTACATTTTGTATATAAAATTAGAAGTGTTAACCAAAAACAGAATTTCGTGCTAAAGACACTTTATAGCGCAGCCGCATTAACTTTAATTGCTGCTCCTGCAACATTTGCTGGACCTTATATTAATGCAGAGACCAACGCTAATTGGACAGACAAAAAGTATACAAACGCTACAACTGATGTTCACATCGGTTATGCAGGTGCTAATGACACTGGTAAGGTTTCTTACTACGTACAAGGTGGACCAGCTTTCGTAGCTGTTAAAGATGCAGACACTGAAACACGCTTTTCAGGTAAAGCTGGTGGTAGCATTGCTATTGCAGAAGCTACTGATGTTTATGGTGAGTTTTCTTTCCTTACAGGTGAAGAAGAAGAAGATTTCGCTACAGGTGGAAAGCTAGGGATTAAATACAGCTTCTAGTTTTTAAAAATTAAAAGTTAGGCCGTCTGTGTAACAGCAGGCGGCTTTTCTTTTTTCTGATAAAAGAACTCCACAAAAGCTTTGCAATCAGGACAACCTAGGATTGTGACCGCATTCCATGGTTTGTAATCATCGCCGTATAAATCTTGATCCAAAGAACAAGTATCTCCTTGGATAAGTTCGGCGGAACAGTTTAAACATTTCATATATATATCCTAGTTAGAATAAGGAATATTGAATATTTGTCGGGACAATGCTCTTCGCAGGACAGAATCCAGGAATAAGAAAGATCATTGGTTGGCAAATGAGCTATCCTCCTAAACCTATATATGAAGGAGATGGCATGCAATCTTTTGCTAGGCCTGGCCAAAGCCCAGGTGATGACAGGTCGAAAGAGCCTTATGACAAGGATTGGCCTGCCCCTGCACCACTTGCACCTAAAGTGGATGGCGGTACTGATATACAGAATTTACTAAGAAGTCTTGGTTTACCAGACACTGACATAGCTATGGGTAACCCTAGCTTTGACATTGGTGGAGGTCATAGAGGAGCAAACAGAAATGCCAAAATTTACAATAAGCTAAGAGCTAATTACAACGAGAATGAAATAAAGATAATAAAGGATATGCTTAGCGGTCCTTCCCTTCCTCCTTTTTAAATATGAATGATCTAGATAAAATTATTGGAAAGCTCAACTCAATGGAGGGCAAGAATAATTTTGAGAAATTAATTCTATTAGCTCAAGCAGGTGATGTAGCGGCTCAAGCTACTTTGAAAAGTGTATGGAGTGGTGTTCAAGCTTCGGATCAATTCGCTCGTAAAGTAGTCGGTGGAGTACAAGGAGCAGATCAAGTCGCTCGCGATGTCGTTCCACCTATCCTTAACAGAACTGGAGAGATTCTTTCTGGAGCAGGAGACGGAGTAAAAAATCTGCTATATCAGGCTGATATGGCTAAGGCTAGTTTAGTCAAGAGCATGGCAGGTCTAGCAACGCAAGGAAAATCAAACAGAATAACGGAAGGTGATTTTGCTACTGAATTTCCAGAACAATATAAAGATGGAAAAGCAGGTGCGTTGAAAACGTTCCTGAATTCTTCTGAAGCTTTTGATTTAGCTTTAGCAGAGTTCAGGTCTCAAGGTTTATCAGAAGAAGAATCTAAAGTAGCTGCCTCTGCGAAGATAGCTCAATTACAAGGAAGAGCTCCGAGTAAAACAGACAGTGTAGAACGACGGACTCCATTCGGTCCTGAAACTCGTGCAAGGGTGGAGCAACTTATTCCTACTGTTCAATCAGGAAGAACTCTAGATGCATTAGTTGGAGATTGGTCTGAAAATCTTATAGCTAAAGGTATTACTAATACAGACGTCAATTCCAAGGAAGTGTCAAAGGAAACGATTGTTGATAAAATGAAGAAAACCCCCACAAGAAAAAGTCTTGGGGGGATGCGAATGGCTGGTAGATATGGAGCAGGAATCCTAGCAGCATTAGCAGGTGGATACGGATTGAGTGAACTTTACAAACCACGTTATGCCTCAACTTCAGACCAAGACAGAGAAACAGCAGCGTAAGTTAATTAAATTAGCAACAAAAGCAGAACAATGTGTCTCCCGAGAGGAAGCACAAAAAATCATTAAAAAGGCTGCTAAAGCCTACAAAAAACTCTCCCATACTCATGAACGAACTAGCTGACCCGTCAACTATTCAATTAGCTTTTTTATTTCCTTTCATACCTCTTATTGCTGTCGCTATCGTGACATATGCATTAGGCTATGACTTAAGAAATGATAATGAAGATGATGACGATGATGATGATAGGGGTACATTGGTACCGGCTTACTATCCAGTTTGAAACGTCTACTATTAATGTAGATTAATAAAATGAAATGGCTACTACGGCAGATACGCAAATTCCAGAAAAGGAAGAGAAGAAGAAGAATATCTTTCAAAAGATCAAGGAGAAGATAGACGACAAAGAGGAACAATTCGAGTACATCTCAGTCGCAGTAAGGCTTCTCGTGGTTTTTTGGTCCGGAGCCTTGGTGACTTTAAATTATTTGCCAAAGATTCCTGGGTTGACGTCAGGGGAAAAACAGGATATAACTTTTCCGGCTAGTCTCCTGGCTTCGTCGCTTGCAAGTTTTGGCCTGGAGAAGAGTGCTAAAAAGAAAGGCGACGGAACATATGATGTTAATCCAGAAGACAAACCATTAAGCAAGAAGGAGATGTTAGCCTTAATGTCAAATCAAGGCGGTAGTTTCCAGACAATTCGTGTAGAGACTCCGATTAAGATATTAGGTGCAGACGTTGTTGATTCTTCTAAAAAAGCTAAGTCATGACTTGTGAGAACCATTCGAACGTAGATGCCTCTCAGGAGACCCGCCTGACAGTGCAAGCTCTCAAAATCGAAAGATTGGAAGAGAAACAAGAGGAGTTACGTGAACGCCTCAAGGTTGTAGAGAAGTGGGTGATCGGGGCTGCAGCAGTATTAGCAGCCGGAGTGACATTAATAGGGTTTGCTACGAATATATCGAAAGCGTATTTATGAATAATGGAAAAAACAACAGATCCACAGCTAATACTATTGATTGGCAGTTTGGTAACTATTCTTTTGGGTGCTATTAGCTACGGAATTTATTTAACTCTTGGAAG
>CETB01038681.1_pt1 | contig 11958 bp, 10 predicted proteins | sample 356381 | NCBI WGS metagenome assembly CETB01 (sample SAMEA2622545, study PRJEB7988) | marine metagenome | biome: marine biome (ENVO:00000447); feature: deep chlorophyll maximum layer (ENVO:xxxxxxxx); material: "saline water (ENVO:00002010), including plankton (ENVO:xxxxxxxx)" | depth 155 m | reverse complement strand
GAAATAGAAGGGAACAGTATGGAAACAGGTGATTTCGCGTGGATGCTTATTTCGACAGCATTAGTGGTCTTTATGGTACCGGGGTTGGCGTTGTTCTATGGGGGTATGGATAGGTCTAAAAATGTCTTAAATATGCTCAATATGAACTTATACTGCATCGGGATTGTGCCGATTCTGTGGGTTACGTTGTCATGGACGCTTGGTAATAGCTCAGATGGGTCAGGTTTCTGGGGCGGTGACCTTATTGGTAACTGGGATCAGATCGGCCTTGATGGTCTAAATATGATGCCTGAAGATCTTATTTTCGTTGCTTTCTTGATGACGTTTGCCTCGATTACCCCAGCGTTGATCTCCGGCGCTGTTGCCGACCGAATGAAATTTTCAGCTTGGGTCATTTTCGTCCCCATCTGGACGCTCCTTGTTTATACACCAGTCACTTATTGGGTATATAGCGGGTGGCATCACAGTATGGGAGCGATTGACTTCGCAGGTGGTACCGCCATTCATATAAATGCCGGAGCAGCCTCACTTGCACTGATTCTTGTATTAGGAAAACGTAAAGGCTGGCCGAGCGAGTCATCACCCCCACATAACCTTCCTCTTGTCATGCTGGGAACAGGAATTCTTTGGTTTGGATGGTTTGGATTCAACGCTGGATCCGCTGGAGCAGCGAACGGTCAAGCTGTTCAAGCATTACTCAATACCTTTGTCGCTGCTGCCGTCGGAATGGTTAGCTGGATGTTCATCGAATGGTATCGAGATGGGAAAGCAACAACACTTGGTGCTTGTTCCGGTGTGGTAGCAGCACTAGTAGCAATAACTCCAGCAGCTGGCTATGTCGGAGGTCTATCAAGCATTATCTTCGGCCTTGTCGCAGGAGTAGGGTGCTACTTCCTAATCGGATTGAAAAACAAGCTCGGATATGACGACTCTCTTGACGTGGTCGGCGTCCACGGTGGAGGCGGTATCATCGGTGGGCTTCTACTGGGCTTATTCGCAGATAACTCAGCTATCAATAGCGAGCCCGGTGGATTCCAAGACGGGGTTTTCTTTGGCGGCGGTGAGCTCTTCCTCGACCAACTAGTAGCAATGGGCTCAGTGATAGCCTTTTCCTTCATAGTCACATATGGGATAGCGAAAGTCCTCGATGCCACAATTGGCCTTCGAGTTTCAGGAGAAGATGAAGAAGCCGGACTTGACCAATCACAACACGCAGAGACCGCTTACAACCTATAAAAGTAAATTTAAATAATCATTTATTTGGCGGAGGATCGACCTCCGCCAAATAAGGATGTTCCTAAAATGGTCGAAGTGGAATACGGTGAATGTATGACCATTGTTCTTGCAAGACAAAATCTTCTTCAAGACCGAACCAAACGCGGGTCGCAATTCACTAGAGAACTCAGTGATTCTGCCGATCTTTGGTTAGAAGATCTCTTCAACAACGCTGTTGGTGATCGATCTGACATTGCCCTTCTTGCTGTTGGAGGTTATGGCCGAAAAGACTTGTCACCATTATCAGACCTTGATGTGCTTCTCCTCCATCAAACAGCTAAAGACATTGACATGGTCGCTGAATCTATCTGGTATCCCATCTGGGATCAAGGAGAAAAACTTGGTCATTCAGTCCGAACGATAGAAGAGACAATAGAACTTGCTTCAGAAGATCTTGATACCGCTACAGCACTTTTATCATGTCGCCATATTGCCGGCTCAAAGAAAATCGCAGAGGAGCTTTCTGCACTTACCCTTGCCCAATGGAAGAATAATGCTCGTTCATGGTTGCCCAAACTTGCAATTTCTATTCAAGAACGCCATCGTGCCAAAGGTGAAGTCGCATTCATGCTTGAACCAGAATTAAAGGAAGGTAGAGGAGGACTACGAGACGTTCATGCGATGGGTTGGGCGGACCAAAGCGGCCAGAGCCCCTTAGAAGTAGAGCGAAATCAGCTACTGGAATCGTACGAAGTCATTCTTAGGGCACGCGTCGAACTCCACAGAAGTGCGAAACGTTCCAGTGACAAACTCCTCCTAGAACAACAAGACGCAGTTTCAGAAGCTTTGGGGTACGAAGATGCTGATGTTCTAATGGCAGATGTTGCATCAGCTGCTCGTCGTATTGCGTGGAATACTGATGAACTTTGCTATGCAATACAAAATGCGGGCCTATTTGGCTTGTGGAATTTTGGAAAGAAAGTCGGCGATACGTTAACAGGAAGAAGAAAATCCGTTTCAACGAGTTATGAGTCCGATGCGGAGATATCAGCAGAAACTGTTTTACGTATTTCACTTACTACTGCAAAGAATCAAGAAAGGTTTTCTCCAGAAGTCATCAAACAACTTCGAAATGTAGAGTTGTATGTCCCAGACCCTTGGACACCTGAGATACGAGACCTGTTCGTAGATCTTCTTCTAACGGGTCATGATGCCATACCGGTATTTGAGACACTTGATGAACTTAATCTATTTGTCCCTTTCCTGCCGGAATGGAAACCAGCGAGAAGTCGCCCCCAGCGCAATGCCTACCATCGCTTCACTGTTGACCGTCATTTGCTTGAAACGGCCGCTGAAGCAGCAAAACTCAAACATCGTGTTCAACGGCCTGATCTGCTTGTAGTCGGTGCTCTTCTTCATGATATAGGAAAGCCCTATCCTGGCGATCACACGGAAATAGGTATCGAGCTGATCAATAGCATCGGCTCGCGAATGGGATTTTCACCTAACGATGTAGAAACACTTGTTCAAATGTGCGAACACCATCTGCTACTTCCCGACATAGCGACACGAAGAGACCTTGATGACTTTGACACGATACAAACAGTTGCAAGTTCACTTCAAACTATTCAAAGAGTGGAATTACTTCATGCCCTCACAGAAGCTGATTCCATAGCAACTGGGCCAGCTGCTTGGAGTACATGGAAAGCCGGCCTTGTCCATGATCTTGCAGGCCGGACATCGGCATATCTTAAGGGAGGGGAGGGAAGTATCATGGAGCGGGCATTTCCCACCGAAGAGCAGATGAAGATGATGCGTCGAGGCATGATTCGAGTTGAAGGGGATACAGACACCCTCACAATTATGGAGATAGACCGTCCAGGGGTCTTTGGGCGGGTAGCTGGGGCTTTATCTCTATGTGGCCTGGATGTATTAGAAGCAGTCGCCCATACAGATTTTGGAATGGTTCTCGCAGTCTTTCGTGTATCCCCGAGTACTACCCGAGAAATTGATTGGGATTCGGTTAGTGTTTTTGTTCAAGATTCGGTCCGAGGTCGTGTTGCGATTGCCGCTCGCCTTTCAGAAAGAATGAAAACGTACTACTTGCAGTCATCCCAAAACTTTCCAGACAGGGTAGTAGGAACTGACGTCAAGATAGATAATAAGACTTCTTCTACAGCGACAGTGGTGGAAGTATCTGCCCCAAATGGAATGGGGTTGTTGTATCAGATTACCCGCGCGCTGAGCTCGCTTGACCTGAATATTCTTAGTGCGAAAGTACAGACGCTTGGCGCTGATGTTGTGGACTCTTTCTATGTTTTGGATAGTGCAGGAAAGAAAATAGTTGACCAAACACATGCTGAGGAAATTCGAGAAGCTGTTCGGCATGCAATTGAAATCTCAACCGTGATGCAAAGGAAGTCAAATGACGGATGAGCACAACCTTGTTCGATGGAGTGAAGCTCTTGCTGGAATTGCAAGAACGGGTCTTGCATTTACTGAAAATCTTTATGAGCGGGAACGTTACGAAGAAGTACTAAATGTGGCAGCTGATATTCAGTCGCATCTATCTGGGGCTGATCAACCTGAAGAGAAGGTTGATGAATGGATGCGTTCAGTTGGGGAAGGTATACCTGGTTATGTGACTCCAAAGATAGCTATAGGGGCTGTCGTTGGTAACGATGATGAGGAACTTCTTCTTATTCAAAGATCAGATTCTGGAGTTTGGCTATTTCCTACAGGTTTTGCAGACGTGGGGTACTCAGCTGCAGAAATAGCTGAAAAAGAAGTTCTGGAAGAAACAGGTATGGAGGTTGAAGCCCTTCGCATCATTTCGATTCTTGATGGTGTCCGAGGAGGTTTTACAAGAATGCCCCTGTATTCAATTGTTTTCCAATGCAAAGTTATTGGAGGGACACTAAAGCCTCATCCTCTAGAGTGCCAAGATGTCGGTTTCTTCTCCCAAGACTCCCTTCCCGAACCTTTGGCAGGATCAGGAAATTGGGTGGATCAGGCTTTCCGAGCAGTGCGTAATGAGCCAATTGAAGTGCAATTTGATGCACCGCGAAGACCTGCTTGGAAAAACCCAGACGAAGTCTAGAACTTCCTGCTGTTCTGGTTACGCCTCTTCGGGGTTTGACCCATCGCGAAGCCACCGTTCAACTTGGTCACCGAATCCAGATGCAGGGTCTGCTTTAAATTCCCCCTGGTCGTATCTGTATTCTAAATCAGTGACGTATGCTTTCATATCCTCATCGTTTTCGATAAGTTGATCGACCTGTCTTTCATACGCTGCAGATGCTATTTCTAATTCTGTTGTTATAGATCTCTCAGGCAGTATTTCATTTAATTTTTCGATAAGTGCCAAAGTTGCTTTAGGTGACGCAGCTCCTGAAACATAGTTGGGAACAGTAGCCCATAAGGAAATTGAGGGAATACCAGCTTCTTGGATGGTTTGATTGAGAACGCCAATAATTCCTGTTGGCCCTTCATACATTGATTTTTGAAGATTAAGCCTAGAGTTTGTTTCTGCGTCTTCGCTGAACCCATAAATCATTACTGGGCGTGTGTGCGGAACTTCTGTGAGAAGTGAACCGAGCGTTATCGCCATAGAAACTTCGAGGCTACTTGCTATTGAGTTAATCTCTTCTACGAAGGTTTTCCATTGTAATTGAGGTTCTACACCTTCAATCAGAAAAATATTTTGCCCTGAATCTGCACTAAATCTGGTCACTGGCCAATCTAACTGTCGACCATTTTCATCAAGATGAACTAATGGTCGGGTTTCAGAAAAGTCGTAAAATTGTTCCGCCTCAATATAGGCAAACTGTTTGGCATCGAAATCTTCTCGTAAATGTTTAAGAGCCCAACTTGATGCATTCCCAGCATCATTCCATCCTTCAAACGCAGCAATCAGGACGCCGCCTGTTTTATTGGGTTTATTTTCCCAGAAGGTGTAGTTCTCTAGCATTGTTTCGAGACTATATCTACCCAGACCTGAATTCTATTCGTAGAGATTACTAGTGCTTCGGAATCTGTTGTAGCCCTTCCCAGTCTCACTCGGATACCATAAAGCATGGTCACAATTCGTGTAGCCGAGAGTGTAGATGCTGATTTAGTTGAGGCGTACCAAAAGTTAACGCCCCAGCTTTCCTCTTCAAGCCCTGCACCTACTAAAGATGAGCTTGCAGCGATTATTAACTCTGACTCTGCGACAGTGCTGGTAGCTGAAGATGAAAGCGGCACGATTCTTGGCTCAATGACTTTGGTGGTTTTTCGAATTCCAACAGGTGTACGCGCCTGGATAGAGGACGTTGTCGTAGATACTGAAGCTAGAGGTATGGGTATCGGGCAGGCTTTAAATGAATATGCCATTCAGCTCGCCGAGCAAGCGGGTGCCAAAACTATTGACTTAACATCACGCCCTTCACGAGAATCAGCAAATCGCCTATACCAACGACTCGGTTTTGTTGCCCGTGAAACTAACGTATATCGGTATTCGATCGTCTAGCTTAGCTTGACGCTTCTAGGAGAATAGGGGCTTAGGGAATGATGTCCTCTACGTATACGTAGTCGCTATTTCCACCATAATCAAAAACCCAAAGCTCAGCGACAAATTCTGATCCCGGTTCTAAGGGTTCGAATGAATATGTGAGACTTGGAATGTCTGCCCAAAGCCCAACTTCATTAATTTCAATCCAATCAAATGAGAAGTCGGTGTTTTGGAATAAGAAATTTGGATAGATCAGTCCTTCTGAATCAGTTACTAGTTCACCCCACTGGCCTGTTTGGTCAGTTGAGTAGTAGATCTCGTTGAGTATTTCTCCGGTTTCTGTATCTATCGTGATTGAGAGAACAACATCGTTGAATTCACTCTCAGGGTCCAGTGCTCCTGGAGGTACATAGGTCAGAGGTATGTCGAGAAACGCTAGCTGAGATTCCTCGTCGTTATATAGCTGCGTGTATGCATAGACGGTATCAACTCCATCCGACATGGTTAAAACAGTTAGGTCGTAGAAGCCTTCAACCAACCCGCTTCCGTCGTTTGCGAAATATGCCGGTTCCTCTCCAAGGAAGAGAATAGATCCATCTTCTTCAGGGATGCCATAGTATATAACGGCTTCAGTAAGATTATCTTGCGCAGCCAGGTCAAATTGAGCAGAGATAAACAGACCGTCTACTGCATCAAGAGTGTATGTCGCCGAATATTGGTCTGTTACGAATCTTGCTTGTTCTTCTTCAGGGATACTTTCTTGAGCTTGAAAATAACTTATGAGGATATTTTGCCAACTCTCAATTCCCTCGAGATAAAAGTATCCCTCTTGACTGTATGTCCTTAATTCTGGAAAATATATGGCTAGTCCTGAAGAGGATTTTGTTGCAGGGCCGTTTACTTGTCCAATTACCACTTCATCTATGGCATTTACCAGATTGGTTGTTAAGTCAAGTAATTCTGGTTCAACCTTTCCAAGCTGTGTAGCTAGATTCCCAAGGTCTATCATTTGAGCATCTATAGAGGGGTCTGGATTTTTTCCTAGTCTTAGAGATAAATTCTGCGCTGAACCAAGCTTTGCCGAAAGATAATTGCTTTCAGCAACAAGCCGTATTTCGAGTGCTCTCAGGGCTTCATCAACCGCGCTTACTAGAGTCAAGTCAAGAACAGAAAGAGTGATTTCCGTCTCTGTTCCATTATCGATCGCATGCTGTTCGTAATAATTTGCTATTGCTAAACCAAGTGATTGGGCATCTATTGAAGAGTCTGAGGCGAGGATTTCGAGCGCTTGCCAATCCCAACCATGCCCTGGTTCAAGTTCTTGTGAGGCAACCATCACGTCAGCATGTTCTGCCATTGCTATGGCAACTTCAAAAGTTCCCATCAGGCAGGCATCAAATCCGATCAGGTCAAGTTTATCAATCCCAGCATTTTCAAGGCCCTTTTCGATTCCATTGGAGATCTCCTGCAGATCAAGGATGTCAAATTCGTTCCCTTCATCAGGTCCCATTCCAGGCCACCCAGCACCATGATCCCAAAGTATTAGAGCTGTTCTTTCAGCAGGAAATCTGGAGAATCCGTATTCGATAAATTCAGCTAGAGCATCCGCATCTCCTAAGTTGCGCTCCCCGAGTTGATCTTCAAGCAAATGAAGAGAACCATTTTTTACTTGGAGCAGCTTCGTATCTGAAAAATTCTCTAAATTCAATACAGATTCTTCGGAATAAATATCTGACCTGTCAAAGAGCACCACAATATCTACATTTTCACTCGTTGGGACTTTCGACATTTCAACAATATCTGTAAGAGCAAATTCCTCTAGATCAGTATCTCCCATGAGGTATACAAGGACGGTCCATTTTTCAGCCTCAACCTCTTTAAGATGTTCTTGGTTCTCTTGAATGGTGGGTTGGCCAGATTCCTCATTATTTTCTGACGATTCGATTACCTCAGTAGCTGTTCCCTCAGCGTCATTAATTCTGTCATTTGGTTGATCAGCATTGTTTGATGATCCGCCGCATCCAGACAGGGCGCTTAAAATGAAGATACTTGTCACGATGAAAACTAAACGTGGAGATGCGAATAAGGTATTTCTCTTGCGGGAATTCATGATTATAGTTTATGTTATTTTTCGATTTGATCTGAAGAAGTCACTGAAATAGATCCGAAGTTTCCCAGACAGTAAAGTAAAAAACGATAGCTTTAGTGAGGCGCGTCTCTACGTCATGTTGGACTTAACAAATCATAGAAAAATATACCGGTACGTTCTGGTCTCTGCACTCAGTCTTGTGATCGGACAATCGATACTCTATCTCTTTTTCAAAGTTGCAGGCTTTAACGCTGCTTTCAGTAATTTACTCTGCGTTGCTCTCTCAACAATTCCCAATTACATACTTAACCGTTATTGGGTATGGGAAAAATCTGGACCTCATGATATAACGAAGGAGATAGCTCCATATTGGATAATTGCGTTTTCAGGACTGGGACTCTCTACTTTATTTGTTTTTCTCGCCGACAGAATATGGGACTCGTGGATCGTAGTAAACGTTGCGAATCTTGCAGCCTATGGAGTCCTGTGGGTATTCAAGTTTATTATTTTGGATCGATATCTTTTCAATACAAATTATAGAAAAGGAAACTTAACCAATAAGAGTTGAAAGAATCACGGTATTCTCCAGTAATCTTGCTCATATGGAAGCTAGTAGACGTGAATACGCGCAAAATGCTCGAGGTTTCCTTCCGCCAGATGAGGGAGATGTGCTTTATCAGGCAGCTTGTGATCTAAGTGTTGAAGGGCCCCTTCTTGAAGTTGGGAGTTACTGCGGGAAATCTGCTGTTTATTTGGGTACCGCAGCCGAAGAGCAGGGGCGTGTCCTCTATGCATTAGATCATCATCGGGGTTCAGAAGAGAATCAAGCTGGCTGGGAGCATCATGAACCTGATTTAATTGACGTAGAAGTGGGGAGATTAGACACACTTCCGATTTTTCGTAAGGTCATACATAATGCCGGTTTAGAACACGTAGTAGTTGCGATCGTGGGCGATTCCGTTAGCGTAGCGAAGCACTGGAATACATCTCTTGCATTTTTGTTTATTGATGGAGGGCATGGATTACAGCCGGCTAGAAATGATTACTCTTGGTGGGTTCCAAAGGTGAAGTTAGGTGGTGTGCTTGCGATTCATGATGTTTTCCCTGACACGAAAGATGGTGGGAGGCCGCCCTACGAGTGTATTTATCTACCAGCTATACAGAGTGGTGACTGGGTCGAGGAGAGAGTCCAAGGTTCCTTACGTATCCTACGTCGAACCTCTTGAGCTTGATTTTTCGGTGGTAGTCTTGTCCATAATACTTGAAACTAAAAGAATGAGGATAGATGAAACAAGGTGACATAGTTCCCAATTTCGAAGCACTTGATCAAAGTGGTGAGAAAGTAACCTTAGGGTCATTGATTGAAAATGGTCCATTGGTTTTGTACTTTTATCCAAAAGCGATGACACCTGGTTGAACGAGGGAAAGCTGTCATTTCCGTGACCTGGCTGCTGAGTTTGCACAATTCGGAGCACAACGAGTGGGAATTAGCACCGATCCGGTGGATCGGCAAAACGAATTTGATCGGCAGAATGATTTAGGGTTTAAACTCCTCTCAGATCCTGATAAGCAAATTGCTTCCTTGCTTGGCGCTAAGCGTCGAGGCCCACTACCAAATCAGCGGGCAACATATGTGATTGGTCAAGATAGGAAGCTTCTTGGAGTAGTCAAGAATGAGAAGAATATGTTCGTACACGCCGACGAAGCGCTCCAGATACTAAAGAGCGAAATTAGTTGATCCCTAATTTCTATTCGTCTAGCGTCGGCAGGAAAGTATGATCGGCGAACATGTTTGCTGCTTCTGTCTCTATTTGAATAGCGTCAGCTGTGAGTATTACAGCCGCAGCTGAATACGTCGAATATTCGTTTTCAGGAAATGAAACATTTTCGGGGTAGACAACTCCCGTAAGGTATCTGCCTCTGTTATCTCTGTAGTTCTGGATTCCTGTAAAGAGTTCCATAGCATGTGCTCGCTCACCAACAGCAAGATAGGCCATAGCGCACTCACAAGTTTCAGCTGTAGTTATCCATGGTCTATCTGACACACATCGGATACCCTTATGCGCGATTTCAAATTCTTCTCTTTTCGCATTAAGTCGATCGAGGCCCGTTGTACCTTGTAAGACACCTGTTAGAACGGGGTAATACCAATCCATAGCCCATCGCTCCTTTGGGGCGAAAGCCTCAGGATTATTTTTAAGAACTTGAACCAGACGCTTTCCCTTTTCTTTCCAGTGTGGGCGATCTTGACCAAGATGTCTCGCTATTGCTAGTGCAGAGCGTAATGAGTGAGAGATACTTGATGATCCAGTAACGAGTGCGTATGACCATGGAGTCCCATCAGAATGGCAAGCCCAAATAATTTCTCCCCTTAAAGTCTGTTGGCCAAGCACATATTCGATTGCAGGTTCAACGACATTCCACATAGTTTCTAGAAATCCGGTGTCTTTTGATATTAAGAAGTGGTGGAGAACCCCAGATGCAATATAGGCAACGCAGTTTGTATCGATCTTGTCTTGCTCAATTTTATTTTCAAGGTAATAGTTATGCCAGGACCCGTTCTCTAGTTGAATATCTGCCAACCATTGATAGGCCGAAACGGCTTCATCGTGCAGTCCTGCTATATCTAGGGCCATTGCTGCTTCAATATGATTCCATGGGTCGGCATGTCCATTTGGAAACCAAGGGATCATTCCCGATGGGAGCTGTAATTCGGCAATAGATTCGCCTGTTTCACGTATTTTTGCAGAGTCGATAATTTCAACTGGGTCGGTTGGGGGCAAGTTCTTTTCCTATATTAAGCAATGGCAGTCTTTTGAGCATAGATGATTGCGCTCTTACCTAACACGGGTTGCAGTATTTTTTCCGCTAACCAAGTTGACCTTGGCTGCTTCACGATATCCCATGTGAGGAATCGTAAATATGCTTTCACAAGCCGATTTTGATCGTTTTTAGGCCCTACAGCACATTTGAGCCACCAGTACGGTGAATGTAACGCATGAGCTCTATGAAAATCTATTGGTGCCAAACCTACAGCAGAGATTTTTGTTTCTAATTCATTTTTTCTATAGATTCGCACATGGCCTCCGACTTCTATGGGCGCATGATATTTATCAGAAAGCGCCCAACAAATTTTCTCTGGAAAATAAGAGGGGACTGTAATCGCAAGTATTCCATATGGTTTAAGTACCCGAAATAGCTCACTTAACGCATCTTCATCGTTATAGATATGTTCTAGGACTTCGCTCGCTATTATTCGATCGAACGTCTCGTCTTGAAATGGTAAACGAGTAGCATCTCCCGCAGATGTAAAAGCACCAGAGGTTACTTTAATTTCTCCAGCTTCAGCCATAGCAGCATAAGTTGCTCGGACTTCGTGAAGTTCATTCAATGCCATATCGCAGGCCACGACTTCTGCACCTCGCCGAAGTACTTCAAATGCATGTCGTCCAAAGCCGCATCCGAGATCAAGAACCATGTGTCCCTCTTCAAGCTTAAGTCGATCGAAATTGATGGTTAACACGTTTGAATCCTATTGTGCTCTGTCCATTGCTAGAAGCTCACGGCAATGATCAGATGTAGTAATAGCAGATTCTCGCCAGCTCCATTTTTCTATCACTCTCTGACGGCCCGCTTCTCCTACCTTTTGACAGACTTCCGGATGTTCAAAAGCGTATTCTATTTGTTTTGCTAGCGCACTACTATCTCCAGGTGGAACAGCTAGTGAAGTTTCCAAGTGCGGCCCAGCGACTTCAGGAAGGGCACCTCCTGTAGTAGCTATTAATGGAGCACCGCAAGATAACGCTTCAATCGCAGGAATAGAGAAACCCTCATATAAAGATGGGACGACAGCTACTGATGCTGATGCAAGAAGATCAACCAGCTCCCGATAGCTTATTCCCTGATTGAAGTTTACGATGTCGCTAAGCCCTAATTGAGCCAGCGTCTCAGCAGTAGTGCTTCCTTCCCGTTGTTTACCTACAAGCTCTAGGTGGACATGAGGATACTTTTTTCGAACCTCTGCTAAAGCTTCAAGAAGGTATCTTTGGCCCTTTAGCGGAACGTCAGCGCTAGCAGTTGAGACAATTCTTCCAGGGATCCTTTTAATCTGCTGTTGAGGAGCAAAGAAGTCAGTATCGATTCCTATAGGAACAACATGAAT
>CETB01024320.1_pt1 | contig 12040 bp, 12 predicted proteins | sample 356381 | NCBI WGS metagenome assembly CETB01 (sample SAMEA2622545, study PRJEB7988) | marine metagenome | biome: marine biome (ENVO:00000447); feature: deep chlorophyll maximum layer (ENVO:xxxxxxxx); material: "saline water (ENVO:00002010), including plankton (ENVO:xxxxxxxx)" | depth 155 m | reverse complement strand
GATTATTTTTATTTTTGAAAACAATTTGAATCGTTTTCTTATTACCAGCTGATCCAACTTTATCTCCAGAAGGTCCAAGATTTTTTCTAATTTGAAGTCTTCCTGAAGAAGAAAGTTTAAGGGGTTTTTTCTTATTTCCTTTTTCTTTATCCAATTTTTTTACCTAATCTTTTTCAATAAACCAATTTTCTCTAGCTTTCATTATCATTTTATTTATTTTTTCTTCATCAATTTCTAAATCTTTTAAAATACCTTCTTCTTTATCAATTAATTCAAAGGTTGCTAAATCAGCAAAATCATTAATAGTTAGAATATTAGATTTTGCAAGTTTAGCCAAAATAGCTGAGTTCATCCCCTCTAGCTTTATTAGAGATTCATCTTTAATATTTTCATCTATTATTTTTTGATTAATTTCTTCTTGATCATTAAGGTAGTTTTTTGCTCTTTCAACAATTTCACTTGCTAGATCAGAATCGAAACCTTCTATTTTTTCTATATTTTCTAATGTTTCATTAGCAATGGATTCAATTGATATATATCCATCAGTTACTAGAAGTTGTGCAATTACATCTTCAACATCAAGTAATTCTGAAAGTTGTAAGCTTTTTTCTTTAAATTCTTGTTGTCTTCTTTCTGACTCTTCTTCCTCAGTAAGAATATCAATTTCCAAACTTGTTAAATTAGAAGCTAATTTAACATTCTGTCCTTTTCTTCCAATTGCAAGACTTAATTGGTCATCAGGTATTACGACTTCAACTTTATTTTTTTCTTCATAAAGAAAAATTTTACTCACTTCAGCAGGCGCAAGAGCATTGGCTAGAAAAGTTGCCTGACTATCTGACCATGTAACAATGTCAATTTTTTCACCCTGTAGTTCATTAACAACAGCTTGGACTCTTGATCCTCTCATTCCTACACAGGCTCCTACTGGATCAATTGTTGAGTCTTCGGTAAATACACTTATTTTTGCTCTAGATCCTGGATCTCGGGCTACACTTTTTACAGTTATAACACCTTCATAAATTTCTGGTACTTCTTGAAAAAAAAGTTTTGACAGAAAATTAGGATGGGTTCTTGATAAAAAAACTTGATACCCTTTTAAATCATTTTTGACTTCATAAATGTATGCTCTTACCCTATCTCCATTTTTAAATGTTTCTCTAGGTATTAATTCTTCTCTTTTAATAATTGCTTCACTTTTTCCAAGATCTACAATTAAATTTCCAAACTCAATTCTTTTAACAATACCTACAGCAATTTCACCAACTTTATCTTTGTATTCTTCGTATTGATTAGATTTATCTGCTTCTCGAACTTTTTGTATAATTACACCTTTTGCATTTTGTGCTGCAACTCTTCCTAATTCAATTGGAGGGAGTTCTCTAATTATAAACTCACCTATATTAATAGAAGGATTAATTTTTTTTGCTTGATCAATTAATATTTGTCTCGATTGAAATTCTTCTTCAATTTTCTCAACTACCTCTAAATATGAATTAAGTTTTATATTTCCAGTTTCTTTATTTATTGATACTCTCACATCAATTTCTTGACCATATTTTACTCTCGCAGCTTTTTCTAAAGCCTGTTCCATAGCTGAAAAAACTGCCTCTTGATCAATATTTTTTTCTTGAGCAACATTAGATGCAACTTGCAGCATTTCTTCTCTAATTACATTATATTTTTTCTTTGCCATATTTATAAAAAAAAGGTGGGAAAACCCACCTTATTATTAGGTTCCCTATATTAAAAAATAATAAAAATACAAGCCTATATTTTTTCTAAAATTAATAAGGAAGGTTTTCTTGAAGAAATAATCGCCTTTTTATAATATTTTGTCTCAAAGCTATAATAATCTTTAAAATTCAAATGTGATGTATGCTGATTTTTCCATATGTATTGTTTTTTGGAATTAAATATAGTTTTAATAATAAATCGATAATAAGAAGTTGAATCTGTTACGATAGATATTTGTCCATGATTTTTAATGAATGGATATATTGTTTTCAAAAAATCAACATTAATTAATCTTCTTTTAAAATGTTTTTTTTTTGGCCAAGGATCAGGGAAAAAAATCCAAACCTTCTCGAAGTATTGTTGCTTGATATTGTTCTCAAATATTTCAAGAACATTACCAGGATGTAAGAATATATTTTTAATTCTATTAGTATCTATTTTTTGTAAAAGATTTAAGTTACCATCTATATATTTTTCACAAGAAATTATTATACTATTTGGAAAATACTTTGATAAATAAATACTTGTTTCTCCATAGCCAGTACCGATATCTAAAATATAATTTATATTTTTATCAAATTTTGGAAGTTTATATTTTTCAAGCTTCGAGAGATAATTTTTAATATCTATCTTTTTTTTACTTCTTCCCCTTGTTCTACCAAATAATCTATTTTTAAATTTGTTAGTTGTCATTTATTTCTAAAATTAGGAACAGCGAGTAATAACAAAATAATTAAAAGATAAATATTTAAGTAATAATGCATTTTATAATATTTATTATTATCTTTAAAATTAATATTGAGCCTAATTGATCTACTTTTATTTAATTCTATAAAAGATATTATCTTACCGTCTGAATTGATTATTCCAGATATACCATTATTAGATACTCTTATAATTGGTTTATTAAATTCAGAGGCTCTAAGTTTAGAAAAATAAAAGTGTTGATAGGGTCCTAAATATTTTCCAAACCAAGTATCATTAGTTATATTTACTATAAAATCACTATTTATATTTTTATTGTTTATTATTTTCCAATAAAAAATAATTTCATAACATATCACTGGTATATAATTTAATTTTTTATTGATATTAATTATTCTATCTTGAACGCCCGAAGAAAAATCTTCTGGACCAGATATTATATCTAAAAAACTTAAAAAATTTCTAAAAGGCAAAAATTCTCCAAATGGAACTAATATTTTTTTATCAAAATATGAAATTTTAGAAGAAGAAATATTGAGTAATGTATTATAGTATTTGTTTGTTTCTAATCTTGATCCTCCAATTATTACAGTTTGCCCTTCTTTGATAAAATTCTGAATTTTATTAAATCTAACATCTTTAATCAAAAAAGGATAATTATTTTCTGCAAAAATTAAAAGTTCTGAACTACTATTTTTTACATAATCTATAATTGTATCTAATCTTTCAGAAGAGTTAACTTTAATATTATTTTTGAAGTTTAATTGAAAAATCTCAATATCAATTTTTTTTGTATAATCCTTATCATTTTGATTAAATAAAATATTTGAAAAGATTAATATGATTATAGGAGGTATTAGAATAATTAAAAAATTTCTTAATTCGTAGTAATTAATTTTCTTTTGAAGGAAAATATAAGGTAAGCAATATGCTTGTAAAAGTAAATAGCTAGTTAACAAAGTGCCAAAATATTTAGGAAGTAGAATTAAATAATCATTACTTGAAATTATCAGTGAAAAACTTATCCAAGGAAATCCATATAAAATAATTGAAATAATAAATTCAAAACTAATAAATATAATAGGTACTAGAAATAAAGTAGGTATAAATTTATTGAAACGCAAAAAAATAAAAAAAATTAAACTAAAAATTAAAGATAATAGAATTATTAGAAATACTGAAATTAAAAAAAAATTTTTTGTTTCTTCAAATACAAAAAATGGGTTTTTTAACCAAAAAAGTAAACTAATAAAAAAAGCAAATGCAAAAGAAAAACTATATAAAATTGATTGCGTATTATTTAATTTTTTTAAATTTTTCTCTATAATCAAACATAAAAAAGGGAAAATAATAAAACCTAATGGTAAAAAAAAATATGGAGGAAATAATATAGAAGTGAGAAAACCAAGTATTAAAAAAATTAAAATATTCAATTATTTCTTTTTATTTCAACGGTTTCAATTTTTCTATTATTTGATTTAATTATTTTAATAGTTAAATCATTTTCTATCTTAATAATTTCATTATTTTTAGGTATTCTATTTATTTTAGAGTAAACAAGTCCACCAACTGTAAATATTTCATCATCTTGAGGTATTGAAATTTTTATATTAAAATATTTTTCAAGATCATCTATTCTGTAACTAGCATTAACTGTAATTGAACTTTTTGTTTTATTAAAAATCAATTCGTCAACATCCTCTGCATCGTGCTCATCCTCTATATCTCCAACAATTTCTTCAACTAAATCCTCAATAGTTACCAAACCATCAACACCTCCAACACCGTCAACGACAAGTCCAATATGTATTCTGGAAGAACGCATTCTTTTTAGTAAGTCTAAAATAGGTGATTTAGGAGCAACAAATAAAGCTTCTCGCAATATACTATCTATATTAAAATTTGTTTTAGGTGTCTTTATAAAGTCTTTAATATGAAAAAAACCAACTACATTATCAATATTAGTTTTATAAACTGGCATTCTAGAGTGGCTTTCCTCTTTTATTAATTCCAATATATCAGAATAAGTTTGGGAATGATCAACAGCAATAATTTCACTTCTAGGAACCATTAAATCTTCAACACTTTTCTCATTTAGCTGTAAAATATTTTTTATTAGATTTTTTTCATTATTTTCATCGTAATCAGTTAACCTTTTGTCATTAGTTTCATTTGCAATAAAATTTAATATATCTTCTTTAGTAGAGTCATTGGATAATAATTTTTTTATAATCCAATTCTTCCAATTATATGATTTACCTGTGTTATTGTTCATGGTTATAAATATGGGTTATTTACACCAATCTCTTTTAAAATTTTAATTTCTTCTTCTTTCATTTTTTTAAATTGTTTAAGGTTATTATGTTTATATCCATTTATATGTAGAACACTATGAACTAGTAAATGATTGAAATGATTATATATATTTACATTATTTTTTTTAATAAATTTTTCTATAGTATCGATTGAGAAAAAGATATCACAATACAGAGTTTTTCCAAGTTTTTTATTTGAAATATTTGAAACAAAAGTTAATACATCAGTGTCTTTGAATTTATTTTTGTATTTTTTATTTAATTTAGTTATCCTTTTTTTTTCAGATAGGATTAAATTTATACTAAATAAGCAATTTTTTTTGAAGTAACTTTGCATATTTTGTATAGTTTTTTTAGTAATTTTTTTTATTTTTGGTACTCTTCTTGGCCATTTTTTAGAGTCACAAAAAAAATCAACTTTTACTGTCTTTGTCATATGCATTGATAATTTTTTTTACTAAGTCATGTCTTACAACGTCTTTTTCGACTAATTCTATAAAACCGATATCATTTATTTTTTTTAATTTTTTTAAAGCATCCATTAAACCAGACTCTTTCTCACTAACTAAATCAATTTGTGTTACATCACCTACAACCACCATTTGGCTATTTTTACCCAACCTAGTTAAAAACATTTTCATTTGAGTTCTTGTTGTGTTTTGCGCTTCATCAAGAATGATAAAGCAATCCTCAAGTGTTCTTCCTCGCATAAAAGCTATAGGCGCTATTTCAATTGTATTATTTAATATTTTCTTTTCTACCTGTTCGAATGGAAGCATGGAATATAAAGCATCATAAATTGGTCTTAAGAAAGGATCTACTTTTTCTTTTAGATCGCCTGGAAGAAAGCCTAGCTTTTCTCCAGCTTCTACAGCTGGTCTTGATAAAATTATTTTATTTACCCTTCCTTCTTGGAGTGCTGATACTGCTTTTGCTACCGCAATGTATGTTTTTCCCGTACCAGCAGGGCCTACAGCAAAAACAATGTTCTTTGAATTTAGGAGTTTAAAATATATATTTTGATTTTCTGTTCTTGGGACAATTTTCCTTTTTTTGGTTTGAATAAAAAGATCCATTTGTTTTTCTTCTTTAATATTCATTGTAATTAAACTTGTACTATCCCTTATTTTATCTTCATCTATTTCAGCACCTTTTTTAGCTTCTTTGAATAAGTCTAAAATAGTTTTCTTCGTCTCAAAAATCGACTTTTTATTTCCAGATATTTTAATTTTATTACCACGATATTGTATACTTACATCATTTATTTTTTCAATAATTTGTAAATTAGAGTCATTTACACCAAATAAATTACTCAAAATTGTATTATCATCAAGCTCTATTTCTAAATTATCAACCTTATTTATTAAATCTGACATTCTAATGCAAAATTTGTTGAATTTGTTATTTTAACTTTCAAAATTTTATTTAAAATTTTTTCATTTGATTCTATAAAAGTGCTTTGATTATATATCGTTCTTCCAATAAATTGATTTTTATATCTTCCTTCCTTTTCAAATAATACTTCCATATCCTTATTTATGAATGATTTATTATAATTAAGTTGTTGTTCAGTTAGTAATGATTGCAAAGCAGATAACCTGGCCTTTTTAATAGATTGATCAATATTATCTTTGTGCTGTGCTGGAGTCCCTGGTCTAGGGCTGTATGTAAATGAATAAGCTATAACAAAATTTACTTTTTCAATAAATTTCATTGTTTTTTCAAAATCTTCATCTGTTTCATCCGGAAACCCTACTATGAAATCAGAGGAGATAGCAATGTCTGGTCTAATCGTTCTAATTTTATCTACAATTTTAAGATAATCACTTACAGTATGTTTCCTATTCATTTTTTTTAATATTGAATCGGATCCAGATTGAATTGGTAAATGTAAAAAAGGCATTAGTTTTGGATTCGATGCATGTACTTTAATTAGTGAGTCTGTCATATCGATTGGGTGAGAAGTCATGTATCTAATTCTTTTAACCTCATCTATTTCGGCAATTGTATTTATAAGGTATGATAAATCACGCGATTTACCATCAGTTGAATTTCCATGGTAGGCATTCACATTTTGACCTAATAAAATTATTTCTTTTACACCATTCGATAAATATTTTTTTGTTTCATTAATTATATCATCAATTGGACGGGAAAATTCTGGCCCTCTTGTATAAGGAACAACACAAAAAGAACAAAACTTATCACATCCTTCTTGTATAGATATAAATTCTGAGGAAATTTTTGAAGAATTATAAATTAGATTTTTAAATTTCTCATTTTGTAAAAAATCACTATTCAAAGGCTCTTCAATCTTATTAATCATATCAGGTAATTTATGATAAGATTGTGGACCAACAACAAAATCAACTATAGGGGCTCTTTTCTTAATTTCAATACCCTCTGCTTGAGCTACACATCCTGCAACAACTAACTTCATATTTTTTTTGTCGTTTTTTAATTTTTTTATTCTCCCAATATCAGAGTAAACTTTTTGTACAGCCTTTTCTCGGATATGGCATGTATTTAAAATTGTTAAATTTGCTTTTGAAATATCGTTTGTAATTTTATAGCCTTTATTTATGAAAAGATCTTTCATTCGATCGCTATCATAGACATTCATTTGGCATCCATATGATTTAATAAATAAAAATTTATCTGTCATAATTTAGATTTGTTTTAAATAACATCTTGCGTTAATAATATTGGTTTTATCATTATAATAATTAGGCCTTATTTTAAAAAAAACAAAGTTGTTTTTTTCATAAAATTTAATTGCTTTTAAGTTATTCTCTGCGACCTCAAGGTATATTTGTGAAATATTTGTTAAATTTTTATTAGTTTGTATATGATTTAAAATATTTGACCCAAAATTTTTTCTCCTAAAACTTGAAGAAATAAACATTATATGAATTTCTAAGTCGAGATTATTGTTATTTGGGATTGTTTCTCCAATTAAAATACCACATAAAATATTTTTATAAAAATATCCAAATGATAAATTATTTTCTTTTTTGAAATGATTTTCAATATTTTGAAAATTCCATCCTAGGTTAAAAAAATTATTAAACTGTTCTTCTTGTGAAATAAATATATTTAATAATTTTAAATCATCAAAATTAAGTTTTTTTATATTATTCAATTTAGTATTTTATTATTTGATATATATATTGGTTTGACTATTTGATTCAGAGAAAAATCTAATCTTTTATAATTTTGAAATAAATTTTCAGCAAAACTAAATTTAAATTGTTCTATATTTTTATCAGATAAATCTAGTTTTTTTTCATTATATAAAATTGTATTTATATTTTCAGGTAATACAAAATTGTCATCTTCTAATTTATAATAATGAATTTTATTTTTATTATCTAAAATACACATGAAATTCTGGTTGTTTGCAGAATTAATATATATTCCAGCATTATTATTATTTTGATTATTCAATTCAAATTTAAAAATATCATCTATTGAAAAAGAGTAAAATAACAATTTTTTAGATATTGTTAAACCCGCCACAAATGATGCTCCTACTCTCAAACTGGTATATGAACCTGGTCCAATAGTAATTGAAATTTTTTTTAGTTTTTGGTCTAAATTATAGTGATTATTGATTTGCATATAAATTTCAAAAATATTATCACTTAATTTATCTGACTCTTTATTAATTATTTTTCTCTGAAGTATTACTTTGTTGTCTTCAATTAGTAAAAATTCTGGTATTGGTGATATTACATCTAAAAATAAAAGCATATGAGTTTATTTAAATATATTTTCTTTCAAATATTAAAATCAATTTTTTTAATTTTAATGTTTTTATCTTATTCTCATGCAGCAAATATAAAGAATTCTGCTACTGTTTTCATGTATCATAAGTTTGGAGTATCAAAATATCCCTCTACTAGTGTTACTATAAACCAGCTAGAAAATCACATTACAGAACTAACGAAAGATAAATATAATATATTACCTTTAAATTTTATAGTTGATGCAATTATTAATGATGCTAATCTTCCTGAAAATACAATAGGCATAAGTATTGATGATGCTGATGAATCTTTTTTTGAAGTAGCTTGGCCGCTATTTAAAAAAAATAATATTCCTGTAACTCTATTTGTTACAACGGGAACAATTGTAAATAATAATAAAAATTATTTGAACTGGGATGAAATAAGAAAGCTTAAAGAAGAGGGTGTTACTATTGGAGCACATTCTCATACACATGCACACATGCCAGATTTATCGATAGATGAAGTAAAAAAAGAAATTGAAATATCAAATAAAATTTTTCTCAAAGAGTTAGGAGAAATTCCATCTTTATTTGCTTACCCATATGGTGAAACAAGTAATGAAATAATTGATTTAATTAAAAATTACAAATTTAAAGTGGCATTTGGCCAACACTCTGGAATAATCAATGAGACTTCTAATATGTATTATTTACCTCGTTTTTCATTGAATGAAAAATATGGGGAAATAGATAGAGTTAAATTTGCTGCATCTTCTAAAGGTCTTGGTGTATACGATTTTATTCCAACAAGTCCCACGATAAAAGAAAATCCACCTTTTATTGGTTTCTCACTATTAGACGAACGGTTATCAACTTCTTTAAATTGTTTTATATTCGACATGAAGGGTCAAGTTGAAAAAGAGATATTTAAATTTAATGAAAGAGTTGAAATAAGATTAAAAAGAGAATTGTCAAAGGGAAGATCTAGAATTAACTGTACTGCAAAAGACTCACAAGGAAACTGGAGGTGGTTTGGCCACCAATTTTATTATTAAAATTAGTAAGAAATAATTTTTGAGTCAAATTTATTAAAATTATTTTTTTCAATAACTAAATGTAAATTACTAACATAGTTATTGTCCTCGGCATATGAATTAAGTTTATTCAACAACAAACTAATATTTGAAAAATTATTTTTAGATCTCATTATATTTCTTACATCTCTGAACTCTTTATAAGCATTATGCGAGTTAATATTTTTGAAATAAGATGAAACACTATTATTATAAGAGGTAAATGACTTTATGAGATGTTTATCACCGTGCTCTCTTTCAAGAGGGACAACACCTTTATTTTGATCATATGTATATTCTCCAAAAAGAGCATTATACTCTTTCGCAAATCGTGACTTACCCCAGCCACTTTCTATAGCAGCTTGAGCTAAAGCGATTGAATTAGGTATTATATCAACATTAGCTAAAATTTCTTCAATAAGATCGAGCTTATGTTTATTTGAGTATTTAATATTAAATTTTTTAGCTATTTTATTAAGTTTTGATATTTCATTGTTATTGATAGTTTTAAAGGTTTGTAATTTTATCTTTAAATCATTTAAAAATTCTCTGGTAACAATAATCTTTTGATTTTCATTAATAATAATAGGGAGAACAGTTTTAACAAATTCTTTTTTATTAGAATTAAGATAATCAAAATCTGTATCAGAAAGATATGTATTTTCGAAAGTATTGTTTTTGATTTTAATATTTGAAATCAATATAGGGTTAATTGGTTTATTTCTTATTTTTACGAAAATTTTATCACTTAGAACTTCAGAAACGGGTGGACCTTTCAAGGTTATTTCTTTTTCTGAATATAAATTATTAATTTGACTAGAAGTTTTTGTATTTGATTCAATGTATATTTCGTAAGAGTTATAACCAAGCAACCCGTTACTTAAAAAAATTAGGCCCGCGATAAAAAAAGGTAAGCAAATAAAATTTAATAATTTATGCATCTATGGGTCTTACTTCTTGAACTTCAGGAACATAATGTTTTAACATATTTTCAATTCCCATTTTTAAAGTTGCAGTTGAACTTGGACAGCCTGAACACGCTCCCTGCATTTGAAGGTATACAACTCCGTCTTTGAAGCTATCATAAATAATATCTCCACCATCCATTGCTACCGCTGGTCGAACTCTTGTATCAAGTAACTCTTTTATTTGCTTAACTATGTCTGAATCATTTTCATCTTTGGCAAGAGATGTATTTTCATTTTTTTGGTCTTTAATAATTGTTTCTTGACCTGAGTTATAATGATCCATTATGGATCCCAATATTAATGGCTTCATAACTTGCCAATCAAGTGATTGATTTTTTGTGATTGTTATAAAATCACTGCCAAAAAAAACACCTTCTACTCCCTCAACTTCAAATAATCTTTTTGCAAATGGGGAATTTGATGTTTCATTATTATTTTGAAAAAAAGCCGTTCCACCATCCATAACAACCTTACCAGGTAAAAACTTTAATGTTTGAGGATTGGGTGTTTGTTCAGTTTGTATAAACATATCGATCTATATATAGTTATTAATATGTCTTTCGTATGAATTTTAATAAAAAAAATTAAAATTTTGGTGAATTATTAGGATAAAAATCCAATAATTTCTTTTGTTTTCGCCAAAACTGGTTCTGCAACATTAATAGCATTAACTTTTCCGTCGTTTAGAACAGAATCGATATATGAAGTATCGCTCATTAATTTATTCATTTCAGAGGTTATAGGCTCTAATTTCGACACTGCTAAATCGGCTAAATCTTTTTTAAACTGAGAAAATTCTTTTCCTGCATATTCAGAAATTACTGCTTCAATCGAATCATCATTCAAAGAAGCAAATATAGATATTAGATTTTCTGCCTCAGGTCGGGAGTTTAAATCTTTTGTATTGTCAGGCAGTGGCTGAGGATCAGTTTTTGCTTTTTTAATTTTTTGGATAATATTATCGGCTGTATCAGTTAGCATAATTCGAGAATAGTCTGATGGATCTGATTTACTCATTTTTTTTAATCCATCTCTTAAACTCATTACTCTTGTTGCTTCGCCAAAAATTAAAGGTTCTGGAATGGGAAATAAATCTGTTTCAAAATCATTATTAAATTTTTGAGCAATGTCTCTTGTTAATTCCAAATGTTGTTTTTGATCATCACCAACGGGAACATGTGTTGCTAAATATATTAAAATATCTGCAGCCATTAGTGTTGGGTAAGAAAATAAACCAACAGAAACATTCTCGCTATTTTTACCTGCTTTATCTTTAAATTGCGTCATACGGTTTAACCAACCCATTCGTGCAACACAGTTAAATAACCAAGCAAGTTGGGCGTGTTGAGGAACTTGTGATTGAACAAAAATATTATTTTTTTTAGGATCAATACCTGAGGCTATAAATGCAGCAGTTACTTCTCGTGTTTTATCCGCTAAAACTTTTGGATCTTGCCATACTGTAATGGCATGTAAATCAACGACACAAAAGAAACATTCATATTCTTTTTG
>CETB01020244.1_pt1 | contig 12044 bp, 8 predicted proteins | sample 356381 | NCBI WGS metagenome assembly CETB01 (sample SAMEA2622545, study PRJEB7988) | marine metagenome | biome: marine biome (ENVO:00000447); feature: deep chlorophyll maximum layer (ENVO:xxxxxxxx); material: "saline water (ENVO:00002010), including plankton (ENVO:xxxxxxxx)" | depth 155 m | reverse complement strand
TTCATTTCTTGGAATGACTCAGTTTCTTTTATTTCTTCGGGAAGTTTTTCTTCTACTTCTTCCATCTTTTCTTTAATTTGTTCAGACACCTCTTCTTTCTTTTCTTGGGCTGCTTGCTTGATTTGCTCTATTTTATCTATTTCTTTTGGTTCTTCTTTAACAATTGTTTCAACTTGTGTAACTGGAATTTCAGAAGTTGTTGTTTCTTCTAATGATGAAGTTTTAATCGGTTCGTTAACGACTAATTTCGGTTCTTCTTTTTGAGGTGTTCCCTTGATTGGTCCACCATTATCTCTAGATTCTCCATGCCCCCAAGAACCAATTAAAAGTCCATTCTCAATAGTCAAAACACCCCTTCCAGATAAATTTTCATCTGCTTTGACCCAATCAAAAAAGAATTTTCTACCAGTAACATGGCCTTGTAAATCAGCACCAATAAAATTACCAACCACATCAATTCCATTTTTTATGAGTTTAATTTCCCCCCATTCAGAATCCCACACACCATGAAAAGTAGTATTTGGTTGGATTTTTTGAGGGTTAATAACTTGCATTAATGGATTTGTTAAATTTGTATTGGGACCTGCTTGAACAACAGTAAATTGAGATACGTTGTTTAATTTTCCTAATTCCTTTTTAGATGTAGAAATCATTAAAACCGCAATAATCGTAAGAAAACAAGGTATGCCCATTAAAAAATCTGGCAATAAGATAAATAATCCAAAGGATGTAAAAAGTGCGATATTTCCTATCTGTCGCATGTTATTATAGCGTGTTTCTTCGTCATCTGTTCCCAGCTGCCCTATTTCCCTTGGCTGCATAATACCTCCAAAGTGACTAAGTATTTTATTTGAAGGACAAAATAAACTATGTACTAGCGCAATATTACCTTGATTATGGATAGAAGTGAAAACGACCATCAAAAAGTTTGGCTCTCATTATTGTTAATTATTCCAATCCCAACATTATCAATACTGTATTCAATGGAAATTAGTCAAGGTTGGTCTGGAAATTTAATGTTTGTTTTATCAAAAATATTACTAATTATAATACCACTATATTGGTATTTTAAATTAGAAAATAGAGAATTCAGTTGGTCTCCTATAAAAAATAAAAATGATCTTCTAGTTGGTTTTGTATTTGGAATTGCAATGAGTGCGGCAATAGCAATTGCATGGTTCTTATTTGGTGATAAAATTGATCAAGAGTCTTTAAGAGAATTATTAGAAGGAAATGGATTGACTAATCCAATAATTTATTTATCCTTAACACTATATTGGATTTTTATTAATTCCCTTTTAGAAGAATTCGTTTTTAGATGGTTTATTTTTGAAAAATTTGAAACGGTTTTAGGAAGTAATTATGCATTATTTCTATCTGCAGGAGCATTTACATTACATCATACGATTGCAATGATGTATATGTTTCCAATATCATTGAACATACTCGCATCTATTGGTGTTTTTATTGGAGGATTGTTATGGTCATGGTTGTATCTAAGATACAGAAGTATTTGGGTAGTATTTTTATCTCATGCGATTGTTGATGTTGTAATGTTTTCCATTGGAGGGATAATACTAATTGGTTAAGTCTCCCATTCTATTCTGGGCCATTTTAAAAAATCCCCGTGCTCCCATGAAATTGTAACTAAAATATTCGAGATTTCATCAAAATTTGTAAGGTCTCTTTCTATTTGTAATCTATGTAACCACTCTTTTAATCTACCTAATTTTTCACCTTTTTCTAATGATGTTTTTTCCATCAACCAAGTTCCATTTACTAAGGGGAGCCTTCCGGCCCTTAAAGGGGGCAATTCACCTAATTCATCAATTAAAGAAAATGTTTCTTTTTCTTTATCCAAATATTTTGATAAAGATAACTCCAATAATAATTGTGTTTCATATTTATTGCCTAAAATATAACGCCATAATCTTAACATCCCTCTATCTCCAAAGGATGGTATTTTACTTAGAAATTTATGAGATTTTAAAGCATTTTTCCTTTGGTTATTGGACAATAACAATGTTTTACAAGCATAATCCAAATGCTCATTATTTTTGTTGAAAAACAATAGCGCCAAACGATATTCTGGAGTAACGCCCTCATCAAATAAATAAGATGCTGATTGAGCCTTCACACCGATATCCACCTCACTAAATTTGTAACCCAACAACTGATCTAACATCTGATGTTTAGTCATTAACCAAATTATTTCACCTGCATTTTTGCCTCTGAAAATTTTTTGTAATTCCATCCAAATACGCTCTTTAGAAATCTTTTCAATCATCCACTGTTCCTTAATCAAAGCATTATGCAAATCTTCATCTAAACTTAACAAACCATCCTTGCTTCTTTCAAGAAATCTATAAGCTCTAAGTAAACGTAATCCATCTTCTGCAATTCTCCTTCTAGGGTTGCCAACAGATTTTAATATGAAATTTTTCAAATCATCTAAGCCATTATGTGGGTCATATAACAATCCTCTAGAAAGATCAATTGCCATAGAATTCATAGTAAAATCTCTACGTTCTAAATCCTCTTTAAGGGAAGTGCCAAAAAATACATTTTCTGGCCTACGGCCATCCAAATAACCTGAATCAGTTCGCAAAGTAGTTACTTCAATCTTGGTTCCAGACCAAATAATTGTGATTGTTCCAAATTTTATCCCAGTATGAATGATTTTTATATTTTCTTGATTTAATGATTTAAAATGTGAACTTAATTCTAATGGCTCTAAAGTAGTAGCCAAATCCCAATCTTCCACCTTATTTCCAGATAATAATTCCCTTACAGCACCGCCAACTAACCAACAACCACCTTCCAAAATAGCAACTTCTGAAATTACCCCAATAACTTCATTGGGAACCTCTGAAATCCATTCGATATTATCTTCTTCGAAATGAATTCCTTCTAAATCTGCCAACAATGGCAAACGAGAAAATTTTATCGGCCAATCATGGGTCACAAACCCAAGGACTTTGGCCTGAGTTATCTTGATTTTGACTAAATGATAAATTGTAAAGTGTTTTGAGAGGCAATTAAGGGAGGCCACACCAACATGAAATTTGAACAGAAAGATGTTGAGATTTTAGATATTAACTGGTTAAAAGCCCATGAAGAGGTACACCAAAAAAAAGTGATTGAGTTATTTGAAATGACTTTGAGATGGGGTGGATATACTAAACCTCTACTTATCGATAGGGAAACAGGAACTATTCTAGATGGACATCATAGATATGAAGTAGGTAAAAAATTAAAATTAAAATTTATTCCAGCAATCGTTATTGATTATCTAGAGGATGATAGAATTGATGTTACTACTTGGCCTAATTCTAATTTGGAAATAATTGAAAAAACTGATGTTATTAGCATGGCATTATCTGGTAAATTATTCCCTCCAAAAACAAGTAAACATTCATTATCTGAATATTTACCTCCAATTATGATAAAATTAGAAGATTTAAAATAAATTATGATCTAGATTTTTTCATTTGTTTCCAAAGATCATTACCCTCTCCTTTGAATAATGTAGGGTATTCTGGTTTTAATCCGACATTAACGTTAACATCTGATAATTTACCATGTGATGAAATAGTAATTTTGATTGTGCTATTTGCCCTTCCTGTCAGAATCTTTTTCAATGAATTATTATTTGAAACCCTTAAACCATCTATTGCAATTATTTCGTCTCCTGTCTTCATGATATTCCTGCATGGTGAATTTGTTTGAAAGTTTTTTATTTTCAAACTATTATTCACGAATACAAGTCCTAACCAACCTAAATTTTTGGTCTTGTCTTTTTTGTCTGAAACAACTTTAACACCATAAATTTCTGCTGCATCTTCAATTGGTGGCCTCATTTTTTTATTAACTAATGTATCTACAAAGTTCACCATGTGGTCTCCACCTAATTCTCGTAAACCCTCACATAACCTTTCCCAATCTAAACCTTGATTTTCTCCTTCTGCGTGATCAATTCCATGTTTCTTCCACAACAATACCATTACATCATCTAACCCAAATACCCCATTAGTGATTTTTCTAAACTCAGCATCAATACAAAACAATGCTAACTCTCCTTCAAGATAATAAGATATTTGAGATTCTCTAGAATGTGAATGAGGCCTATAAAGGTGAATCCACGCCTCAAAGCTTGCCATCGAAAGGCATTGATGCTGATTTCCATTTCCTGTAAAATGTCTTTCTAATTTTCTTTTCATATCTGCAATCCAATCTTCATCACTCCAAGCACCTGAACGCCAGCATAAAACATCACCCAACCAACTAGTTAATCCCTCAAACCACCAAAGTAAATCCGTATGAACCTCTTCATTCAAATCGTAATCTAAAAATTCTACAGGACGTAATCTCTTTACATTCCATTGGTGTAAAAATTCATGAGAGAATAGTGATAATAAATCTCTCCATTCTTCAACATTATCACTTATCAATGAGAGGCGAGGAACCATACTAGTCTGTGATCTAAGATGTTCTAAACCACCTCTTGGACCGTCCGTTAAATGTAAAATTGTAAGATACTCTTTCCATTCTGGTATCCCAAATAATGCATAATGTTCAGAAATAATTAATTTAAATTTATCAACTAGGTTTTTGACATTATTATCAGAAATTTCATGATTACCAGCATCCCAGAATTTAAGTTTATGTACACAACCATTTACTTTAAATGAAATTGCTTTATTTATATTAGATTCAATAATTCCATCTAAAAATTCATCCCTACCTTTTGGAATCCATTTTGTAACTTCTAAATCTTCTTGTATAAATTCTAACGTCAACGGATCTATTTCAAAATCCACAACAGGCATTTGTGATTCTGAACTCCATGAAGGAGGATGAGCAAGAATTATTTTATGGTTTGAATTTATTCTATTTTCGGAAATTCCTTTTGTAACTTCCATCCAAGTAAATGGCGGCATCAAATGTAAATGTGATTTATCTAAATGATTATTTCTTACAGATAATTGCGTACACAATAATTTATATCTTATTCTAATTGTATTTTGTGTCTCAACACTTTTAGGTAATTTGATTCTAATTCGATTATGCGAAAAACGTTCAACAGACATTTCGATTCCATTCGAATCAATCGCCAAAATATCTTGCATAAATCTAATTGGTTCCCTAATAAAATAGGAACCTGGAACCCACCGGGGAAATGCTAATTCTAAAGTTTCATCATTAAAAGGACCATCTATTTGAATTTGAACACTTAATAATTGAAGATTTGAAAATTCGCAAGAGGCAGTATATGTGATTCCGCTACTGTTTGAATTATTCATCCAATTATCCCCTTAAGGTGTCCCAAATCGTGAAAGGGTATAATTTAATTCAAGGAATCATATCTTCATGTTGTCCAAAAAATTCATCTTCATCATCATATGATGCACCTGGTCTTTGAATTTCCATCTCGCTTAACATTAAAAATAATGGCCATAATCTATTCATCCAACTTCCTGATTCTTCTAATAAATCAATCATTTCTACAGGTATTTCATGTTCTCCAGGATTACTAAACTTTGAAAAATCTTCAGGCAACAATCTTAATTCGGTAATTAAGTCATCTAATTTATGACTCTCTTCTAATGAAATTAAATCTAAATCTTTTGCAACAAATGAAATTTCTTCTAAAACATCAGCCAATTCATAAGAACTAGGAACTATTGGTTCACTATCTTTAATATCTAATGGCCCAAATACAACACTACCTAAATCAGTATCAAAAAATTGTTCTCCTTGTTTTTCTCTCTTAATCAATTTTTGATTAATTCTACCACCACTTGGAAAAATCGCAAATCCACCATCTTCTATTCGTGATTCAATCCAATTTGGCAATGAATCTATTGCCCCAGTAACTAGAACTCTACTTAATTTAGAAGGTAAATTTGCAGGACTTCTTCCATCTCTACGTAATTTTCTATGACTAATAAAATTAAGATAGCCACTTACTTTATGACTTCTTTTTGCATGATTTAAAACTTCTAAATCATAATCCAATAATGTGACTCTTCCCTCATCTCCAACAATTTCAGAAGCTAATGCTGAAACGTAACCACCTTTAGCACCCACAACCATAACTTCCATTCCTTGATTTAATTCCAAATGGTGTAACATAGTTACAATCATGTGAGGAGCGGATATGGTCTTTACACCCCCATTCTTGTTTTCTAAAAATACTAATGGACGATCTTGATAAAATGAATTCGGACTATTGCTAGAAAAACAACGTATATCTACATTCATCATAGCTTCTCTTATCAATAAACTAAATTCTACTCCAGCTAACGAAAGACGGGTGAGTAATTCATCCATCTCCTGCATATTACCTCGATTGATTGCATCAGTTATGAACTCATGCATTATCAAGATGGGCCTGGCCAGAATCGAACTGGCGATCTTCGCCTTGTAAGGGCGACGTCATAAACCCCTAGACCACAGGCCCTTGATGTACATCGCCACTAAGCAGTCATTCAAATAGAAGTCGGTGAAATAATAATAAAATTTTGAACATGGAAGAACATCAAATACCCGAAAAGCATCATAAATGATAAATCATGGGATTATCATGGGAGATGACTTAATCACCCTAGCTTCTCGCTTGGAAAGAAGGTTGCTAAAAGCAAAAGCAACAGTAAGCGCAGCCGAATCTTGTACAGGAGGTTTGCTTACTTCAACACTTACGGACATTAGTGGGTCAAGTGCTTGTTTTAATCAATCTTGGATCACTTATTCAAATGAATCAAAAGTCATAGAATTAGATGTTAATCCAAATACACTTGCAGAACACGGAGCAGTTAGTGCTGAAGTAGCATTACAAATGGCAACTGGTGCTAGGAAAAAATCAAACGCTGAAATCGCAATTTCAATTACTGGAATTGCAGGGCCAAAATCTGATGATTCTAGAAAAGAAGTTGGCGAAGTATATATTGGAATTTCATCAACTATGTATGAGGGTGCAAAATCTAAAATTTTCTCAGGTGACAGGAAACAAAATAAATTAAATTTTGTTTCATTGGCTTTAAGAACGGCTATAGATGTTTGGGACAAGCACCACATAAGTACAAAAAATGAATTAGAAGAAATGGATGAAGAAACCCCTTTAGATGAAAGTACAACTGAAGAAAAACCCCTAGAACTTGTTGAAGAAACTCTCATTGAAGAAGAAGATTGGGAAGAAGATATTGGTGAAAATTGGGGTGAGGCAAAAATGTTAGAACATAAAGAAATTCTTGAAGAAATTGATTTAGAACAAAATGCAGGTATTGAAGATGTTAATTGGAATGAACAAGAATAAATTTCATTTTTAGTAGTATTGCTTATCGAGGGTCACTTACTAACGCCTAATATGGAGAATAAATGGGAGCAGATTTACACCCGTTTAATGAAGGCTTCTTTACTAGCAAGAAGAGATGTAAAAGAATCTCTCCTATCCCATCCAAATCTTGATTTATTGCTCTCTAAATTAGAATCTAAAAATATCAAAGGGATTTTATCTAAAGAATTAATTTCAGAAATCACTAAAGAAATTAATTCAGAAAAAGAACAGGGGGGGGTTGGAAGAACAATTGCTCCTATTAATCCTAGAGAAATTTCTCCTGCACCAAGACCACATGGATTAGAACATTACGATATTTCATTATTTGACACGAATGCAAATGATATTGATAATGAAATTGAAATTCTTTTTGAAATTACAGGAAATAGTATTACGGAAGGTAGAAAAGAAGACATTAATTCTTTTTTTAATAATAGATTTCAAAGAATTAGCGCCATGATTCGACAACAAGGTTTACCAAACCGTCCAATTTCAATTTCAAAATTGATTCAAGAAAGGAGAAGTAGATCGGGTTATAATACCTCTAGTACAATTATTGGAATGGTTAATGATCCAAAGCATACTAAGAATGGACATTTTACATTTCTTTTGGAAGATGAAGGTGCAGAAACAGACTGTATATGCTATAAAGATAAAGATAACCCTAATCCTATAATCAAAACAGGATTGATGCAAGATGATGTAATCGCTGTAACTGGTTCATTTGTGGATGATAGAGATACATTTAGAGTTGAGGAATTCCACAGACCACCACTAAAAAGGCACCATAAAAAAAATTCAGAAATTGGAATCAGTGTAGCTTTTTTATCAGACATTCATGTTGGGTCAAAAACATTCTTAGAAGCTCAATGGATGAAAATGGTCGAATGGTTTCACAATGACCCCTTGGCTAAAACTATCAAATATCTTGTTCTTTCAGGTGATGTTGTAGATGGAGTAGGTATCTATCCAAACCAAGATAAAGAATTAGCGATTAAAGATTTTTACAAACAATATTCCAAATTTGCAGAATTACTTGAACTATTACCTGAATGGGTAGAATGTATCTTATTACCTGGCAACCATGATGTTGTAAGGCCTGCTGAACCTCAACCTGCGCTAGATCCAGAGATACAATCAGATTTTAATTCTACAACATTTGTTGGTAATCCTTGTAGTTTTAAATTACATGGTGTGGATATATTATCATACCATGGGAAGAGTATAGATGATTTTGTTTCAATGCCAGAAGTTAGTTATGCACATCCTGTCGAAGCAATGAAAGAAATGTTAAGAAGGAGGCATCTTGCTCCAACATGGGGTAAAAAAACACCTCTTTCACCAGAACCTGAAGATAATCTAATTATTGGAAAAATACCAGATATTTTTGTCACAGGGCATGTTCATGGTCACAATTGTTCAGATTTCAAAGGCACCACATTAGTTTGTTCTAGCACTTGGCAAGATCAAACATCCTATCAAAGAATGTTAGGTTTCCAACCACAACCATGTATTCTAACTGTAATAAATTTGAAAACTCATGCATCAGCTAGCATTCCATTTGCCTAACCAAATACATAAGGTAAAATTAATCTCAAATCTTTTTCTTCAATTATTGGTACTCCTGCATCTTCGAATGCTCTTCTTGAATTTTCTCTACTAGGATTAAATCCAACAAAAGACGAACCTTCAACATACATTGATAAATCAATATCACTATCACCTATACAAAGTACCTCATTTGGTGCAAAATCATTCATTTGTATTAATTTATTTACGATTTTATCTTTACCTTGTCCACTTACTCTTACAATTCCATCATCTAATAGATATCCTTCTTCATCAAAATTAAATCCATTAGCTATCCAATCATTTACTTTTAATGTTCCAGCAATAGTTGATACAAAAACATCAACACCTGCAGATACTATCGCTACAAAAATCCCATTCGAAATTAATTCAGATACCGTTTCTCTAGCACCAGGCATTAATTTAATTCCAGAATATGCTCTGAATAAATCATCTTGGTGGATTTTCGGTTGAACCTCTTTCCACATTTGAATATCTAAATTCATAAATTCTTGATCTGTTATCTCGCCTGATAAAAATTTTTCAAGCAGATTATGATTTTGAGTTCCAAAAAAACTATGTAAAGTTCTCCAAGATGATACAGAATCTACCAAAACACCATCACAGTCAAAAACTACACATTTTATCTTATTGCTCATATAATCCCAACTAAGATATTAAAAATTCAAGAAAAAAAGGGGGCGGATTCCCTGGAGGAATACCTCCAGGAAATCCCATTTTCCCGTGCTTATTCAAACACTAATCAGCCTTTGATTGAAGGAGTACTGCTGTCAATAGTCCACTCACCCAATACATTGGTGTCTCCACCAGCTTGGTAAGCAAGTTGTACTATTCCTTCGTCAATCAATCCATATTCTGGGTGATCAAAGTTTATTCGAAGTACGTCCATTGCACTAAATTCTGCTGTACAGCCATCAGTACCTTCACCTGCTGAACAATCATACATATCCATGTAAGTAACAAATGAATCACTGTTTTGAGGAGTGAATCCATAAGTTTGAGGTTCAGCAATAGTTTGGGTTATGATACAGTAACCTGCTTCACAAGAATCATCAAGGAATTCCACTTGTACAAATACCGCTTGTAATGCAAGTGGGTTTTCCGCTGTTGTTACTGTGATTTGCCAGAATCCATCATCAGATGCTTCAGTCTTAAAGGTCAACAAAGGAGTTACCTTAGTGCTTGTTGTAGCTAGTTGACTAGCCCAAACATAAATCACACCAGAAAGAACTACAGTGATTGCAACCATTAAGATTGTTGCAATAACTGGGCTTACCGCTCTTTCATCGTCAATTAACACTTCTTCTTCATCTTCCTCTTTTGTTCGAGATCCTTGAACAAGCGCTGCTGCAAACAGACCAACTAATCCAATAGCCATTAAACTTGGAGCAAATGATGGAACGCTGTTAGCAACTCCGTAAGAGATCCTTAATGGCCTTTCATTAGTTTCAGACATGTCATTGTTTGTCTCTGATTGTGGTCCATTAGATTGCTCTAATGTTTCAGAGTGAGTATCATCGTAATTGTAAGGTGTTACCTTAGCTCCTTTACGAGTCAATCCGTTCAATGATGCTGCAGATTGTGCATCTAGTGTACAGGAATCTTGGTTGTTCATATCTCCTGGCGATGTTTGTGTATCACAAGTGTGAACTTCCAAAGATGTTGTAACTAATTCAGTTCCTGAATCAAGTACAAACTGGCCTTCTACAGATACTGTTTCTCCAGGTGCTGGAGGATCTACAATCCATGCTGTGTAATAACAATCATCATAATCATTAGTACTGAAACATACATCAATGCTATGTCCATGATCATACATTGCACCGTTTTGTGATGCAATTCCATCATCATTGTTTGTTACTTGCACTGTTAATGGTACAAGTGTGCCAGGAAGAACAGCATCAACTAATTCATAATCCCATGTTCCTGCGAAAGCATAGTCTGGTCTTTCTTCAGCAATATTAGCAACTGTCATTGTTAAAGCAGTTTGGTCATGTACATAACCTGCTTCTTTCAGTTGTACTGTTAATGCACAAGAGCCCTCTGTTGATTGGTGGATACCATTTTCTTGTAAGTAATCCACTTCGTCATCAGGTGCGTTTGTTGTTGCATCAGGTACTAATGAGAAACTTACATCTTGATCTCCAGATGTTACACTATTGAAGAATAGTGAATAATCACAACCGCTGTTAGCAGCTTCTTCTGCTGCACTTACTACTTCATAATACAATCCTGGGTTGGTTGGATGCATTAATTCTAAATTCATAGATAATGATCCTGCACCATCAGCTGTATCTTCAATTACTGTATGTGCCCAATCTGACAACTGTGTTCCATCTCCAACTGTGATGTAATTATCTGGACCGAAGTCAAGTACTTCTTGTGGTAAGATATTCTGTACTTGTAGGTACACAGATGCTCCCGCAGCAAAGCCAGTATCAGCGTTTTGGTACATTATACCATTAAAGCCAAACAGACTTGTAATCTGAGAGGAAGCACTACAATCATCACCATCTGTGAAAGCAACAGCACCATTAGTTGTCACACATAGTTGTGTGAAATGCTGACCTGGTGGCACATATCCATCTAATGATAGAGACCATCCTACTTCACCGTCCCATGAACCTGTGTCAGTAACACCAACATCAAGTGCATAAGTTCCTGCATCATCTAGAGTAAATGTATCAACTCCATATGAACCTGAAGCTAATCCAACATTTGCAACTATAGATCCATCACTACCAACTAGAGACATTCCGTTTCCGTTCCAACCGTCTCCCCAAGTATCAGTCATGATTACTGTGTAAGTTCCTGCAGGGAAGTTGAATACACCGAAGTCGCCAACACCGTTAGGTGCAGAAGCTTCCATTCTACCTGGGAAGTCTTCAGCATCTGCAAAGATATCTACAGGTGCAATAGTACTAGACAATACCCATGATGTTTCCCATACGTAACTACCTGTGTTTGCTGTTTGAGCAACACAACCATTACAATCAGATGGTAATTCAAAGGTTTCTGAACCACTGCTTCCAGATGCAAGAGTGAATGGACCCGCAACTATTGTTGAACCATCTTTCAATGTCCAAGTGTTACCGTTCCAACCGTCACCCCATGAATC
>CETB01171607.1_pt1 | contig 12052 bp, 10 predicted proteins | sample 356381 | NCBI WGS metagenome assembly CETB01 (sample SAMEA2622545, study PRJEB7988) | marine metagenome | biome: marine biome (ENVO:00000447); feature: deep chlorophyll maximum layer (ENVO:xxxxxxxx); material: "saline water (ENVO:00002010), including plankton (ENVO:xxxxxxxx)" | depth 155 m | reverse complement strand
ACCTAAAGCCGGCTGGCAACCTCAAGAATGCGTTACTAGAATGGATGCCTTAAAAATGTTTACTTCATGGGCTGCTTATGGAGAATTTGCTGACCACCGAAGAGGTAAAATAAGGCCTGGTTTTGATGCAGATTTAACTATTCTTTCTGATGATATTACAATATGTGAACCAAGTGATATATTAAAAATAGAAATTTTAGGAACTATAGTTGCGGGGAAAATGGTATTTTCAAACCTTTAGACATCAAATGTAATGTTATAACCATTATGTTTGCGAATATTTAAAACTCTTCCATCATCAAAAATCAAATATTGACCTTTTATACCAGAAAGTATGCCCTCTATATCTTTGTGTTTATCAAAACCCACGCTTTTTACTTTTTGGGGAAATTCATTTACTGGATAAATAATTTCAGCTACTAGATCATCCTGACATCTGTAATTTTGCAAATCATGTGGTAAATATTCTAACATTTCATATTTTTTATCTTTTAGCTCTATATCTTTAGCGAGTTCATTCTTAAGCATCCTTTGCCACTGTGTACGATCAGAAATATATTCCTTTAGTAGAACCTCTATTTGCCCCGCTATAAATCGATTTGGTGTTTTTGCTAATTTAATAGCCTTCCAAGCACCTTGATCAATCCATCTTGTAGGAATTTGATCAGAGCGGGTCACCCCAACTTTCAAACCACTAGAAAGAGCTAAATAAACAAAATGATCTTGTAAACAATGTTTTTTTGCCCATTCTATATCGCGAGCAATTCCATTTTGAGCTTGACATAATTGTGGTCGCAAAATACATTCAGATGTTTCTGGAGCATTAATCAAGCATGGATAGCAAAAACCTTGGGCAAATGATTTATTTGTTTTTCTACCACAAGAAATACAATTAATAATTCCTTCAAATCTAAAAAATATATATTTACCAATACTATCATTCATTGGAAAAAAATCATCACCTATAGGTAAAATATAATCTACTGGATTATTATGCTTTGTTTGCATTTTAATTATTCTACCGTGGAATTCCATATTTCAAGTTACATTAATTAATCATTTATACTCTATCAAAAATTAAATTTAAAAAAAAATAAAAATCTGTTTGGTATAAAATCTGTAATAGTGTAAGTTTTGTTTATATGGCTTCAGATTCTACCAATTTGATAATAGTTGAGTCACCTTCAAAAGCAAAAACACTTCAAAAATTTTTAGGTGATAGTTTTGTTATTGAAGCATCTGTTGGCCATATAAGAGACTTACCTAAAAATACTTTAGGTGTTGATGTTGAAGATAACTTTAAAACTACTTATGTAGCATCAGATGATAAGTCTAAGGTTATCAAACAACTAAAAAATCTTATAAAAAAAGCAAATACTCTTTATTTAGCAACTGATCCTGATCGTGAAGGTGAGGCTATTGCTTGGCATCTTGCTGAACTATTAAAACCATCAATTCCTATCAAACGGTTAGTATTTCATGAAATTACAAAAGCAGCTATAAAAGAATCATTCGATCATACACGTGATATAGATAACTCTCTCGTAAGTGCACAAGAATCAAGACGTATTCTTGATAGATTATGGGGATATCAAGTGTCAGAAAAGCTTTGGTATAATGTAAAAGGAGGATTATCCGCAGGTAGAGTACAAAGCCCCGCTATAAAAATTGTGGTAGATAGAGAAAAAGAACGTAGTAGATTTATTAAAAATGAGTTTTGGAGCATCCATGCAGAATTTGAATCAAATGGTAGTCCTTTTCCTTCAATTCTAACTCAACACAATAACAAAAATATCGCTGTGGGAAAAAATTTTGATAAAGAAAGCGGTGTAGTTTCTAATTCTGTACTAGTTCTTGATGAAAATCTTGCAAATAAATTATCAGATGATTATTCTAGTAATAAATGGGTGATTCAGAAAATTGAGCGTAAACCCATTACGCAAAATCCATATCCTCCATTTATTACATCAACACTACAACAAGAAGGTATTCGTAAATTAAGAATGTCTTCCCAGCAAGTTATGCGATCAGCGCAACGCCTTTATGAGGATGGATATATCACATATATGAGAACTGATTCTATTAGTTTGTCTAAAGAGGCTATTACTGCTGCCAGAAAAGCCATTATTTCCCGATTTGGAAAAGATTTTTTACCTCAAATTCCACGAACATTTAAAAGTAAGGTAAAAAATGCACAGGAGGCACACGAAGCAATCCGGCCTGCGGGGTCTCATTTTAAGGCCCCTGATGAATTAATAAATGTTCTAGATAAATCAGAGTGGAAATTATATGATCTTATATGGAAAAGAACTTTAGCAAGTCAAATGAAATCAGCTAAACTAGAAAAAACAAATGTTGAAATTACAAACGAAGAAAGCTATTTTTCTAGCACAGGAAAAATTATTCAATTTCCTGGGTTTTTAAAAGTGTATGTTGAAGATATTGACGACCCAAATCAAGATAAAGATGACCAAGAATCAATACTTCCTCCATTAGAAGAAGGAAATATTATTAAAGCAAATAGTTTTACACCCAAACAACATTTTACAAAACCTTCCCCTAGATATACGGAAGCATCCTTAATTAAAGAACTAGAAAATCTTGGTATAGGTAGACCTTCTACTTATGCTACAATTATGGGAAATATTCAAAAAAGAGGTTATGTGAGCAAGCTAAAGGGTGCTATGGTTCCTACATTTACGGCATATGCAGTTGTTCAATTTTTAGAAGATTATTTTACGGATTTAGTAAACTTACAATTTACAGCAACACTTGAAAATACACTGGATGCTATATCTAGAAATGAAATGCAATCTGCAGATTTCTTAAAAAGTTTTTACTTTGGGGAAAAAAATAATATTGGTTTAAAAGCACTCCTAGATGGTGAATTTGATAAGGATAAATCACGAACTATAATGGAACTAAAAAAAGATAAACAAACTATATCGGTAAAAATTGGTCGATATGGAGTTTACTTACAGGGTCTTGATTCCAATGCAACGCTTTCTGATGATTCTATACCAAGTGAATTAAATTTTCAATTTGCTCTAGACAGTTTGAACAAAAAAGCAGAGGAACCTCAAAAAATTTGCAATCACCCTAAAAGTAATGCACCTATATTGCTTAAAAATGGACGATATGGGCCTTATTTACAGTGTGAAAAAAAAATGAAATCACTACTTCCAGGTATGCAAGTTGAAGAAATTACTCCTAATTTAGCCATTAGTATTATGAATTTGCCTATAGAAATTGGTTCACATCCTGAAAGTGGTGACACAATCAAGGCTGATATTGGTAGATATGGTCCCTATCTGCGTTGTGGAAAAAATACATCTAGTGTTATTGCACCTGATAATATTTTGGATTTAAATATTGAAAGAGCAGTTGAAATACTATCAAGCAAAAGTAAAAATGCAGGTACCACTGTTATAAAAGAATTAGGTGTTGATAAAACTACAAAAGCATCTATAGAAATTAAAAATGGCAGATATGGTGCTTATGTTACAAATGGTAAGATTAATGCAACTTTACCTAAATCAACAGCTATTGATGATATCACTTTAGATATAGCAATTGAATTAATTAAAAATAAAAAAGCTAAGGGCTATTATCGAAAAAAATTTAAAAAATAATAATAATTTCTCAATAATACTACAATCCATTTATTTATAAATTAACTAATATGTCTAATAAGAAAAATAACCTATCAATCATGGAAAAAGTAGTCTCACTTTGTAAACAAAGGGGCTTCATTTTTCAAAGTAGTGAAATTTATGGTGGGCTTAAAAGTGCATATGATTATGGACCTCTTGGTGTTGAATTGAAACGTAACATTATGAATGAATGGTGGAAATCTATGGTTCATAAGCGCGAGGATGTTATTGGTATTGATGCTTCAATAATTATGCATCCAAAAGTTTGGCATGCTTCAGGGCATTTATCTGGTTTTTCAGACCCTTTAGTAGACTGTCTTATAAGTAAAGAAAGATTTAGAGCTGATAAAGCCCCAAGACCTCAACCAGGAGACAAACTAGATATTACGTGTATGGATAAAGGGCAAGCAAAAACATTCGCTAACATAATCCAAACCAAGTTCAATATAGATTTAAATAGAAATGGAAAAGTTTTAGAAGGCTTAAAAGTAATTGATGACTCCTCTTTTGGATTTTTTAAAGATGATATAGGTAAACCCTTAGAAACTTTTGACTATAAAGGGTATGTAAGCCCTTCATTTGGGAGTCCTTTTTTAAGCGATGAAAGACAATTTAATTTAATGTTCAGAAGCCAAATTGGCTCTATTGATGTTTTGGATGATATTGCAACTTTTGTAGAAAAAAATAAAAATTTAAATGGTGGAGAACTCAGGAAAGAACTTGAAAATATTGTTAAGCAATCTGCCGTATATCTCAGGCCTGAAACAGCGCAAGCAATGTTTGTTCAGTTTCAAAATTGCCAGCAGTCTATGAGTATGAAAATTCCTTTTGGAATTGCACAAATGGGTAAAAGTTTTCGTAATGAGATTACTGTAGAGCATTTTGTATTCCGATCCTGCGAATTTGAACAGATGGAAATGGAATTTTTTATTGAACCTGGTACGCAAAAATATTGGCTTGAATATTGGCGCGAAAAAAGAATTAATTGGTGGAAAAAATTTTCCAATAATCCAGATAATTTTAGGTATAGGGCACATGATAAAGATGAACTTGCTCATTATGCTGATGCTTGCTATGATATTGAATATAAATATCCTTGGGGTTTTGATGAATTAGAAGGTGTTGCAAGTAGAACTGATTATGATCTCAAAAAACATGCTGAACATTCAGGATCTAAACTTAGCTATTTTGATCAGCAAAAACAAGATCCTGAAACTGGAAAAAATGGATGGCGTTATACTCCATATGTTATTGAGCCTGCCGCTGGCGCAACACGAGGCCTTCTTGTATATTTATTAGATGCATATACTGAAGAAGCTGTACCAGACGCAGATGGAAATGAAAGCTCACGTGTTGTAATGAAACTACATCCAAAGTTAGCACCTGTTAAAGCTGCTATTTTACCTCTTGTTAAAAAGGAAGGCTTACCTGAGATTGCAAGAGATATTGTTTCTAGTTTATTTAAAACAGGTATTAATGCTAGGTATGATGAACAACATTCTATCGGAAAAAGATATCGACGTCATGACGAAGCAGGAACACCATATTGTATTACTATAGATGGCCAAACCAAAGAGGATAATACTGTAACTATTAGAGATAGAGATACAATGTTACAAGAAAGAGTTGATGTCAATAAAATTATAGATACTATTAAAGAAAAACTAACTCTTTCTTAATTACTATCTAAAATACTTAAATAATACTTATCAAAAGCAGCTAGTAAGCTCTCTTGTGCTGAATAGGGGCCAGGTTTATAGCTATTTGAATTAATGCCTAATTGTGATTGTTCACAAATTTTCCAATCTTCTTGATTTGTTTTATCCCAAAATTCAATGGCATTATTAGGATTATAATGGGATCTTTTAACTTCTTTAGAAAATAACCATTTACATTTAATTTCACATTTATCTATATCGTTTGGCCAAACAGTATGAACCATAATATAATCAGGATGTAAACTCAATAGCATATTGGGAAAAATTGAATAATAATATACTTTATTCTTTTTATCTGCAGAGAGCTCTCCTATATAAGGACCGGATAACTCTCCATTGTTTGTAATACTATTTTGATTCATTTCCATATAACCTCCGAGGATTGGTCCAGACGTTAGATCGTTTCTCCCTCCTTTATAATGGGTTATATCAGAAAGTTTTGGATGAATAATTGGACAATGATAACATTCTGAATAATTCTGTACTATTAATTTCCAATTAGAGTTTACTGTATATGACTTTTCTTCACATGTTATTAAGCCATCTATTCCCCATTCTGATAGTTTTGATTGAATGGATGAAAAATATTGATTAAAGTTAGATTTTTTATTTGATAAATTAATAAAAATGAATCCCCCCCAATCTTTTACTTGTATTGGGTATAAAGGATAATCACTTTTATTAAAATTACTTATTTCATTCATATTTGGTGCACCACTCAAATGTCCATTTAAATCATAAGTCCAACCATGATATGGACACTGGATAGTTTTAGAAAATGTCCCTTGCGTACTCTTGCAAATTAGTGTACCTCTATGTCTACAAATATTATGAAATGCTCTAATTTTATTATCATTGTCTCTTAAAATTAATATACTATCATTACCAATGTCTTTTGTAATAAATGATCCTCTAAGTAATATCTCGTTTGACCTTCCACAACACAACCAACTTTTACTAAATATTTTATTGAATTCTTGTTGAAATATTTTATTATCTGTATAATATTTTTGAGATAATGTTTTCGAACCCAACTTATATGTTTCAGCTGTTTTATAAAAAGTAGTCATTATTAGGATAAATCATTTAAAATATCACGAGCATGTGACATAGTCTTAACTTTGTCATATACTTTATCTATTATACCTTCCTCATTAATAATATAGCTAACCCTAGAAATTCCCATATACTCTCTTCCCATAAATTTTTTCTTTCCCCATACACCATATAATTCTAACATATTATGATTTTCATCACATATTATAGGATATTGAAAATTATGTTTATCACAAAACTTTTTCTGTTTTTTTGGTGAATCAGCAGAACACCCAATAATTTGGATATTTTTTTCTTCAAATCTTTCGAATTCATCACGGAATCCTTTACCTTCTATAGTTCAACCTGGTGTACTGGCTTTGGGAAAAAACCATAAGATAACTTTTTTACCTTTATAGTCATTTAAAGAAATTGGATTTTCATTTCCATCCATTAGTGTAAAATCTGGTGCTTTATCTCCTACTTTTAACATTATAACCCCTTTTTGTTTGTTTTTAGCTATTTAATAATGCGTTAAATTACTTCTTATAATGGAGAGGTAAAATGATAATAATTTATTCAGCTAATTGGTGAGGTGCTTGTATTTCTGCCAAGAAATTACTAAATGACAAGGGCTTGTCATATAAAGAAATAAATATTGAAAATGAAGGTATTAGTCGTGAAAAATTAATGGCCTTAACAGGAGGTTATACTATCCCGCAAATTATAATTAATAATAAACCAATTGGTGGTTTTGATCAATTACTAATATTAAACCAACAAGGTAAACTCGATGAATAAACAGGTTACTACTAATGATATAATTGAGTATTGTGAAAAACACTCTAATAAAAATTCGCAAAGTGTATCAGAGATTGAACAATATACCTGGGATAATGAAGAAATTCCCCAAATGTTAAGTGGACAAATTGTAGGGAACTTCTTACAATCAATAATTCAAATTGCTAATATAAAAAAAGTGGTTGAGGTTGGCATGTTTACCGGATATAGTGCGCTCAAAATGGCAGAACATCTTCCTAAAAATGGGGAAATACACACATGTGAAATTATGGAAAAGCATATTAAAACAGCCCGTAGTTTTTTTTCTAAATCACCACATGGAAATAAAATATTTATACATCCAGGACCCGCAATTTCTAGTTTAGAACAGATGAAAATTAAGAGTTTTGATATGGCTTTTATTGATGGCGATAAAACCAATTACCTAAAATATTATCAGATTTGCTTAAGTTTAGTTCGTAGCAAGGGTATAATTATTTTAGATAATATGCTATGGAGTGGAAGTGTATTGGACCCATTAGATAATGAATCATTATCTCTTAGAAAAACTGGAGATTTTATACAAACCGATAAACGCGTATTTAATACTCTACTACCAATCAGAGACGGCTTAATGTTCTGTATAAAATTATGAAACATAAAAATATATTAATAGTTGTTACTGGATCGATAGCTTGTTATAAGGCATGTGAAGTGGTGAGAATCCTAAGAAAAGAAGGTGCCAGTGTTCAGGTTATGATGACTAAATCTGCTCAAAATTTTATTGGTATCGCCACCTTTTCTGCGCTAACGGGTAAAGATGTTATTACAGATCTTTTTGAGAACAACTCTAGTCAGGGACTACAACATATTAATATGGCTCTAGAGTTAGATGCTATAATTGTAATTCCGGCAACAGCAAATATAATTTGTAAAGTAGCTCATGGTATTGCTGATGAATTAGTATCTACGACACTATCTGTTTGTGAACAGCCTACTTTATTTGTTCCAGCTATGAATTTTAGAATGTGGCAAAGTAAAGCTACAATCAATGCTGTTGATATATTACGTAAATCTGGGAGAAAGGTACTTAACCCTGATACTGGTTTATTAGCAAGTCTTCATAAAGGTGAGGGGCGCTTACCAGGTATTACAGTTATTATGAATAGCATTAGAGAATTATTTAAAAAGGACTTACCGTTATATGGTAAAAATGTTTTGGTGACTGCCGGTCCCACAAGAGAAGCAATTGATCCTATAAGGTATATTTCAAATAGGTCTAGTGGAAAAATGGGCTATTGTATAGCAGAAAAGGCGAGAGATTTAGGGGCAAATGTAACATTAATTTCAGGACCAGTATCATTATCACCTATTCCAGAAGTATCGATGCATTATATAGTATCTGCAGAAGATTTGCATCAACTAGTTCACAAAAATGCTAAAAATGCGGATTATATTTTTATGGCTGCTGCTGTTGCAGATTATGTTCCCAAAAAACAATCAAAATTAAAAATCAAACGAAAGACAGAATTATTAAAAGTGGACCTGATTCCATCTGTTGATATCTTACAGTCAATTATTAAAAAAACAGGAGCTATTATTACAGCTTTCGCTTTAGAAACCCATGATGGTGAGAGGTCTGCGCTTAAAAAGTTAAAGGATAAAGGTTCAGATTTTATCGTGTTAAATTATGCTAACGAAGAGGGTGCGGGTTTTGACTCTACAACAAATAGAGTAATAATATACCATCAATCTATTAAGTTTGAATTATCAAAAGATAGAAAAGATAGGATCGCAGAAAAAATTATTTCCTATGTTTTAAAAAATTCAAATTCTAAAAAATTTATAAAAAGTTAATTCAGCTCTTTCTCTCCGGTCATAGTTTTTGTAAATTAACCACTCAATTTATGATCGAATCATTTAATAATTCAAATCAGGTTACATCTCCAGATAAATTTGATGAAGATGAATTACTAGCACAATCATTACGTCCTACGAAGTTTGATGATTTCATTGGTCAAAAAGAAACTGTTGAAAATTTAAAAGTATACATTCAAGCAGCTAATCAGAGAAATGAGTCTTTAGATCACGTTTTATTATTTGGACCCCCTGGGCTGGGCAAAACAACATTAGCAAATATTATAGCTAAAGAAATGAATGTAAATATTAAGATGTCCTCAGGACCTATTTTAGATAGGCCTGGTGATTTAGCTGGCATTTTAACTAACTTTTCTCAGAAAGATGTATTTTTTATTGATGAGATACATAGAATATCAAGCGTTGTAGAAGAATATTTATATTCTGCCATGGAAGATTTTAGCATTGACATAATGCTTGATAAGGGGCCTAGTGCAAGAAGTGTGCAGTTAACATTAAATCACTTCACTCTGATTGGTGCAACAACACGCATGGGTAATTTAACATCTCCCATGCGAGATAGATTTGGTGTCATACTTCGATTAGATTTTTATGACAAAGAAGATTTATGTGAAATAATAATACGCTCTGCTAAAATTTTAGATATAAAAATTGAAAAGTCTGGAGCAGAAGAAATTGCGGGAAGGAGCAGAGGAACGCCTAGAATAGCTAACCGTATTTTAAGGAGGGCTAGAGATTTTGCTCAAATTAAATCCAATGGGATAATTAATTTAGATGCTGCTAATTTAGCACTTGAAAGATTGGGTATTGATTCCAGTGGATTAGATGATATGGATCGTCGTATTTTAGAAACGCTTGTTAAAAAGTTTAATGGTGGGCCTGTAGGTGTAGAATCTTTGGGGGTCGCAATATCTGAGGATGCACGAACTATAGAGGAAGTTTATGAGCCTTACTTAATAAAAGAAGGATTTATAATGAGAACTGCAAGGGGAAGAAAAGCTTTAGAAAAAACATTTAAATATTTAAATGTTGATGAAAATCCAACAGGAGATAGTCAAGTTGATATTTTTTAATAGAAAGGAATAATATGTTTTTTGGTTCTGTAGAAAAACCACCACGTTTATCTGAATTTGATTTAGAGGTGCCTGAAAATTTAATTGCACAAGATCCTCTAAAAAAGAGAGATCAGTGTAAACTTATGGTATTAAATAGAAAGACCCAGACAATTGAACATAAAAAATTTACTGATATAGTAGACTACTTTGATAAGGGTGATGTTTTAGTAATGAATAATACCCGAGTTTATCCTGCGCGACTTTATGCCAATAAAGACAAATCAGAGTCCCAGGTGGAAGTTTTTTTACTAAGAGAGTTAGCGGATGATTTATGGGAAGCAATGGTGAAGCCTGCTCGTAAAGTTCGGATCGGTAATAAATTATGGTTTAGTAAAGATATTTCATGTGATGTGATTGATAATACAGTTTCAGGGGGACGTGTTTTGCGTTTTGAATATGATCAAGAGTCTCTCTATCCTTTTATCGAAGATGTTGGACATTCACCATTACCTCCATATATTGATAGAAAATCTACACCTGAAGATAAAACTTATTATCAAACTATATATGCCTCTGAAAGAGGATCTGTTGCTGCTCCTACGGCGGGCATTCATTTTAGTCAACCTATTCTGGATAAATTAGAAAAAAAGGGTGTTAAAACAGCATTTATTACTTTACATATTGGCCTTGGAACATTTAGGCCTATTATGGTAGAAGACTTAACTAGGCACCAAATGGATTCTGAATATTTTAATGTACCACTTGAAACTGCAGACATAATTAATAGTGCGAAAGCTAAGAAAAAATCTGTAGGTGTTGTTGGAACGTCTACCGTTAGAACGTTGGAAACAGTTGTCGTATCTGGCTTTAAAATTACAGCACGAAAAGGGTGGACAGATAAATTTATATATCCACCATATGATTTTAAAATGTGTGATAAATTTATTACAAATTTGCACCAACCTAAATCTACTCTCATGATGCTTACAGCTGCATTTGCAAAAAAAGATTTTATACTACAAGCATATGAGGAGGCTATAAACAAAAAATATCGTTTTCATTCATATGGGGACTCTATGATAATTATATAACTCTTAGCAGGTATGATAGATAAAATAGGACAAGGCATTGACTTTCATAAGCTAGAAGTTGGTTTTCCTTTAGTTGTAGGAGGAGTTTCCATCCCCTTTCACAAAGGCTCGAAGGGCCACAGTGATGGTGATGTATTATACCACGCATTGGTAGATGCATTATTGGGTGCACTTTCTCTGGGAGATATAGGATATTTTTTTCCTTCTAATGATAATAAGTGGAAAAATGCCAATAGTAAAATATTTTTGCAAAATATCTTACCAATGATACAACAAAAAGGATATTCAATTAATAATATTGATACAACTATAATTTTACAAGAACCACATCTATCACCTTACATCCCAACGATGAAAATTAATCTTAGTAAAATTATTAATATTTCTAAAACAAATATTTCAATCAAAGCAACCACTACTGATTATATGGGATTTATTGGTAGAGGTGAAGGTATTGCTGCAATTTCTTTAGTTTCATTATTTAAAATGCATGAAAATAAAAACTAGATTTGCACCTAGCCCTACTGGCTATTTACATGTTGGGGGTTTAAGAACTGCTTTATATAATTATTTATATACAAAAAAAATGGGTGGTGAATTTATTTTGCGTATTGAAGATACTGATAAGGCTCGACAGATAGAGGGTGCTACATCTAATCTTATTTCCATTTTTGAAAAAATGAATATATCATTTGATGAAGGTCCACATAAGGGTGGTAATGTTGGGCCTTATTTACAATCTCACCGCTTAAATATTTATAATGAATATATAAATATTCTGTTAGAAAATCAAACAGCATATAGATGTTTTTGTTCTAAAAAAAGGCTAGATAAAATGCGAT
>CETB01039651.1_pt1 | contig 12054 bp, 12 predicted proteins | sample 356381 | NCBI WGS metagenome assembly CETB01 (sample SAMEA2622545, study PRJEB7988) | marine metagenome | biome: marine biome (ENVO:00000447); feature: deep chlorophyll maximum layer (ENVO:xxxxxxxx); material: "saline water (ENVO:00002010), including plankton (ENVO:xxxxxxxx)" | depth 155 m | reverse complement strand
GAAATATTAAATCCTAAAATTACAATTTTCTGGACAGGCAAAAATGTAATAAGTGAAGAAATTTCTCAAAAAGACCTTAATAAATTGACTGCATATTTTTCAAACCCTATAGCAATTTGGGATAATTTTTATGCTAATGATTACTGTCCAAATAGATTATTTCTGGGGCCCTTGACTGGCAGAAGTTTCAATAATAAAAGAATAAAAGGTCACTTCATTAATGGCACCGGCATGAAAGAAACAGATAGGTTTTTGATGAATTATCTTTTTAATAAAAAACAAAAAATCCATTATATTCCTAAAGATTTGCTTCCATTATTCAAAACTCCATTTTACAAAATTACAAAAAAAGAATTAGCCAGACTTTTAAATTTAAGCTCAATGGATTTAAAGCTAATATTTGAGCAACCAGCTACCAATTTATATTTAGAATGGAAGCCATTTATAATTTCTGCTTTAAATGATATTCAATTATTGAAGCTAAAAAAAGAAAAAGAGGTTGAACGATTTTTAGACCGAAGATATTCTCCTCTTGTGAAAATGAAGTTTAATAAATCTAGGAGATAAAAGATGTTTGGAAATATGATGGAAGATCAACTTCTTGTTTCAGGAGTCTTAGAGCATGCAATTCGGAACAATTCTAAGACAGAGATAGTGAGTAAAAGAGTTGAGGGAGATATCCATAGATATACTTTTGATGAATCAGCAAGAAGATCTAAGAAATTAGCAAATGCATTAGTGAGGTTAGGAGTAGAGAAAGGCGATGTAATAGGAACTATGGCTGTCAATGGGTATAGACATTTTGAGTTATATTTTGGAATTTCAGGTTTAGGTGCCGTTTTGCATACATTAAACCCAAGACTTTTTCCGGAGCAAGTTGAATACATAGTCAACCATGCAGAGGATAAATATTTATTTATAGACTTACCTTTCGTTCCTATTATCGAAGGAGTTGCTAGAGGGCTCAAAAACGTGAAGGGGTATGTGATTTTATGTGATAAAGAAAATATGCCGGAACAAACTTCTTTAGAAAATATTATTTGCTATGAAGAACTCATTTCGAAGGAATCAGAAGATTTTGATTGGCCGTCATTCGATGAAAATACAGCATCATCTCTTTGTTATACCTCTGGCACGACAGGAAATCCGAAGGGTGTCTTATATTCACATCGTTCAACTATATTACACGCATGGTACTCAAGTGCGGGAAATGCAATTAATTTGTCTTCAAAAAGCGTAGTCTTACCGGTTGTTCCAATGTTTCATGTTAATGCTTGGGGAGTTCCATATGCTGCAGCTATGTTTGGCTCCAAGCTTGTTTTTCCCGGTCCTTTTACCGACGGGGAATCTTTATATGAACTCATTGATAAAGAAAAAGTAAACCAACTACTAGGGGTCCCAACTGTGTGGCTGGGTTTACTTAACTATTTAGACGAGAAAAAACTCAAATTAAAAGATGTTAATTCTGTTCTTGTTGGAGGGTCTGCTGCGCCTAAAGCTATGATCAAAAAATTTCAAGAAGAACATGATGTTTTTCTTCTTCATGGGTGGGGCATGACTGAAATGAGTCCTTTAGGTACTTTAAATGCAGAAACAAAAGAAATGGCAGATATGGATATTGATGATAGATACGAATTACAAACTAGCCAAGGAAGAGCTATTTATGGTTGCCAAATTAAAATCATTGATGACATAGGAAATGAACTTCCTAGAGACGGTAAAACATTTGGTAGGCTTATGGTAAAAGGGCCTGCAATAATTGAAAGGTACTATAAATCAGAAGAATCTGCTCTCGAAGATGGCTGGTTTGATACTGGAGACGTATCTACAATATCAGAAGATGGATATATGAGAATCGTTGATAGGAGCAAAGATGTTATTAAATCCGGGGGAGAATGGATAAGCTCAATTGATCTAGAAAATTCCGCTCTTGGATGCCCTGGAGTGGCAGAAGCTTGTGTAGTTGGAGTTCTTCATAAAAAATGGGACGAAAGACCTCTTTTGTTTATTGTTAAAGATAACTCAGTTGAATGTAATAAAGATTCAGTTCTTGATTTCCTTTCTGATAAAGTAGCAAAATGGTGGTTACCTGATGACGTTGTATTTCTTGATGAACTACCCCATGGTGCTACAGGAAAACTTCTCAAAACAGGTTTGAGAGAGGATTATAAAAATCATTTAATTAAATAAATTAAGGAGAAAAAAATGGCTGGATTAGTACCTGCAGAAACTCTAAAAGATTATATTGGAAAAGATATGGGAGCTTCGGATTGGCTCTTGGTCGACCAAGATAGAATAAATCAATTCGCTGATGCAACAAATGATCATCAATTTATACATGTTGATCCAGAAAAAGCGACCCCGCTTTTTGGCTCTACAATAGCTCATGGGTTTTTATCTCTCTCATTGATGGCTGGCTTACCAGCACCTCAAGTTGCTCCTGAGAATATGAAAATGGTATTTAATTACGGACTCGATAAGGTTAGATTTTTAACTCCAGTAAACGTAGGTTCAAAAGTTAGAACAAAAGCAACTCTTATATCAGTTGATGATAAAGGCGATGGAAGATATCTTTTAAAAAATGAAATAATCATGGAAATAGAAGGTCAAGAAAAGCCAGCTTATGTTGCTGAATCTTTATCTATGTTTGTCACTTAGATAGTTTTTTAGATAAGAGCCTATTAACTATCTTAGGGCTTGCGCTGCCTGAGGTTTTTTTCATTACTTGACCGACAAAAAAGCCCTGCAATCTGTCTTTGCCATCTTTAAGTTGGTTGAATTGTTTTTGATTTTCAGAAATTACTTCATCTAGAATTTTTTCAATTTCATCGTCATTAGAAATTTGTTCCATCCCTTCATCTTGGATGATATTTTCTACTTCTTTTCCATTTTCCCAAACAATTTCAAGAAGTTTCTTTGCAGATGGTCCAGAGATCTTTTGCTCTTCTATGTTTTTAATAATATCTGCAATATGCTTTGGCGTTACTTTAGATTCGTAAATGTTGACATCATTTTTATTTAGAAGGGCAAAAAAGTCTCCTCCAATCCAATTAACTGCATTTTTTGGATCAACTTTATAAGTTAAAACTTCTTCAAAAAAAATAGCAGTCTCTTTATTGATTGCAACTAAATCTGCATTTTCTTCAGATAGGCCATAGGATTTAATGAATCTTGCTTTCATTGTCTCAGGTAATTCAGGCAAATTCTTTTTAATTTCGCTTATCTGCTCATCTGTTATTCTGATGGGTATTAAATCTGGCTCTGGAAAATAACGGTAGTCATTAGCTTCTTCTTTTGAACGCATTGATCGAGTAAGATTTTTTTTAGAATCATATAACCTTGTTTCTTGAATAATTTCCTCTCCTTTTTCTAATTCTTTAATTTGCCTATCTATTTCATAAATTATCGCTTTTTCAACAAATTTAAAGGAATTTATATTTTTTAATTCTGTTCTAGTCCCAAGTTCATCATCATTGGGTTTTTTAACAGATACATTTGCATCGCATCTCATAGAACCCTGAGACATTTCTCCATCTGAGATTCCTAAAAAAGTTACTATGCTGTGGATCTTCTTAAGATACTCAACTGCTTCCTCCGCAGAGTTTAGATCAGGTTCAGAAACTATTTCTAATAAACAAGTTCCTGCTCTATTTAAATCTATTGCAGTATTATTATTATATAAATCATGGATGGATTTTCCTGCATCTTCTTCAAGGTGCGCTCTTGTAATCCCGATTACTTTTGAATCTTTACCAAGTCCTATTTCTACATTACCTTTACCCACAATTGGATTGTCTAATTGGCTAATTTGATACCCTTTAGGTAAATCAGGATAAAAATAATTTTTTCTTGCAAAAATAACTTTATTCGATATTTCAGCATTTATTGCGCAACCAAATTTAATTGCATGAGAGATAGCCTCTTTATTTAGAACTGGAAGAACTCCTGGAAGGCCTAAGTCTATTTCGCTTGCTTGGGTGTTAGGTTCAGCACCAAAAGCAATTGGCGATGATGAGAAAAGTTTAGTTTTAGTTGAAAGTTGAACATGAACTTCCAATCCAATAACAGGTTGCCAATTATTTGTACTCATGAAAATCAGTCATATTTTGAAATTTATTTGCGAGATTAAGAATCTTGCCTTCATCAAGATAATTTCCTATAAATTGTAATCCGATTGGCATATTATCAACATTTCCTGAAGGAACTGAAACAGCTGGAAGACCAGCTAAATTTGCTGGAATGGTATATATGTCCTGCTCATACATCTCTACAGGATCATTTATCGAGCCGAGCTCAAAAGAGGAACTTGCGCAAGTAGGCATCGCAATAGCTGAAACTTTTTTAAAGGCCTCATCAAAATCTTTTTTTATCAAATTTCTAATTTTTAATGCCTTGTTATAGAAAGCGTCATAATATCCAGCTGAAAGACAAAATGTCCCTATAAATATTCTATTCTTAACTTCTCTTCCAAAGCCTTCTGTTCTGGAATTTACATAAAGTTCTTCTAGGGTGGAAGCGTTTTCGCTTCTATGACCAAATCTTATACCATCGTACCTAGCCAAATTAGCTGAACATTCAGCAGGAGCAATAACATAGTATGCAGGTAACGAATATTCAATGTGTGGTAAATCAATATTCAAAATCTTAACGCCACTTTTTTTAAGAATTAGAACCGCTTCATTAAAGGAATCTCTTGCTTCGTTATTTTCCATACCATCTATCAGATTCTTAGGAATTCCTATTATGTGATCTTGATTTGAATCGACTTGTTTTTGGAAATCTGAAACTTCTTCGTTCAAAGAAGTTGAGTCTTTTCGATCAAATCCAGACATATATTTAAGAGCTAAGGCCGCATCTTTAGCGTTTTTAGCTATTATGCCGGCTTGATCAAGGCTTGACGCAAAAGCAATCATTCCCCAGCGGGACACTCTTCCATAAGTGGGTTTTATTCCTGTTACTCCACAAAAAGAAGCAGGTTGTCTAATGGAACCACCTGTATCAGTTGCAGTTGCAAAGGAACATAAATTTGCTCTTACAGCTGCAGCAGAACCTCCCGAAGAGCCGCCTGGTGAAAATTTCTCATTAATTGGATTAAGAACATTTCCAAAAAAACTTGTTTCGTTTGAGGAACCCATAGCAAATTCATCCATATTAGTTTTTCCTAAAGTTATTGCCCCTACATTATCCAATTTGGTAAAAACTTCTGAAGAATATGGAGAAATAAAATTCGATAGCATCTTAGAACCGCATGTTGTCTTTTTATCTTTAATGCAAAATATATCTTTATGAGCAATGGGGATTCCTTCGAGTGGTCTCATTTTATTATTCAAGATATTTTCATCTGCAATAGCTGCTTTTTTTATAGACTCTTCTTCAAAAACAGAAATAAAACAATTAAGAGAAGATCTCCTTTTTATTTCATCTAGGTAAGCAGTTGTTATCTCCTTCGATGAAAAAGATTTATCTGTTAGCCCAAGTATTTGGTCAGTTAAAGATAGATTGACTAATTCGCTCATAATTATTCAATTACTTTTGGAGTAAGATAAAATCCCGCATCATTTTCTTTTGAGAGTTTTTGAAGTTCCTCCCTTTCAAAATCTTTACTTTCAATATCCTCTCTTAGAGTTTGAGTGTTCTCAATAGGATGGGTTAAAGGTTCTATTTTTGAAGTATCTATTTCCTCCATTTTCTTTACCATCAACAAAATTGATTCTAAATCTGCAGTAAGTGAAGAAGATGATTCATTGCCTATCTCTATTTTGCTTAATAAAGAAATGTTTTTAAGGTCTTGTTTAGTAATTTTCATTATAATGTTTGAGAGAGAGGATATTATATCAACTTAAAAACAAGTACTATCTCAAAAATAATATTTCTCGGGAAACAGAACAATGGTTTTAAAAGCGCTAAAAGGAATATATTCAACTGATCTATCAATAGATTTAGGTACTGCAAATACACTTATTTTTGCCAAAGGAAAGGGGATTGTTTTGAATGAGCCCTCCGTAGTTGCCATAAAAAAATCGGAAGGTCACAGAACTGTCGTTGCCGTTGGATCTGAAGCAAAAAGAATGCTTGGGAGAATTCCAGGAAATATGGAAGCGATTAGGCCGCTAAAGGATGGAGTAATAGCAGATTTCCAAGTGACAGAAAAAATGTTACAACATTTTATACAAGTTGTTCATGGGGAAAACTTCTTTAAACCAAGTCCCAGAATTTTAATATGCGTACCTTGTCAATCAACTCAAGTAGAAAGAAGGGCGATAAGAGAATCTGCTTTACAAGCTGGAGCTAGAGAGGTCAGGTTAATTGAGGAACCAATGGCTGCTGCGATAGGAGCCGGTCTTCCAGTAGAGGATGCTTCAGGATCTATGGTTGTAGATATAGGTGGAGGAACTACCGAAATAGCTATCTTAGCTTTGAACGGAGTAGTATTTTCTAGCTCATTAAAAACAGGGGGAGATAGATTTAATGAATCAATAGTTTCTTATATTCGAAGAAAATATGGAGTTTTGATAGGAGAATCTACAGCAGAAAGGATAAAAGAAACGGTAGGGTGCGCTACCCCAGAGAGCGAAGAAACAACTATGGAAATAAGAGGAAGAAATTTAGCTGAAGGAGTACCTAATACAATAAACTTTTCGAGTTTAGAAGCATACGAAGCTATTTCGGGCCCCTTATCATCTATTCTTCAGTCAATTAGGAATGCTCTTGAACAATCTCCACCAGAATTAAGTGCAGATATTTCTGAAAGAGGTATCGTATTAACTGGCGGCGGAGCTTTATTGACAGACTTAGATGTAATGATATCAGATCAAACAGGAATTCCCGTGATTGTAGCAGACGATCCATTAACCTGTGTTGTTAAAGGTGGCGGAATAGCATTGGACATTCTTGATAAATACGATGTAGACCTTTTATCAACAGAATAAATGAATGTTCAGCGGAGAGCATAAACAAACAGATATCGCCCAATCGGCTATATTCACTACAGGCTCTATGAGAGCTGCTAGATTATATCCTTCTCTAATTTTTGCTTTAGTAATTCTTTATTCAGATTTTGCTTTCGATTTATCTAGCAAAGTTAGACTTTCTTTATCATATGTTTTTGAGCCAGTATTTAAGGTTGAATATTTTTTTAATAGTTCAATATCAACTATTGATTCATATTTTTCATCTCAAAAAAAACTAATAGAGGAAATTAAGATCCTTGAAGAAAAGATAAACTCTTTAGAAGCTAGAAATTTGTATCTTTCAAATATTCAAAGTGAACTTGATGAATACAAGGCTATTTTTGGCTTAGGCGAAAGCTTAAAAAATAAAATTTTTTATTTTGGGTTATTAAAACAGATAAAGGTCTTTCCCGATGAAATTCTTATTATTGAAACTGATACAGAAAACATCACTTCAGGAATGTCAATTTTTAATAAAAAAGGCCTTGTTGGTAGCGTGAGTAAAGTTTTTAAAAATTATATAGAGGCAGAACCTTTACATAAAAAAGGAAATAAGATTCCCGCTAAGATTGATAGAACTTTAGAAAATATTATTGTAGTTGGATCAGGAAAGGAGAGGATTTTTTTTATAGAGGATTTTAAAAAAAATGCTGATATAGAGGTAGGAGATGTAATTATATCAAGCGGGCTAGGAAATAAATTTCCTAGGGGTCAATTTATTGGAAAAGTATCCAAAGTAGAAGATAAAAAAGATTCAAGTTTTTTGTTTGTGAGGGTGGATAGTAATAATGATTTTCGGGTAGGTAATAACTTTATTATATTAAACCCATGAGTGATTATTTCGAAAAAAAACCTTCTTTTTTTGGCATCAATCTATTGACGAGCTTAACGCTTATTTCTGCATCTATATTTGAAATTATTCTTACCTCTTTATCTGGTTTAAGGCTTTCCATCCCAATCACTTTGATGTTTTTGATATATTGGAATGTAGCAACCCCGACAAATATAGGCTTTATTTCAATAATATTTTCAGCATTCATTTTAGATTTATATTTGGGTTACTATTTAGGATCAAACGTAATTATATTTTTAATTACGTCTTATTTAACACAAAGATATTTTCACAGGTTTAGAGCTTTGTTTAGAATTCAACAATCTCTAATTGTGGCCTTGATGGTTCTTTTGTATCAACTAATTATAATTTCTATTTTTAATAGCTTTTCTGTTTCTATTATTCTAGAGCTACTGCTTTTAACATTTCTTTGTGCAATTTTATGGCCAATAATCTATGGATTATTGAGGTATATGAGAATTAAATTAACTTACGGTTCTTAAATATCAGTAAGTTCTTCACCTAGATATACTTTTTTAACCACTGGGTTCTGCTTTATTTTCTCAGAATTTCCTTCTGCAACAAGTTCTCCTGAATTAATTACATAGATGTGATCACAAATATCCAAAGTAGCATTTACATTATGATCAGATATTAATACCCCTATTCCTTTAGCTTTTAAGCCTTTTATTAATATCTTTATTTCACCAATGACCAGAGGGTCTATTCCAGCAAATGGTTCATCTAGAAGGATAAGTTTAGGTTTAAGGGCAATTGCTCTCGCTATTTCAACTCTTCTTCTTTGCCCTCCAGAAAGAGAATTACAAAGCTTAGATTTAATATCATTTAAACTGAACTCAGAAATTATATTTTTCATTATAATTTCTTTTTCATTTTTATCAGTTTTTCTGGCTTCTAGGGCAGCAAGAATATTCTGACTAACTGATAAGTCTCTAAATACAGATGGCTCTTGAGGAAGATATATAATGCCAAGATCCGACCTTTGTTCAAAATTGAGTTGATTGATTTCTACATCATCCAATGTAACAAGCCCATTTGTTGGTTTTGATAATCCAGTTAGAATCGAAAAAAAAGATGTTTTCCCTGCTCCGTTTGGACCAATTAGCCCACTAATTTTAGAATTTTCTATTTCAAGAGAAATATCTTTAAGGATCTCTACTCTATTAATTATTTTAGAAATACTTTTTGTTTTTAAAATCATTATCTTGAAATAAGTGCTTTAACTTCTTTTGGAAAAAATATACTTCCATCTTTTTGAATAAGAACCTTATCAGTTTCGGACTCAAAAAGATTTTTATCTATAATTTTAATAGGCGATCCTGTGATCTCGACTAATTCCTCAAAAAAAACTATTTTGTTAAAAATAAAAGTTCTATCATCCAAATTCATTTCTATTTCTTCAGAAAAAAAAGATTTTTCCACTAAATCAACGGTTAACTTTTTGGTCTTTGCCTTAACATTTTGTCTGGATAGACTCCCATCTATTTCAATACCTTCAATAAGTTTTATTAAATTTCTATCATATAAGATGACTGCTCTTTTAGAGTTTATTTTCAAGTTTGTATCGTCACCCTTAATTTGTATTGAGGGTTCGAATACATATAAATTTTTTTCATTTTTTTTTGAATTTATCATTTCCGAGCTTACCTTCAAAGAAAGATTAGAATTCTTAAAATTTAGATTTAAATTAATACCTTTGGCTTGAAAGATTGTATTTGTATTTTCTTTACCTTCCAAAATTTCTAGATTATTACTTAAGAAATAAGAAGATATGAATAGTGAGGAGCCGATAAGTAAAAGGAGAAGTAGCGTGTAAAAAAAAATATTTTTTGGCATTAAATTATATTTGCCTCAAGAATCTCATGCATTCTGATTAGACCTACAATTTTTTCACTAGAATCTTTCACAACCAGAGAATATATTTTTTCTTCTTCCATTATTCTTGCTATGTCCACTACAAGATCATCTTTATAGACAAACTTGAAATTTTTTGTGACCACATCCTTGATTGGTATATTCTTTAAATTTATTCCTTTATTAACTATTCTTCTCAAATCCCCATCTGTAAAAATACCTTTAATATTTTTTTTGTCATCTCTTACTAAAGCCATGCCAAAACCTTTTTTTGATATTAAATCCATTGATTCAATTATTGATTTTTTATGATTTACGAAAGGAATTTTATTTCCTTTAATCATAATTTGACTCACTCTTATAAAGTTTTTGCCCAAACTTCCTCCAGGATGATTTTTTCCAAAATCTGATTCTTTGAAGCTAGAAGATTCTGCTAAAGATACTGCAATTGCATCACCTACGGCCATCATTGCTGTAGTACTCGATGTCGGGGCTAGGTTTAGCGAGTCTGCTTCCTGTTCAATGCAAAGGTGGATATGTCTAATTGAAGCCTTGCTTATAGTTGATTTTCTATTTCCTGTAATAGATAAAATTTGAATTTTTTTACTTTTTAAGGAGGGTACTAGATCGATAAGTTCTTCAGTTTCACCAGAAAAAGATAGAAAAATTGCAATATCCTTTTTTGTAATGGCTCCTAGATCTCCATGACTTGCTTCAGCAGCATTTATAAAAAAAGATGGTTTGCCTAAACTAGATAAGGTTGATGCAATTTTCTCGGCTATTTTTCCTGATTTACCTATGCCTATGAAAATTATGTTACCTTTATTTCTGTATAAAACCTCACAAAAAGAATTGAATTCATTTTTTTCTAAATTTTTTAAAACTTTTTGAAGTGTTTTAGTTTCATAAATTAATACTTTTCTTCCAGTTTCAAAAAAACTAATTTTTTTCTTAATCATAAAGGCTTATTTCTTATCTTATAGTAGACTACGCTAATAGTTTAAAATTATAAATGAAAAAGATTTTTTTCTTATTAATTATTAGTCTTAGTTCTTATTATCTATTTTCTGATAAAGAAATAGAGAATTATGTTGATGAGCAACACAATTCTATTTTTGGTTTCATAGAGCAAAATAAAAATCTTCTAGAAACTGATAAAGATCAATTTATGCTTATTTTTGAAGAAAAATTTTCCTCTTTAATTCCTCCTGAAGAAATTTCAAAAAGAGTGATGGGCAAAAAAATCTTTCTTGCCGCGAATGATGAACAACGAATTAGATTTAACGAAAAGTTTAAAACTACTCTTTTAGATGCTTATTCCGGAGCCCTAAGTGAAATAGGAGCTGCAAGCATAAAAGTTGTATCTCATGCTCATCCTTTAGATAAAAAAACAAAAAAAGAACGAACTGATGCCGCTTTGGTGACTCTAAAAGCTGAGTTTTCCGGAAGAAGTTTTGAACTAATTTATAAAATGAAAAAAATTGGAACAAATGATAAAAGGCAATGGAAAGTTGTGGGGATAATTTTAGAAGGAATCGATATAGTAAATGTCTATAGAAAGCAATTTAGGAATTTAGTTAATAACTCTGAAAATATTGATCAGGCTATAAATCTTTGGGATATAAAGGAAGATACCATTGATATAGAAAATTAATGGATAGACTTTTGATAGAAGGAGGGGCAGCTTTAACTGGCTCTATAAATGCTTCTGGGGCTAAAAACTCTGTATTACCTATTCTTGCTAGCTCGCTTTTACTTTCAGATAAATTAGTTTTAAAAAATATTCCTCATCTCAAAGATGTAACAACTATGATTGAAGTAATTGGTTCAATGGGAGCTAATATTACTCTTGATGAGGATATGAATATAGAAATTGATACCTCGAACCTCAATAATCAAATTGCTAGATACGAATTAGTAAAAACTATGAGAGCTTCTGTTCTTGTGCTTGGTCCTTTATTAGCTAAATTTGGTAGAGCAGAGGTTGCTTTGCCAGGCGGCTGTGCCATAGGAAGTAGACCTGTAAATCTTCATTTAGATTCAATGAAGAGATTAGGAGCTGAAGTGACTACGGAAAATGGCTATATAAAAGCAAAGGCTGAAAATGGACTCAAAGGAGCAGAAATACTTTTTGATAATATCAGCGTTACTGGTACAGAAAATGCAGTAATGGCTGCTGTTTTAGCTGAAGGCAAAACGATATTAAAAAATGCAGCTAGAGAACCCGAAGTAATCGATTTGATATCCTGCTTAAAAAAAATGGGTGCAAAAATTAATGGTGAGGGCACGAAAGATATTGAGATTGAGGGTGTTAAAGAACTAAAGCCTACTACATTTAAAGTAATGCCAGATAGAATCGAGACCGCAACATATCTTACAGCTGTGGCAATGACTGGT
>CETB01169451.1_pt1 | contig 12062 bp, 9 predicted proteins | sample 356381 | NCBI WGS metagenome assembly CETB01 (sample SAMEA2622545, study PRJEB7988) | marine metagenome | biome: marine biome (ENVO:00000447); feature: deep chlorophyll maximum layer (ENVO:xxxxxxxx); material: "saline water (ENVO:00002010), including plankton (ENVO:xxxxxxxx)" | depth 155 m | reverse complement strand
TGAAAAACAAGGGGTCGGCAGTTCGATTCTGCCTCTGGCCACAAAAAATATGTTTAAAATCTAACTACTATCTACTTATGTTTAATAAATATATACCAAGAGGCATTATTTATCATCAACTAAGTTATGACTTCTTTAATATATTTAAAGTTTTATTTTCAAGATTAAATAACGATGAAGAAGTTGAAAAGTTTGAGAATATTTTTTCTCAATATAATGGAAGTAAGTTCTGTGTTGCTTTTCCATTTGCTCGAATGGGTATTTACCATAGTTTAGAAGCTTTAAATATTCCAAAAGGATCAGAAATTATTATGCCTCCAATAACAATAAAAGCGATATTGGATGTAATTCTGAATTATGGTTTAAAACCAAGATTTGTTGATCTGGATATGAATACATTTTCATATGATTTAGATGAATTAAAAAAAAATATAAATGAAAATACAAAAAGTATTTTGATATCGTATCTGTACGGACTCGTTCCAAACATACCTGAGATTGTCAATGTAGCAAAAGGAAAAAATCTTTTAATATTAGAAGATTTCTCGCAGTGTCTTAATGGAGAATATGAAAATGTTAAAACTGGAAATTTTTCAGATATAGGAATATATAGTTCCTCAACAACGAAGACATTTGATACCTATGGAGGAGGCCTTGTTGTTACTGATGATGAAAACTATTACAAAAAGTTAAAACAAATACAGATGACTCAAAATCCATCAAAAAGACTAACTCTTTTTAAAAAAATATTGCTTGATTTTATTAGAAATTTTCTAACAAACATGTTTGTATTCAATATTTTTACAATATGGATTTTTAGATTTTTAAGATTATTTAATCCAGATGCACTTACAAAATATGTTGGAGAAAAATCAAAAGAACAACTTTTAAAGTTTCCAAGTGAATACCTTGAAAAGTTTTCATCTTTTCAAGCAAAAGTTGGAATGCAAACAATTAGTTCGGTTAAAGAGTATGACTTTATAAGGATAAAAAATGTAAATGAAATAAGTAAAAATCTCAATTACAAAACTAGTTCTAAAAATAAAAATGTTTATTGGCAGTACTTGTTTATATTAAAAGAAAAAAACTTGGCTAATCCATTAAAATTTTTCAAAAAATACAAAGTTGATACATCCCAATCTAGTCTTCCCTTGCTTCCCAAGTTGGAAAAATATAACTTTAATCAGGAAACTCCGAATGCAGAGATTATTAGAAATTCAGGATATTTTCTACCAAGTTACCATCGATTAAATAAAGAAGATATTGAAAGAATTTCAAAGCTTGCGGAGGGTTTAAGTAATGAATAAACAAAGGATTTTAATTGTTGGTTCTGGACCTTCTGCTTTTGGTTTTATAAACGGATTAAATGAAAATAAAGACATTGAAATTACGCTTATTGATAATTCAAAAGTTGAATTAGTTGATAAAGGTTGCCAATTCAAAAATGAATTTATTACAGGCAATAGAAAAGTAGAAGGTTTAGAATCAGACAATCCTTTAATTTCAAACCACTTTGGTGGCTTTTCAAATTTTTGGGGAGGCACATATGATGACCCTAATGAAGAAATAATTAAAAAATTCTTAGATTTAGATATTGATATTAAAAAATATTTAGAACATATAGATAATCTGATACCTAGATTTATATTTACAAATAATCCTGTGAAATCTGAAAACACACTATTGTTTAATTCTATTTTGCAACCAAAGACCATAGAAAAATTTAGAAACCTAGGCTTTAATGTTAAAGATTCCGAGATTGCTACAAACCATAGTAGGTTTAATAATTTTAACAAAGATAAAAAATGTGAATATTGTGGAGAAATTGAATCTTTTTGTAGAGAAGATTCAATATGGGACACAAAACAATTTGTACTAAACCTTATTGAAGAAAAGAAAATAAAATACTTGGATGATACAAAATTGATAAGCTTTGAAGAAAAAAAAGATTTAGTTGAGTGCAAACTTTCAATTAAAAACAAAACTAACATAGAAAAGTTTGATAAATTAATTCTTGCAACTGGACCTGTCTCTACAGCTGAAATATTGTTACTTTCAAAAATTGTAAACAAAGTCATTATCAAAACTACTGACCTCATACAAGTTCCATTTATAAAATTCTTTAAAACATCAGAAAAACTTCATTCCTTCCCTGATCTTTTCTCTTCGATTAAGGTTTTTAACTTATATACTTATCAACAACACTATTTTTTTTCGAAGACAATTCTTATGCTTAGTAAAAATGCTTTTAGATTATCAGTAGTACTTAAGTTCATGCCAAAATTTTTATTATCTTTAGTTGGAGGTATGTTTATAACTTTAGACAGCAAAGTTTCTTCAAAAATCGTAATGTCTATTGCGGACAATAAAATAGAAACAATACATAAAGATGGAGAAAGAAAAAAAAGAAATAAGATTCTAAGATATTTTTTTATGATACTTTTAAAGTCTAAAATAATTCTTTTTTTGCCAATAAAAAAATTATATTTAAGAGGAAGCTCTTATCACAATGGATCACAATTTCCTTTAGGTAAACTCGCTTCTAATGAAACTAGTGATAGTCTAGGAAGAATTTCTTATTTAAAAAATACTCATATAGTTGATTCCTCAGTATTGCCTGATGTTAACACTGGACCCGGTGTAAAATTAATCATTGCAAACAGTTACAGGATTGCTTCAAACTTATACTCTTAATTTTGATCACGACTTAGAACGACTTTTTTTTCAGTAGTCTTACTTATTTTAAAGTTATTTTTTTTATAAAACTTTATACCTTTCTTATTTGAAATATTCGTATCTACTGTAACGACACCTTTAACATCAGTTAAAACAAAATCTATTAATCTGCTTCCCAAGTTTTTATTTCTATATTCTTCATCAACAAACAAAAAAATTATATTTATATCTGATGTAACATTTCGGTAGGCAAAATATTTGTAAACACTTTCAGCCAGAGTATTAAATGGCCTTCTTATATAACTTGAAGCTAAATAATAAAAAATTTGTAAATACTCTCTTGAAAATTTAAAAGTAGGAAATTTATTGATAACTATTGAGACACTTCCAAGTAAATTATCATCATCATATACGTTAGCCACTTTAAGTATTTCGTTATTAATGAACAATTCATATAATTTTGACAATGAGTTTTTACTCATATTCGTAGCGATAGAGTCTGCAAGTATATTTTTATGAAGTTGAGAAAGTTCAATTAACTCATCCTTTGAATAATTTTGATTTAATATTTTGAAATTCATATATATCTCTTAAAGAATTTTACAATTTAATTATATAAAATGTTTTAGGACCTTAAAATAAATTATTATGAGTAGATTAAGTGAAGAAAAAAGTTCACTACTTTATAAAATTTTAAGATTTTCATTTGTATATAAAACAATGCAATTTCTTGTAACAAAAAAAAATACCTATAAATTTATTTATGAAACAATTTTAAAAACCGAGGAAAATTCAATTGTATTAGATTGTGGTTGTGGGCCTGCACAATATAGAAATTTAATTAAATGTTCAAAGTATGTTGGAATTGACTTTAATGAAAAATATATAGCAAGAGCTATTAAAAAGTATCCAAATGACAATTTTTATTTAAGCGATATTTCAACTTTTGGTTTTGATAAATCAGAAAAATTTTCTCATATTTTTTTGATAGGGTTATTACATCATCTAAATGATGACAATGCTAGCAAGTTAATTAAAAATTTAGCTAAACAATTAGATAATAATGGGAAAATAGTTAGTATTGATCCACTTTACGATTATGAAAAAAAAGACATCTATTCAAGAATGGCTAATTATTTTGCTTCAAAGGATCGTGGAAATTTTGTTAGAACTGAAAAGGAATATAAAAAACTTGTTAATGCTAAATTTTTGGAGATTGAGTCAAGCGTTTATGAAAAGCTTTTAAGAGTGCCATGGTTTCATTATGTAATGTACATATATAATAAGAAAAATTAATAGTTGGCAATTTCTTATTCCTAATCATAAAATAGAATTTAATGAAAACTGCACTAATTACAGGTGGCTTGGGATTTGTAGGGTCGTACATTGCAAAAGATTTAATAAACAATAAAGTTGTTGATAAAGTTGTTTGTTTAGATAATTTTGCTTCTTATGTTGATGTAACTAATCCAAGATATCAAGACTATAGAAAATTTAGATTTGATGGAATTATAAAAAAAGTAATTGTGGAGAGAGGGGATGCAAAATTCTATGGGGTCGTTAGTAGTGTTATAAATAAATACAAACCAAATTATATATTTCACTTAGCATCCTTACCGTTAGCTAAAATAGATAATCTTAATGTAGAAGAAGCTTTTGAAAGCTCTGTTACGGCAACCTCTAATATTATAGAAATCTGCTCCTCAATCAAAAACTACAATTTAGAAAGGTTTATATATACATCATCCAGTATGGTCTATGGAAACTTTGAAAAAGATATTGTTAATGAGGATACAAATTGTAATCCAATAGAAATATACGGTACTGCTAAATTATCAGGCGAAAAAGCGACACAAGGATTGTCTAATTATTATGGAATACCATGGACAATAATTAGGCCTTCAGCCGTTTTTGGACCAACAGATATGAACAATAGAGTTTCACAATTAATAGTTGATAAGGCATTAAGGAATGAGGAAATTGATATTTTTGGGGAAGAAGAAAAATTAGATTTTACTTATGTAAAAAATCTTTCATTAGGATTTGTTAAAACAGCAACTCATAAAAATGGTATCAATCAAATATTTAATATAACTAACGGTAAAGCCCACTCTATTCTTGAGTTCGTTGAAGAAGTAAAGAAATATGTTCCAGATATAAAATACAAGCTTCATGAAAGAGATAAATCTAGACCAATAAGAGGTACGCTTTCAAATAGAAAAATAAAAGATCATATTAAATTTAAGCCACCCTATACATTTGAACAAGGCATAAAAGAATATGTTGAGTATAAATTAAATGAAATTAAATGAAATTAAATTCTAATGACATTTCTATAGTTCCTTTAATATCTGGTGACAGAGGAGTCTCAGTCTTAGATGTTTTAATTTTTCATAAATTTAAAATACCAAAAGTGATTTTAGGAAAAAAAGAAGATTTTGATCTGTTTAAAGATAAGAAATATCCGAATTTAGAAATTATTTTACAAGATAATATAAATGATAAATCTTTTGTAGACAGTTTATATAATTTACAATTTGATTACCTAATTATGTCAGGTTTTCGGCAAATTCTTAAGAAAAATATTCTCAACACTCCAAAAAAAGGAACTATAAATTTACATGCTGGCAAATTACCAGAATATAGGGGAGGGTCTCCTTTAAATTGGCAAATGATCAACGGTGAAGAATATGCATATATATCAACAATTTTTACTGATTTAGGAATTGATACTGGAAATATATTAATTGAAAAAAGATTCGAAATTACTAAGAATGATGATATTAAATCCTTACATATTAAAGCAAATAATTTATTTCCAGATATGGTTATTGACTCAATTGAGATGATTGAAAAAGGAAATAAAGGGAAAAAACAAGATGAAAAAAATGCATGCTATTGGCATCAAAGAAATGATGATGATGGATATATTGATTTTAAAACTTCTACTTCAGGCCTTGTAGTTAGAACAGTTAGAGCACTTACAATTCCATATCCTTGTGCCTGGGGAACAGTAAATGGAGATAAAGTACGAATAATCAAAGCGGAAAGATTAAACTTCAAACTTGGTGGAACACCAGGCAAAGTAGTCATTTTAAATGATCATACACCACTTGTTGTTTGTTCTGAAGGGGCTATAAAAATATTAGACTATAAATTTGAAATTGAAAAAGATAAACAACTAACAAATAGCGATAGATTCGAATAAATGAAAGATATACTTTGCCTAGTATGACAACTGTAACTTTAGTTATACCTTTTTTTAATGAAGAAAATAATCTCCCAATATTATTAAAAGAATTGAAAAAAGTAATTAAAGAAAAGCCTGAGGCGATTGATTTAAAAACTTTTTTTGTAAATGATGCCTCTACTGATAACAGTAAGACAATAATTGAAAAAGAAATTAAAAATAAAAAAAAATATAAATTAATTAATTTGAATACTCAATCAGGTCAAACAGGAGCGTTCAAAAAAGCGTTTGAAGAATGTGATTCAGAATATATTATAAGAATGGATTCAGACTTACAAGATAATCCAAAAGATTTACTTTTATTTTTTAATAAAATTTTAGAAATCAAACCAGACTTAATCATGGGTGTAAGAGTTGAAAGGCAGCATAATCTTTTGTTAAGAGTATCTTCTACAGCATATGATTTGCTAATAAGGACTTTATATCATACAACACTAAAAACAAATAGTGGTTCTTTTGTGGCTTTCAAGACTGTGTATGTTAAGAACCTGCCTTGGAAAAAAAATGATCACAGATATTTACCCTTAATTGTAATTCAAAGAGGTGCAAAGAATATTATTGATGTTGATGTATTTCATAGAGAAAGAGAGCATGGTAAAACAAATTATCCTTTCCTAAAAAAAATAATACTTGGGCCATCAGAAGTAATAAAGTTAATTATAAGATTGAAAAGTGGATTTTATGATTTTTAATTTACTTTAAGACTTTTTCTAAACATTCAACAACATAGGATATCTCTTCATCAGCGATTGAAGAAAACATAGGAAGTGTAACGATTGAATTTGATAGTAATTCCGTATTTTCTAATGATTCTCTTATTTCAAAATCTTTATAATATTCTTGTTTGTGTACTGGTGGGTCGAAGTGAACGCTAGCTCCAACTCCAAGTTTATTTAACTCGGTTACTAATTTATTTCTCAAATTACTTTCTACTGTAACTGTATACATTTGATAAACATGGTCTGCATTCTCTATAACTTTTGGAATTGTCACTGGAAGTTTTTTTTCCAAAATTAGCTCATTATATAAACTTGCAGCTTTAACTCTTTTTTCATTCATTTCTTCAAGTCTCTGAAATTGCGCATAACCTATTGCAGCATGAATATTTGACATTCTAAAATTATGACCAGCAGTAACAGCATCTCTATACCATGCAATCTTATTATTTCTTTCAAATGTAGTACTACCTATGCCATGACCTATTAGACTTTTAGCTTTTTTATAAATTTGTTCATCATTACAAGTAAACATTCCTCCTTCACCGGTAGTTATATTTTTTGTTGGAAAAAAAGAAAAACACCCAAACCCAAAAGAGCCTGATTGTTTACCATCAATTTTTGCACCAAGAGTTTCAGCACTATCTTCGATAAGTAGTAAATTATACTTTTTGCAAAGTTCATTTATTTTTGTCATGTCACAAGGCTGACCTCCGATATGAACAACCATAACGGCTTCAGTTTTCTCAGTAATTAACAGTTCAATATGTTCTGCAGTAGTATTTCTTGTTTCTGGATCAATATCACAAAAGACAGGTGTTGCTCCATGGTTTACAATCGCATTAACACTTGCAACCCATGTAAAACTTGGAACGATTACCTCGCCTTTTATGTCATTTACTTTAATTGATACTTCTAATGCCGAAGCGCATGAGTTCATACTTAGCGCGTACTTAGAACCTATGTATTCTGAAAAGGATTCTTCGAAAAGATTATTATATTTTCCTGGTGCCAACCATCCAGACTCAAGCACTTCCATAACGTTCGACATCTCTTGTTTTGTTAGGTCAGTTTTTGATAACGGAACATCTTTTTGCATGTTACCATAATAGAATGAAAACTAGGTTTATAGACTTAAATCTCAGTAAAATAGGGACCTTTCTTATCTCTTTCACATTTTTTGGGCATCAATTATTTTACATCTTACGAGGGGGTGTTACTTGGGACGAAACTCTTGATGTATGGGGTTCAGGAAAAAATATTGAAAACTTTAAGTTTTTTATTACTAGACAAGAAAGTTTTGAACTTTCAACATTACCAGCACAATGGTTCGGACAGCTTATAAAATTACCAATTTATCTATTTTCTAGATCAGAAAGAATTAACAATATATTTTCTGATGTAATTTATTTTTTTACCTCTAATCACACAACTTATATTGAATCTTTTTTTAATTTAAGACATTTTTTACTAAATTTTTATATATTTCTATCTATTTTTGTAATTTATCATTTTTGTAAAAAAGTAACAAATTCTGACAGGTTGTCTCTATTGATTTTATTTTTTATTTTTACTAATCCAATATTTATTGGCCAGTCAATGTTTAACTTAACAGATGTTCCAATGGCTATACACATACTTATTTCAAGCTTAGTTTACTTAGATCGAATAATTTTAAATGAACCTGATAAAAAAGATTATTTTTTAGTTGGTATCTTCTTTGGATTAACCCTATTAACTAGAATAAGTGCTGCTGCTTTTTTAATACCTCTTGGAATTTACTATCTAATGGTAAATATTAGGAATCTTAATTTATTTTCAACAATAAAAAATCATATGTATATTTTATTTTCAACAATCTTAGTTTTACTTGTAGGCAGCCCTGGGTTTTATATCGATCCGCAACACTATATTAACGGACTAATTTATTCACAATTTACTGGTCAAGATTTTTATGCATACTTACCACTAAATGGAAATATGATTTTTTCACTAGATTGGAATCCTGAATATTTATTGAGTCTTTTTCTGTATAAATTACCACTTGTTGTTGTAATATTTTTAGCAATTGGTTTATTTAAATTAAATGTAATAACTTCACATTTATTTAGATACAGCTATGTTTTTTTAATTTATGTTTTACTTGTTCATGAGATCTATAGACCAAGTGTTTTTAATTACTTTAGGCACTATTTATTTTTAATTCCATTTATTTGTATACCAGTAGCCTACATATTTATTAATTTGATTGATGGTAAATCAAAAACTTTTAAAATTATATTTTCTTTCTCAATTCTTTTTTATTCAATTTATACCCAGATAGGTCTTGAACAATATAAGTACGTATATGTAAATGAGCTTGTTAATGAAGAGTCGATTTCAGAAGATTGTATTGATTCACATGAATTTAACGGCTGTGGAAGTTGGCAAACTGATTATTATGGTTTTTCAGGTAAAGAAACAATTCAAATTGTTGAAAATCTTAAATTGGATAATGTTTTTATATGTGAACCAGGTCATTCGTATTCTTTGTTTATAAAATCGAATGATTATTGGAAAATAAATAATGGAAACCCAGATTTTGATGATTACGGATTTTGGGATCAGTACTCATATATATACAATATAGATCACTTTAATGAATTTTTAGAGAACAATCCCTCGGGTTATTTTTATACAATAGCAATTCACGCTCCTGGATATACAACTTGTAACTTAAATAGAGTAATACCAGACTCCTTTGATTTGAATTGCAAAATTCAGGAAGTTGTAACTAGAGAATTAAGAGGAACCCCAATTAACTTGAATTATATTCATTATTGTGAGTACACAACATAACTAATAGACTATATTATTATTAAAATACAATTTCGATACATATGGACACAATAAAAGATTTTGGAGATCAATTTAATAAATACCATGATATTTCAGGGGTATGGGGCTCTAATGAGATACTTGAAGATTTTGTCTATCCCTTTGATTTAAAAAAAATTAAAAATAAAACTATTTGTGAAGTAGGAACAGGATCTGGAAGGTTGTTGAAAAACTTTTTAAATTACAATCCAAAGTCTATTACAGCAATCGACCCAGCAGACTGTATAGAAATAGCAAAGAAAAATAATGATGGAAAAAATATTGAGTACTTACAAATAGATTCTACAAAAATGAATATTCATGATAAATATGACTATGTTTTCTCAATTGGAGTTATTCATCATATTCCTGATGCAGAAAAAGCGGTTGCAAATATTCATAAAAGTTTGAAATCTGGAGGAAAGTTTATTATGTGGGTATATGGGTATGAAAATAATGAGATATATGTCTTAATTTTTAATAATCTCAGAAGAATCCTGTCTAGACTGCCTGACTTTATTGTTGAAATTTTCAGTTTTGTTTTTACGTTGTTAACTTATGTCTATATAATTTTATGTAAATTTCTAAAACTTCCTCTTAGAAAATATTTTTTAAAAGTTTTTTCTAAATTTAGTTTTAAACACAAGTTTTATGTCATATTCGATCAGTTAAACCCGAAGTATTCAAAATATTATAAAAAACAAGAAGTCTTAGATCTCATCCAAAATGCAGATTTTGTGATTGAAGATATTTACCATAAAGATGATTACAGTTGGACAATAATTGGAAAAAAATAGTTAAATACTAACTTTATTTAACTTTATCCATTTAAATAAAGAATAGAATTTCCATACATATCTTGATGCAAAATATTTATTTTCATTATTATTTTTTAAATAAGTTATTAATCTGTTTACTTCCTCAAAATCAGACCATTCTTTTTCTAGATATTTAAGTCCAACATTATATGTCCAATCGCCGAAGTCATGTGAAAATCCATGCTTTTTCTGAAAGTTGTAGTCTTTTATTTCAGCTTTCAATATATCTTTTAGAAAAATTTTTGTATTTAGAAAGTTAAAGTTATTTGAATTATCTATCTCATGTGCAAAATTAAATATGCGATCATCAAGAAATACAGGCCTTACTTCAATACTATTTAGCATCCAAGATATATCACTTTTTTTAAGAATATTTGAATACAAATAATTTTTGATATCAAAACTTCTCAGATCGTTATAATCAAAATTTTTATTAAAACCAAGGTCTTTATTATATTCCTTATAAGTTTGGATTTGATCATTTAAACTTTCACTCGGAAGATGGTTCTGCCAAAGTAACATCATCGAAGCAAAATCACGACCATTTCCTAAATCAAAAAGTCTAATTTTCTCTTTTGAAGATATATATTCATTATTTTCTTTTGTTCTTAAAAAGAATTGGTTTAAAAGACTTGAGACTACTTTTGGAATATATTTGGAATATAGAGCCCCTCTGTACCATTCATAGCCTCCAAATAACTCATCAGCTCCATCTCCTGAGACAACAACTTTTGTATAGTCTGAAACTTTTTCAGCTAAATAATAATTTGGAATTACTGCAGGATCAGCAATCGGTTCAGGTAACTCATTTAAAAGTTTTTCAATTATTTCTTCATTCTCATTTACGGGGAAATTAAATTCAACTAAATTAATATCTATTTTTTCTGATACATCAACTGCTTTAGATGATTCGTCGTAATACTTATTTTCATATCCTAAAGAGTATGCTGTAACATCTCTTTTTAAATATTTTTTTGCGTACAAGGCAATTAAAGATGAATCAATACCTCCGCTTAACAATATATTTACAGGAACTTCCGCGGTTAATTGATCTTGCAATGCTTCCTCAAATAATTTATGAAAAGATTCTTGATTATGTTTGAAATCATTTTGCTTTATTAATTTTTTAGACAATTTAATATTTTTAATAACTTTCTTATTTTCATATTTTGTATAACTACCTGGCAATTGTGTATTCAACTCAGAAAAAAAGCCTTCAAATGCAGTTATTCCTCCTAAGTAGAGATAGTTATTTATTGAATTTTTACTCAGTTCATTTTTTATTATTTTGTTTGAAAGAAGTGGTTTTATTTCAGATGAAAAATAAAATTCAAAATTTTCATTGGATCCAAAATATAATGGTTTAATTCCAAGTTTATCTCGACCAATGATTATTTTTTCTCTATTTTTATCAAAGTATGCAAATGCGTACATGCCGTTTAAATTATTAATTTCTGAGACATCTTCTTTTGATAAAAAACTTAAAAGATGTCTGGTATCACTGACTGTATTTAAATTTAAAAGATATTTTTTTCGTAATTTATCTAATTCATAGATTTCACCATTGTAAACAAGTACATTGCCTTCATTGTCTTTCATCGGCATATCTCCATCTTCTAATCCTGTAATAGATAACCTCGCACTTCCTAAATGAAGATATGAATCTCCGATTTTACTAATTGAAGTATTTATTGCATCCGGACCTCTATGAGACATTTCTTGGGTAAGAGAATTAATTAAATTATT
>CETB01145090.1_pt1 | contig 12077 bp, 8 predicted proteins | sample 356381 | NCBI WGS metagenome assembly CETB01 (sample SAMEA2622545, study PRJEB7988) | marine metagenome | biome: marine biome (ENVO:00000447); feature: deep chlorophyll maximum layer (ENVO:xxxxxxxx); material: "saline water (ENVO:00002010), including plankton (ENVO:xxxxxxxx)" | depth 155 m | reverse complement strand
AGTCTTACTGCTAGTGGTAGTGTAAATCTAAGTACGAAGCCTGGTTGGAGTGACAACAGTGAAGTATTTACCTATAGTAATAATTAATTATGGCTAAGACTACTAATAGAAACGCTACCGATTGGGAACTGAAATGGTGTAGTATTACTAATAGGAATAAAACTAAGACTGATCTAAAGAACCTATTGATATCTTTTAATTATTATGAGGATCTTGATAAGTTAAATCCTTTAGCTGAGATTAAATTTACTGATGGAAAGAATCCTATCTCTGTAGGTGAGAATGATGTCATCGATATAAATGTATGTACTACGGCTCATACAGATGATGAGGTTGTTTATTTTAAATTTAGTATAGAGGATATAAAGGTAGAGAAAGTTAAAGGTGAAGGTAAGATCTATACTTGTAGGTTGATTCCTGAAGAGTCTAGTGCTATTGCGAAGTTTAAAAATAAAAAGTCTTATAGAGGTAATGGATTTGAAATATTGAATCAAATATTTAAAGACTCTGAGTATGGTGTTGCAATTCATAATGATGGTAACTTACCATTTAATCCTTTAGTTGTAGAGGCAAAGGGTAAAAAGATTCCAGAACTTGTTAAGGATGTGTGTACCCAGTCTATACCTGCATCTGGAAAGACTATGAATACCTGTGGGTATTTTTGTTGGGGAACTAAGAAAAGTGAGTACGATCAAGCCAGACATAGAGTTGAGTTTAAGTCTATTGATAGTCTTCTTTCTGTGGGTGGTACTCATAAAGGAACAGATGCTGAGTACACATATTACCAAGCATCCGAGGCAGCATCACTTACTATACCAGCACAGTTAATCATACACAGTATTGAAGATAGTTCACGAGGAAACCTTAAGAAGATGGCAGATGATGGAGTGTTCCTTGCCGATGCTCTTGTACTTAATGAAGATACTAGACAGTATATGAATAAGGAGTGGGATATTAGAAAGTGGTGGGATAGATGGGGTCATATTTCTGAGAGGAAAGGTAGTCCTCCTTGGACTAACAACACGTTCTTAAAGGAACTGATGGCTAGTGGTGAGGCTAGTAAAACTTTCAACATACATATAAGTCACGAGAAGTATCATAACAAGGCTTCTCAAGCTGCTCCTGATAAGGATAGTGACTCACTAGAACCAGAAGGAAAGTATCAGTCTACTGACTTCCAAGATTGGGATGAGGAAACAATCGTGCAATATAATGCAAGACGTGCTACAATGACGTTATCAATATCAGATCTTGTAGTCCCAGGTAATCAGTACTTACACGCTGGTGATAAAGTCAAACTTTATCTCCGTGCTTCTCTCCCCGATGCTAAAACAACCATCGATGGATACGATAAAGAAGATAGTGGTAATTATTTGATCTATAGTGTACGTCACTGGTTCTCAGTGGCACCTAAGAAAGAGTGCTGGACTGCAGCTACCCTTATAAGGGATACTATCAACAAAAATTGTTAACTATGGACACTTCATTTTTAGATTCTTATCCACCAGAAATGACTCAAGGAGCTTATAAAATCCTTGAGAAAATAAAGGTAGAAGAAGATATAGATATGAGAGTTAAGTTGTATGGACAACTAGCTTTAGTATTAGAAAATTTGAAAAAGAAATTAGATGGTTATGATACAACCGACACCAAACAACAGGTGGACGTTCAAGTAACTGATATTGACGCTAAATAATTACATCGTAAGCGTTATTCTTATGAAAACTATCGAAGAACACATCCAAAAGGATAGAGATATCCTAGACGACCCTCAGACTAGTCCTGCATCACGTAGGCATATTAATGAGGAGTTACACGAGTTAGAGGTGTATAGAGAACACCACTCAGAAGAGATACAAGCAGGAGATCATCACGATCCTAATGCTATCGAACTATTCTGTGAGATGCATCCAGACGAACCAGAATGCTTAGTGTACGATGATTAATAGGTAATTAGAGTATGGCCTTTGGGAAGACACATAAGTTCAGTGATGCTTGGGACCTACAGGAAGGTCAGGTGGAGTCTATTGACGACCCCAAAAATTCTCGACGTGTAAAAGTCAGAGTTTATGACCTTCACGGTAAACTAGATGAAAATAATGGTGAACCTACTACTGAGGAGTTACCTTGGGCTAGGGTGGTGATGCCTGTCACCGCTTCTGGTGGTACCTTTACGTCTTCTAGTACCCATAATCTTAAGGTGGGTGACTTTGTTCTTGTTAAATTCTCAAAGGGTGATACAAGTAAACCTCTTGTAATTGGTTGTGTAGATGCTGGTGTTGCTTGTGCTTCTGAGAAGAAGCCTGAATCATTAGGTAAGTATTGTAAACCTTTTGAGAAGGCTGTATATCAGGATCAAAAGAACGGAAACAATCCAGACCCTCGGCACCACGTTCCTCAAGATCAATGTCCTGATGGTGGAAGTAAAACTCTTGGTAGATTTGGTACGGAGACAGCAAGTGATGGTCTAAATGGACTCAGAGATGAAGCATCACCTGCTAATCAGGCAGGTGAGTTTAAAGTTAGACGTGCATCTGTAGATTGTCCAGAAAGTCCACAAGGTTCTATATCAAATATATTATCAGAGTTCTTTGCTACTCTACAACATACCAATGGCAACATAGGTTCATACTATATTAGTAAGTATACTGGTGGACTATTTGAACTTCAGTCTGTTGCTAATGGATATATTGATAGAGTAAAGGCCATAATGGATGCTGCTATGTCTCGCATTATGGGTGAGATGATGAATATGTTGCGTAAAGCAGTCAAGGCATTAATGAAGGCTATCCTTGCACCTTTACCTGGCATATTGGGAACTGCAACTGAATGGTTCTCCAAGATGATGGAGAAACTTGGATGTTCTATGATGGATGTAAGTGGAAGGATCCAGAACTTCATAGGTGGTATCTTGAATGGATACGTTGGTAATATTATGAACTGGAGTGCTTGTCAGGTCAAGAGATTCACTGATTCTATATTTGGTCGTGTGCTTGGTGAAGTAACAGGTGTTATTAATGGATTGTTTGGTGGTATATCTAAAGTACTAGGTGCTATTGGTAGTGGTTTAAATCTTATTGGTGGTGGACTATCCAACATTATGAAGATGCTTGGTCTTTCTTGTAGTGGTAATAATAAGTGTGCAGATCCAAAGAAGAAAGATTCTAAGGGCGGTGCTTTTTCAGGATTGAAGGGTGGATTTAATACTCTTGATGAATTACTAGCAGATTTAGAGACAGGTAATCATCTTCCTATTAATTCTTATTGTGGTGATGCTACTACAGATCCAGAACCAAAGACTGAGGTTGGTATCTGGGGTCCAACAGTACCCGATGATGGTAACAATGGAGGAACTACAGATACTGGTATAGATGATACTATAGATGATGGTACTACAACAGGTGGTGGTACTACTGGTACTGGAGTAAACTATGATGATATTGCGTCGGCAATATGTAATGCTAGATTCTTTAAAGTTCTTGATATTGTAGAGTCAGATGCAGTAACTGAAGGAGACATAGCACAGATTAGAATTACTAGAACAGGTGATACTTCATCCACTAGTTCTATTACCTATAGAACACAAGATGGAACTGCCAAAGCTGGTCAAGATTATTGTGCAGTCAATGGATTTATAGGATTCGGTATTGGAGAGACAGAAAAGATTATAGAAGTTAAGACAATTAATAATGGTGTTAAAGATGGGAACAAATATTTCTTCTTGAAGATGCAAGGTGATGGTTGTGGTCAGATACCTAAAGATGTAGGACGTATATGGATGAAGGATCCTGTAGCAATAACTACTATACCTACTTTAGATACTCCTGATGTTACTACTGATGGAACTTCATCTACACAACTATTAAATTTAACTAACCCTGTATACCATTTAACTACTGATACTGAAGTGGTATATGAGGGAGAAGAAGTTACATTTAAATTAACTACACAGAATGTTGATGATGATACTCAGGTCAACTATACTCTTGGAAGAGAGTCTACAGGTATTACCTTTAATGATTTGGAATATGTTATAGAGAATGGAAATAAGACTTGGATCAATAGAGTAGAAGATTTATCTAGATCATTTACTGTTGTTGATGGTAAAGCAGAGGTTACTGTTAAAGTATATGATGATGGTGTTGTGGAAGATACTAATAATGTAGCAGAGCAATTATATCTTGAGTTGAATAATCTCAGTACATCTAAGGGTGTTGCTGTGTTAGATGCAAGAGAAGCAGTTGTTGATCCTTCTGTTAGAAGTGTTAAGGTTACACCTAATAAGAGTGTAGTGGAAGAAGGAGAAAGTGTAGTCTACACTATTGTAACAACTAACTTTGATCAAGGAGAGATGTTACCTTATACTATCTTTGGTACTAATATTACTGAGAATGATGTTGAAGAACCTCTTACTGGTAATCTATACATTGAAAATAACAGTGCGAAGTTTACTCTTAATATCTCGAAGGACGGTGAGATAGAAGATGCAGAGAATTTAATATTTTCTATTGATGATTATGGTTCTCAAGCCACTGTTGTTATCTCTGTACCAGCAGAGACACCAGCAGAAGGAGAGACAGATCCTGTAATTGATGAGGATGAACCAGAGTTTGATGATCCTATTATTGATGAGGAGACTGGTGGTATCGTTGACATAGAAGTTAAGAGATCTGGACGTAGATATATTGCTAAACCATTTATTACATTGGAAAGTAATGTAGGTTATGGTGCTTACGTTGAACCTATTCTTAACAGTCAGGGTTATCTATCAAGAGTAAGAGTTGTTACTCCTGGATATGGTTACACTGGAAAGACCAAACCTTCCAATACAGTTTGTCAATTAGTTAATATAGTTTTGACTAATGTTGGTGGGTTCTATACTTCACCACCAACTGTATTAGTTAATGGTATTAGTGGTATTGCACGCACTACAATTAGTCCTGAAGGATTTGTTAATGGTATTGTGATGATTAAAAAAGATATGCAATACGTATCTCAACCAGAGATAGAAATTTATGGTGGTAATGGATTTGGTGCTAGAGCAATTGCTGATCTACAGTGTGTTCCTGCTGAAGAGTCTGAACTTATACTACAAGGTCTCGCAAGAGATCCTGCTAACTATGTGGATTGTCCATAATGGCTGATAGAATACAAACAACACCTGGTGGTTACGATCATAACGCAGTCCAGTCTTGGGTTTCTAGAGGAGGTCACATTGATCAGTCTTGTGATGCTCCTGATGATTCTTATAGACTCTTTAAGCATAAAGATGGGCATCACATTTGGTTGCAACCAGATGGATCTATTAATATATGTTCTGTAAAAGTACCTGCTGACAATAAAAACGGCGGTAAGATGAAGGTCAGTGTCTGGGGTGATGCAATGGTATTGGTTCGTCAAGACTGTGATATAGAGGTACGAGGTGATACAAGGTTAGAATGTGATGGAAATATTGAGGCTCATTCAACAGGTGATCTTAAGTTAGGTTCCGAGGGTAATATAAAACTTATGGCAACCAAGAACATTGAGATCCACGCTCAACAAGCGATAGGTCTTGGTGCTAAAGCAAAATTATCTATTGACACTCCTAAAATAGAAGAAAATACTGATATGAAGAAGACTAGTGTTAGTGGTCCTTTGAATGATGTGATAAATGGAGAGAGAACTTTGGAGATGTCTGCTGAGAAAGGTACTTTTCATATCACTAGTAAGGGTCATATGATTCAGACTGTTAAAGGTGATTATCAATTAATTGTTGGTGGTAGATCTCAAGAAAAAGTAGGTGGTAAGATACCTAAAATACCACTACCTGCTATGGGTGGACAGACACAAGCAAAATCGATTGAGTTAGGAGCTGACGGTGGTACGGGTAAAATGGAAAAAGTTGTTATAGGTAATAGTGTTGAAACTGTTACTGTAGGTAACAAAACTACTAATGTTGCTGCTGGTAATATGACTACAGCTGTTGGTGCTGGAACATATACTGTAGCTGCTGGTGTTAATGCTACCATAACAGGTACGAAAAACGTGACAATTGCAGGAGCAACTGTCTTTTTGAATTGACTTTCTTGAAAAGTATGCTACAATACAGTTGTTATGCGGAATCATTATGTCCGATACCTACCTAAACAAGGTAGTTGTTGATGTACAGTCCCGAACCTTCCAAATATGGTCTGAAGAGGGTACTTGCAAAACAATTGATTGCTCCGATGATTACGAAGCCTTTCTTCGTGTTCTAGAAAAGTGCAGAGAAATGGCACCAGAGGAGACAATTTACACATCTTAGGCAAAATCAACTTTTAGTTTCAAATATTCGGGGGAAAAAACTCCGACTATTTTTTGCCTCTTTAGGTTTTTGGTTGTAAAAACCGATCAAATATGTTACACTAAATAGAGAGATCTCGTTATTCCGTTATTATGGCACAACAAACAAACAAGCAAGACCAATATGGTTTGTTTTCCTTATTCCCTATGTTCGTATATAGAGGGAAATTGCAATCTCACAATAAGTGGAAAGAGGAGATTGTTCCTATTATAACGAGACGATATCAGGAAGCTAGCGGATCGAATAGTAATACTAAGGATGAGGGTGGTAGAGGAATTTGGAATTGTGACTGTTATACCTCTTTCTTTGATGAATCGATGACAGATCATAGCAAGGAAACAGAGATCAATATACAAAACTTGCTTAACGATCTTTCTAACAATATTCAGGAATCTATTAAGGCAGCAGAGTTTTATCCTCACGCTTTTATGGTTTCTCAGCAATGGTTTAATGCATATGCTCCTAAGCAGAATCAAGAGGCCCATAATCACGTTCCTTCTCATTTATCGGGATGTTATTATGTACAATATGATCCAGAATTGCATCATAATACAGCTTTCTTAAATCCACTTAAGCATTTTTGTGAAGCACCTCGCCATAACAAGTATTTCTTTGATCCAACTTTATCTGGATATGGTTGTTATAAGGAAGAGATGAGATTGAATATTGAAGAAGGTGACGTTGTAATATTCCCATCACAGATGGAACATTTTGTTCCTAAACAACCAGGGTTATCTAAGAATCCTGATGGTAAATTATACATCACTTATTCTTTTAACATTGATATGGTTAGTGAGAGTGAAGCAACAAAACAGTTAGGTATGCCTAGTGATCAGGATAGTATTCCTAATGCTACCAATAATGCTCCTAACAACAACATTCCTACTGGACAACAACCTGCTCCTGCTGATGGTCAGGGACCAGGAGATCAATCGCAGGGAAATGCTGGAGAATGGTCGTCAGATTGGTTCTAAAACCGACACATCATTACAATAAAAGGGGTCTTAAACCCCTTTTTTTGCTAAAATAGTAGTAACGATCGTTACTCTAACACGATGAACGGCAGATTAGACAAGGTTGCAATGACCTCCAAGCTTATGCAACTTAAAAGAGAACTTCACTACAAATGCGAAATTGGAGAAAAAGGAGAGTGGGAATGTAGAGGTGCAAACGAGTACCTAAACAGAACTCTCGATATACTAGATGAGTACGCATACTAATGACTGAAGAAGCAATCCGAGAAATTTTACCACATCTGTGCTACACGAAAGAAGAAGTAGACCAGTTGATTGCTTATGCTGTCGATGAAGCAAGAAAGATTGATGAAGAGTCGATGGCAAAACATAATCGTACTGCTACGATTATATCGATGATTTTAGGTTTTACTTGCCTAGCACTATTTTTAGATGGTACCTTAAGGCTTTTGGGTATCATTCCACCATTTTTGGATATTGATATTAGTATAGTGGATAAAATAGCAGATAAAGTAACAAACGAGGTTTTACCTAAGATTCAGTCCGTCAGAAATTACATACCTAAGATATAGTATAAATACGAAAAGGATATCCACCATATAATTTTGGGTAATGGCACTTACCAGACTAGAGAATCTTATATCCAGTAAAACTGGACGTTTCGTATATGTTTCACCTGACGATTTTAATGCGTCAGATGATGTGAATAACAGGGGTAATTCACCCACAAGACCTTTTAAAACAGTTCAGCGTGCTTTTTTAGAAGTATCACGCTTTTCTTATAAGTCAGGACCAGATAACGACAGGTTTGACGAATTTACAGTTGTATTATCGCCAGGCGATCATTACATTGACAATAGACCAGGTGTAGATAGTGCCAGTCTTATACCTGATTTTAGCACCAATGTTAACTTTGATCTAGGTAACTCTCAGAATGACTTATATAAGTTTAACTCGACTTTAGGTGGTGTAATTGTTCCTAGAGGTACTTCTCTAGTAGGTATGGATCTTAGAAAGACGAAGATCCGTCCTTTATATGTACCTAACCCAACAGATATTAGTATTCCTACAACCTCTATATTCAATGTAACTGGTGGATGCTACTTCTGGCAATTCTCTATATTTGATGGTAAACAGAAGGTATATTTCGACGCTACAGGAAATAAGGCCAATCCTACATTCTCACACCATAAGATTACTAACTTTGAGTTTGCTGATGCGGATGATCTAGCTCTTTATTACGATAAGATTGGTGATGCCTATGAAAATATGGTCACCGACGTTAATGTTGATGGTGCCATTGAAGAGACTGACCTAGAGAACAGAATTGTTGGTCCTCTATCAGATAAGAAACTTATTGAAGCCGTTACACCTCAGACACTTGGTGGTAACGCAACAGAAATTAAAATTAAGACAAAAGCACCTCACGGTTACTTTGTCGGACAGTTCGTTACAGTTGATGACACTGGATTAACGAATGACCTTCACGGTTCATTCCTAATTACACGTTTAGACCCTGCTGATAACACATTATTCTATTATCGTGTTAATGAGAGTATTACCTCTTTAATTTCAGGTACTACTTATACTACTGCGTCTCTACCTCCTAATAGATTGAATGAGAACGCTATTGTACAGGCAGAGATTGATACTGTTGACTCAGCATCACCATATATGTTTAACCTTTCCATACGTTCTGTATGGGGTCTTTGTGGTATGCACGCTAATGGATCTAGGGTTACTGGATTCAAGTCTATGGTTTGTGCTCAGTATACTGGTGTATCTCTACAGAAAGATGATAGAGCATTTACTAAGTTTAACGATGAGACCGCACAGTTTGAATCAGCGTGGGATGGCGTAGCTGAAACAGATCCAGAAGAACTATCTACTGGTTCATTCGCACAAACACCATATCATACTGATGGTAGAGCATACTTTAAGAATCAATGGCGTAATGCTCACGTTCGTCTATCTAATGATGCTTTCATTCAGGCAGTTTCGATTTTCGCTGTTGGTTTCGCAGATCACTTCTTAATTGAGTCTGGTGCTGATATTTCAATTACTAACAGTAACAGTAACTTTGGTAATACAGCGTTAGATTCTATAGGATTTAAGGGATATTCATTCTTCCAAGATAAGCACGGATATATTACTGATGTTATTCCTCCACAGACTATTGATCTTGAGGATACAACTGAACCACCATATTACGGTATTGATATAAAAGCTTCTAAGGAACCAGCTGGTCAAACACGTATATATCTTGCTGGTGATGAAGAAGTAGCAGATCCAGATAATACACCAACTTATATACTGCAAGATTATAAGATTGGTTCAAAACGTAATGATAAGATCTATGGTGAATTAGAACCAGATATTCCAGCAGGTGAGGCAGGTCCACAAGAGAAGATGGCTGAGTTGTCTCCTAGTGGTTTTGATGTATTTAACGTAACTAACCTCGCAACTGCATCGCAGACTGTAACTAATACACAGGGAGAATCAGTTACATTCCGTGCAACAATATTTACTTGCCCTGAGGCACACGGTTTATACACAGGTGCACCAGTTAGATTAGTACCTACGAGAACTAGTCCTACAGTTGCTAATGAATTGGTACGTCTTCCTAAGGGATTGATACCAAATACCATATATTACGTAATTTCTCCAGGCCGTCATACTCAACCTGTTCCTCCAGATCAAACATTCCCAACAGAGGATCCAAACACTTTCTTGTTGGCAGCATCTGAAGATGACGCTGCTGCTGGTAACGCTATTCACGTACCAGAGAATCTAAATGCTGGTGTTAAGATAGAGATGTTCCAGTACATCTTTGATGTTCTTCCTACACCATATAAGTATAAGATTACTAATGCAGATCCTGCTACAAATGAATTTACTGTAGAAACTCCACACGTTTTTGATAAAGGTTTTGCAACTAAAGCAGCATCAGCTCTATTTTTCCGTGCAAAACAAGGAAGTCAACTTCCTAGTGGAATATCACCAACTAAGTTGTATTATGTCATATATGACAATTCTGATGGTAATACAATTAAATTTAAAGTTGCAGAATCTGCTTCTTTAGCAACTCAAGGTGGTGGTGTCCCTCATTCGTTCACTTCTAGTGGTACTGTTGGTGTTGCTGGTCAAGATGAGGTTTATGTATATTCTTGTAATATCCGTCATCCACTGAGATATGACCCAGAGATGACTGTGAATGCGAATAAAGATGGTCAGTGGTATTTGAGTGTTCTTAATACTGGTAGTCAACAGAACGAGATTTATCAACGTATTTCTAGTTTGGCTGATTATGTTGATGAAGAAATTATCTCAACTTCAAACACATACATTAAACGTATTAATGATAGACGTAGAGAAGATGATCGTATATATCGTTTCAGATATGTTGTACCAAAAGAAGTTGATAACGTACGTGAACCATTATTAGGATATGTTCTTAAGATTAGAACTGATGAAAATAGAAGGTGTAGACCACAAAAAGTTATATTAGAAGCACTTGATGGTTCAGTAGATATGCCAACATTCTATGGTGGAGATGCTACTATAGATGCTGGTGGTAATAATTTACCTATTCAATCAGATTATAATTACGATCCTTATATAACTGGTAATGGTAAACAACTTGTTACTGATTCTGGTGTTAAGTTCTTAGTTGAATCTGCAAGACAGAAGACAGTTGATGGTATTAATAGAATAGAATTAACTGTAGTAGATCATACAATTAATACAAGTGTAGCTGCTGGTACTGCATTGGCATCTGGTACTATCTTAACAGAATTGAAGTTAACCAGTACTGCTGGTGGTGATTTTACTGAAGGTACTTCTGTTGCTTGGTCTGGTTTCTCTGATAGTAGTCCTATCAGTGGTCAGTTACCTACTGTACATAAACAGTATATTGAAGGTGGAGATACTTATGTTGTTTTAGCAAGTGATTTCTCATTAGTTCCATATCTTAAGTATAGTAGTGGTTCTAATACTATCATTGCTAGTGGTGCTGCTACTGGTATATTGGCAGAGAAGCCAAATGGTGGTAGAGATGACTATACCGATTATGCAAATGATTTAGGTAAGCAATATGTTATACGTAATGCTCCAGTTTATACACTAACACCTGGTGATTTTGTTAGAGACGAAACTGATGGTAATCAGAAAGATTATAAGATTGTTACTGTTTCTGATGTTCCTGAGATTGATAATACATTCTACATTTATAGAGTTAAGACTCTTCGTAGTAGAATCTATAACCAACAGGATGGTATTTACTACCTAACTGCTTTACGTGGTGACTTCTCTCCATCTGTAACTGAATTTAACAGCTTTAAGTTTGGACATCCAACCGAGAAATTATATCCTGAATTATTTGCTGATGATCCATTATGGTTTGACCCTCTTGGTGATGGTTCTACTGTCAAAGATGCTCCTTCAACTATATCTGTTGCTGACAACTATGTTCACGGTCTTGTTGTTGCTGATGATGATAAGAACAGTATTACTAAAGAAGCTACGGAAAGTATTCTAAGCAATCTTGGTAGATTTGGAAGTGGAGGTGATATTAACACTACACTTGTAGCAATGGATGGTAAGGCAGTTGCTTCTCGTGAAGATAGACAGATTGGTATTGAAGGAGATAGTGATTCTGTTGCTGACCGTAAGGTTTATGTAGAGTTGCGTAGACCGTCTCAGGCACGTTCTGGTAACCATACGTTTGAATATACTGGATTTGGTCCAGGTAACTACTCAACTGCATTCCCATCTAGACA
>CETB01021768.1_pt1 | contig 12079 bp, 10 predicted proteins | sample 356381 | NCBI WGS metagenome assembly CETB01 (sample SAMEA2622545, study PRJEB7988) | marine metagenome | biome: marine biome (ENVO:00000447); feature: deep chlorophyll maximum layer (ENVO:xxxxxxxx); material: "saline water (ENVO:00002010), including plankton (ENVO:xxxxxxxx)" | depth 155 m | reverse complement strand
ACATTGTAAGGTTGACCAATTGCTACTATGCCGGCAGCTTCATCGGTTAGAGTTGGGCGGCCTACAAGATCAGCGAGCTGACTTAGGTTATAAGCTCCCTCATTGTCGGAATTAATATTGTCACCCAGAGGAATGCAAGAATCTCCTTTGCATAGCCCTTCAGTTTTGAGCTCCCAGCCTAGAACTCTTTCTATTTCCTCAGAGGTGAGATATGGCTGTCCATCAGACCATGATCCCTGCGTTGCAACTGGCTGATCAGCTAATACGGTGATTTCAAATGTTTCTGTCATTGTCTACCTCCTAAGAGTATCTGAATCGATTGCGAAGAGAGAAGATGCTCCGCTTGTCGCTGATGGAAGTAAGCCAGTAACTTGCGGAAGTATCTGCTGGGCGTAAAAAGTCGCTGTTTCTATTTTTGCTTCAAGAAATTCCGAATTTCCTGAATTCTCTTTTAGAGAAATTTGAGCGGCTAAGGCTGCTTTCCCCATTAGCCACCCTCCTACCGTTGTTCCAAACATACGTAGATAAGGGGTAGCGCCAGCAAGTCCGGCGTCTGTGCTCCCTCCTCCATTTTCTAACAGCCAAGTGCTAGCTGTTTTTAAGCTCTCATTGGCTGACTGCAATGGGTTTCCGATATCGCTGAGATTGTTCTTGGACAGCTCAGCGACTGTATCGTCTATGTCAGCGAGTAGCTCACTAACGACTGCACCATTTCTCATACTGAGCTTTCTTCCTACGAGGTCAATTGCCTGGATACCATTTGTACCTTCGTAAATACCAGCGATGCGTATGTCTCGGTAATGTTGAGCTGCGCCTGTTTCTTCAACGAAACCCATACCTCCATGAATTTGTATTCCGATGCTAGTCAGTTCGTTTCCAAGGTCTGTGCACCAACCTTTTGACAGAGGTGTGAGAAGGTCAGTTAGCTCTACACCTGCTTGCCGTTCTGTCTCGTCAGGGTGGTTATGAGCTATATCGATGGCTTTTGCATTTAGGTAGATCAAGCACCGCATCGCTTCTATATAAGCCTTCATTGTCATTAGCATTCGTCGAACGTCGGGATGCTCCAGGATTAATGAAGACTCTCCCTTAGGGGTGTCAGATCTCCTTCCTTGGCGTCTTTCTAGGGCATACTCGATGGCTTGTTGATATGCCCTATCTGCAACGGCAAGACCTTCCAGGCCTACAGCTAATCTGGCCTGATTCATCATCGTAAACATGTATCTCATTCCAGAGTTCTCTTCGCCGACTAGATATCCGCGTGCTCCTCCATTATCACCGAATTGTAAGACGCAAGTGGGTGAAGCATGTATACCTAATTTGTGTTCTAGCGAAATACATTTGACATCGTTAGCTTCCCCAATATTCCCATTATCGTCAACCAAGTATTTGGGGACGATAAACAAACTTATACCTTTTGTGCCAACGGGAGCATCAGGAGTTCGGGCTAGAACTAAGTGGACGATATTATCGGTTAAGTCATGTTCCCCCCAAGTGATATATATTTTCTGACCACTAATAAGATAAGAACCATCTTCTTGTTGCTCTGCTTTGGTAGTTAAGGCACCTACGTCTGAACCGGCTTGAGGTTCGGTTAAGTTCATTGTGCCAGCCCATTCACCGGTGATTAATTTCGGCAACCATTTGAGTTTCTGGCCGCTGTCGCCGTGGGCAGTGAGCGCGTGTATAGATCCTTGGGTGAGCATAGGGTTCAAAGATAATGCCATATTTGCAGCGGTCAGCATTTCCGTTACAGCTATACCCACAAGCCACGGGAACCCGCCACCACCGTATTCAGGGTCAAAACTTATTGCCCCCCATCCAGCATCCACATATTGCCCGTAAGCTTCCAAAAAGCCATCAGGAGTCGAAACAGATCCATCCGAATTTAAGGAACTCCCTTGAAGGTCACCTGTCCTATTTGTAGGAGAAATAACTTGCGAGAAGAATCGACCAGCCTCATCCAATAAGTCGTCTAGAGATTCAAGGCCAACATTTGTGAAGGGAGGAAAATCTTGGAGAGACTCAATGTCTACCACTTCTTTGAGTGTAAATTTCATATCCTCTAATGGGGGAGCGTATTCACTCATGAATTCCCTTTCATCCCTGTAACTAAAATCAGCTTATCTTCCCATGATGCTACCCATACCATTAGGGCCCCGACTCGCTCAGCTAAAAATTTCTTTATTTGAGGGCAAAAAAAGGAGCTAATTAGTAGGTTCTCATATAAGCCTAAAGTTTTAACAGAAATCTTTTAAATAAGTTAATGAGGATACATGGAAGGTGCTTCGCGAAATAACCAGATTCACGATGTAGAAGTCTATTTTTCTGGGAGTTTTCTTGGCTGCCTCTCAGTGTCTACAGAAAGAAGTTTGACAGTAAGTGATCCTACTTGGGAAGGACAAATTTTAGGTTCTGATTATTTAGTATGGGGGCTAAATCATAAAAGAGTAAATCTTCAGTTCGAAGATGGATCAGGCTTAGAAGCTATTATTCGTCCAGGTGGCAAGGTATTTCGAGTTCCGAATAATTAATTTAAGTCTCGTATGATTGATGAAGCAATGGCTTTCGCAGCTTCAGAAGGTGAAGTGCTTCGGTCAAGAACTTCACTCAGAATTAATTTTCCCGATTCACTTTGGAGAGCGTCATGTGATACTGAGCCGATAAGTAATTCAAGACGGTTTTGGATCTCCATTAGAGTCCGCTGCTCCTGTCTAATTTGGAAAGACCCAGAATTCGCTAAGTGCTCTCTATGGTCGTCTATCGCCATAAGGATTTCTTCTGCGCCTTCTCCTTCAAGAGAATTTGCCATAATTATAGGCGGCCTATATCCAGTTTTTTCTTCGAGGCCAGAGACATGACCTAGATCAAGCATCAGATCTAAGTCTCGCCGAGTGTCATTCGCCCCCGGACGATCTGATTTATTTACAACAAAGATATCGGCAACTTCAAGTAAGCCGGCTTTATTTGCTTGCACTGCATCTCCCATTCCAGGAGTAACAACAACGACGGTAGTATCGGCAGTACCTGCGACATCAACTTCGACCTGTCCCACGCCAACAGTTTCAATAATGACTGGGTTGTATTGAGCGGCATCAAAAAGCTGTATAGCTGCGGGTACGGCTAGCGCAAGTCCACCAGAGTGTCCTCTTGTCGCTATAGAACGGATAAAGGATCCTTCACCAGCAAGGTCATCCATTCTGATACGGTCACCTAGGATCGCTCCCCCAGTTAGGGGCGATGATGGGTCAACAGCGAGAATCGCCGGTTTCTTTCCAACCTTTGCGATGTTTTCAATGAGTCTTCCAGTTAATGTAGATTTTCCTGACCCTGGTGCACCTGTAATCCCGATTACATGTGCGTTTCCAGCGTTTTGATGAGCTAAACCAGCCACATTGTCAGCAGGTTCTCCTCCTTTTTCAATTATTGAAAGTAACTTTCCTAGACAGCGTCTTTCACCAGATAGTGTTTGCTCAAATAGTTGAGCTATAGAGTTATCTGAGGGGTTCACGTTCAATCTCGAGCGGATATGGCGTCACGGACTGTTGCAGCTACTTCTTCTGCTGAAGCCCCAGGGCCAAGAATGGCAGCTATACCTATTTTCTTAAGTTCAGCTACATCCTCATCAGGTACGATACCGCCAATAATGAGGGGAATATCTAACCCTGCGTCACTAATCGCCTCCATCATGCTGGGCCCTAAAGTTAAGTGCCCAGCATTGTGCATCGATAATCCGATAGCATCAGCATCCTCTTCCTCGGCAGCTGCAATGATACTGGCGGCAGTTTGACGGAGTCCTAAATAAATTACCTCCATACCTGCGTCTCGGAGGATTCTTGCGACAACTTTGATACCTCGGTCATGGCCATCTAGTCCTAGTTTTGCAAGGATCACTCTATATTGCTGGTCGCTCATACTGTTTAGCTCCTAATCAGTTTAGAAGATATCAAATGATTGCTCTTTCAACGTACGTACCGAAAACTTTTTCCATGGCATTGGCAATCTCTTCTTCCGTTGCATATGTCTTTACAGCATCGATAATTACTGGCATTAAATTCCGAGCTGGGTCTGAAGCTGTTTCTGTAATAGCAGTAAGGGCCTCTTCAACTTGGCTTTGATTACGGTCGGTCTTAACAGTTTGGAGCCGTTTCAGTTGGTATTCCTCAGTTTCCGCTCCGATTCGAAGCAGATTCCGGTCTTCGGGTCGATCACCTTCGGTGAAGCCGTTCACTCCAACTATTATTCTTTGTCCTGCGTTGACTTCACGTTCAAACCTGTAGGCGGCATCAGCAATTTCTCCCACAAAATACCCATTCTCAATACCAGCAAATGTTCCTTCGAGTATTGATCCGCTCCCTAAGTTATCAAGGTGAGCAAAAATATCTTCCGCTTGTCTTTCCATTTCGTCGGTCATCCATTCGACGTATGGGGCGCCTCCAAGTGGATCTGCCACGTTTGTTACGCCAGTTTCATGAGCAACGATTTGTTGAGTTCGAAGAGCAATTCTTGCGGCGTCTTCGGTTGGTAGGGCTAAAGCTTCGTCGAAGCTATCAGTGTGAAGGGACTGCGTTCCGCCCAATGCAGCGGCCAAGGCTTGAATACCGACTCTAGCAATGTTGTTTTCAGGCTGTTGAGCTGTGAGAGAAACACCAGCAGTCTGAGTATGGAATCGGCACATCATCGCTCGTTCATCTGTCGCCCCATATCTTTCTTTCATCCAGCGGGCCCAAATACGCCGCGCTGCTCGAAACTTACCGATTTCTTCAAAGAAGTCGCTATGGCTATTAAAAAAGAAACTCAGTCGTCGTCCGAACTCGTCAACATTCTGTCCGGCAGCGATTGCAGCCTCGACATAAGCAAACCCATTAGCAAGGGTAAACGCTAGTTCTTGTGCTGCTGTGCTTCCTGCTTCCCTAATGTGGTACCCCGAGATCGACACTGGGTGCCATTTGGGCATTTCAGCGGTCGTGTATTTGACCATATCTGTGATGATTCTCATAGAAGGCCGGGGAGGATAGATGTATTCTTTCTGGGCCTGATATTCCTTGAGGATGTCATTTTGTATTGTGCCGGCAAGTTGGTTGGGGGTTACTTCATTCTGCTCTGCAACTGCGATGTACATGGCAAGTATTGTTGCTGCTGGGCCATTAATCGTCATAGATGTAGAGACTGATGAAAGATCTATGTCAGCAAAGAGGTCTTCCATATCGGCCAGAGTGTCAATTGCTACACCGGCCCTACCGACTTCACCGAGAGACCATTCGCTATCTGAATCTCGCCCCATAAGAGTAGGCATATCAAATGCTGTCGATAAACCAGTTCCACCATTTCGTAGGAGCTCCTTGAATCGAAGATTAGTATCTTCTGCGGTTCCAAAGCCGGCGAACATTCGCATGGTCCACAAACGAGATCTATACATCGATGGGTATAAGCCTCTAGTAAAGGGGTATTGCCCTGGGTAGGGTTCTGATCCGTAGACGGGGTCAACTGGAACGCCAGACATGGTTTCAAATGGGACGTCCCGTAGGTGGGCTTTGTCATACTCCTGTTGCCATAGCTCTTGTGGTTCTAGGCTCGAATTTTCTTCTGTTCCCACGCGGACTCCTTTAGGTGCATCTGGTCGGATACATTCTAGACGGAAGTGAGCTAAATCTCATGCTGTGAATAAATCAGACATGAGCTTTGTTGATCGATGCGTAGTTCAGAAATACTCCAGAACTCCCGCTAAGCTACCCTTCGGAGGAAAAACACTATGGAACTTGGAATCTTTGGTTCGTCCAGAAATGTATCTGAATTAACAGAACAGGTTGAGAAAGCCGCTGACCTCGGCTACTCAACTTTTTGGACGCCGCAAATATTTAACTTGGATGCGCTGACGGCTTTGGCGGTTGTCTCGTCAAAAGTGGCAAATATCCGATTAGGTACATCAGTTGTCCCAACATTCCCAAGGCACCCGATGATGTTAGCTCAGCAAGCTTTAACAGTGAATCAAGTTTCTGGAGGACGACTTGATTTAGGTATCGGGTTATCTCATAAACCTGTTGTTGAGGGCATGTGGGGTATGTCTTTCGATGGTCCGGTAGGCCACATGCGAGATTACCTCACGATATTGATGGCTCTTTTGCATGAAGGGTCAATTTCCCATGGAGGTAAGCATTTGACGAGTAGGGGAGGTATAGATATTCCAGCTGATCCCCCTCCAGTTCTCGTGGCTGCTCTGGGCCCTCAAATGCTTAAGTTGGTAGGGAAAACTGCTGATGGGACTGCAACCTGGATGACGGGCCCAAAGACCATTCAAGATCATGTTGTACCTGTGATCAATGAAGCTGCAGAGAAAGAAAATAGGCCCCAGCCTCAAGTTGTAGCAGCAATTCCTGTTTGTATTCATCCAGATAAGGAAGTAGCCACCGAGTATGCAAAGCGTGATTTTGGATTTTATGGTGACCTTCCCTCATATAGGGCGATGCTTGATCGCGAAGGCCTAGAGAATTCTTGGGATATCGCTATTACTGGTTCATTTGAACAGGTAGCTGAAGGCATGCAAGAGTATGTTGATGCAGGAGCTACCCAAGTAGTTGCCGCAGTATATGGGCCGGAAGAATCGAGAGAAGAAACAGTTTCTCAGTTAGCTGAACTTCTATAATTTTTGCAAGCTGATTGATTGCTTCTGGCCAACTGGAGGCCAAGAAATTTCGTCATCCGATACCAGTTCTTCATTTTCGATGTGGGGGAAGTGGCACGCAACCCAGTGGTCATCATTTCCTATTTGTCTGAATTCGGGTTCCTCAGCAGCGCATTTTTCTGTAGCTCGAGGGCATCTGGTTCGGAATCGACATCCACTTGGAGGGTTAAGAGGGGAGGGAAGTTCCCCTTCTAAAATATCGGTAATGTCCTTATGCTTATTCTTTGGGTCAGGGATAGCTGCCAGTAGAAGTCTGGTATAGGGGTGAGTTGGCTTCTCGTAGATCAGGTCACCATCACCTATTTCACAAATTTTTCCTAGGTACATTACTGCGACCCTGTCACTAACGTTTTTTACGACAGAGAGGTCATGGCTTATAAACAAAAGGGTAAGTCCATATTCTTCTTTCATGTCCTGAAGCATGTTTAGGATTCTTGCCTGGACTGAGACATCTAGTGAAGAGACAGGTTCATCGCAAATAATCACTTTTGGATCTAGAACTAGAGCTCTTGCTACTGAGATTCTTTGGCACTGACCACCTGAGTATTCATGCGGCCGACGCGTCCTAGCTTCTTTCGGATCGAGGCCAACTGCTTGGATCATCTCTTCTACTTTTTTTTCTTGAGCCGCTCCATGTTCAGTAGACCAAACCCGAGTTCCTTCGTTTACGATATTAAAAACGGTTCTTCTAGGGTTTAGTGAGCTAATCGGGTCTTGATAGATCATTTGGATTGAAGGTCGTTTATGTCTCATCCCTTCCTTATCGAGTTCTGAGAGATTGGTCCCTTGGTAATCTACTTTCCCGGAAGTTGGCTTTGGCAGCTGAATTATCGCTTTTGCTGTCGTTGACTTACCGCAGCCTGATTCACCCACAATTCCAAGGGTTTCACCTTCTAAAATATCGAAGCTTATATCTGATACAGCATGAACTTTGTTTTTGCGTCCTGACGGAAACTCGACAACAAGATTTTCAACTCGTAGGAGAGCGCCATCAGTATTCTCTCGAAGGTGGTTGTTGCCCGATCCAGCCATCAGGCCACCGCTTCTTTTGACCTAATTTTGAGTCCGGCTGCCGTGTGTCCTCGTTCGGAGTTCGAAGCGAACGCTTTGGCGCCTTCATCTGTTCCAATCGGGTAGAAGCAGGCGTAAGAGTGGTCTCCTTTAACTGTGGCATCAGGTATTTCGTTGAGGCAATTCTCTTGAGCGTATTGGCATCGAGCAGCGAATTTACAACCATCGGGACCATCGACGATGTCTGGTGGGAACCCTTCAATTGGGGTCAGACGGGTATGTTTTGGGTCATCAAGTTTTGGTATTGATGACAGAAGCGCTGAGGTATATGGGTGGGCCATTTTATTAAATAATGTTTCAGCTGGAGCGTGTTCCATTACTCGCCCTCCATACATGACTAGAATTTCATCGGCTCGACCTCTAGCAACTCCTAAGTCGTGAGTGATTATCGTCATCGCCATGTTCGATTCTTTTTGCACTTCAACTAATAGGTCAAGGATGTATTTCTGAACGGTTACGTCAAGGGAAGTCGTGGGCTCGTCTGCTATCAGGAGGTCAGGCTCGATAGCTAAAGCTATTGAGATCATTACTCGTTGACGCATACCACCTGAAAGTTGGTGGGGGTATTCGTCAAAGCGTTGTGAAGGTTCTGGAATTCCGACAAGGGTAAACAGCTCAACAGTTCGGTGGCGAGCTTCTTTTCTAGACATGCCTTGATGTAAGCGAAGCGGTTCTGATACCTGTTTGCCGACTTTCATTACAGGATTAAGCGAAGTCATGGGATCTTGAAAGATCATCGCCATCTTTTTTCCCCAGAATTTCTGGCGATCAGTGTTCACCAGTTCTTCTCCCTGGAATTTGACCGAACCCGATTCGTTGACGTTTGATCCGAGAAGTCCCATTATTCCTCGATTTAAGACAGTTTTCCCTGATCCGGACTCTCCGACGATAGCCAATGTTCTTCCGCTATGAAGTTCGTAGGATACTCCATCAACAGCCTTAGCGAGCCCGCGCTCAGTCCGGAAACCGACCCGATAATCGTCCAGCTCTAAAAGTGTGTTGGAGTTTTCAGTCTCGTGTAACAAAGATTTCCCTTACGTCGAAGTAGTCACGGAGCCTATCGCTCATGTAGTTGAAAGAGGCCACAGTGAGGAACAAGAATCCCATTGGAGCGAAAGCTACCCATGGGGAACTTTCCAGCGTTTGTAATCCTGAGCCTGTGAGGATGAGTTTGCCCCAGGTTGAACTTCCTTGAACCGAAAGCCCTAGAAACGCTAGGGTTCCTTCTGCGACGATAGCTATAGCTATTACCAGCATCGCTAGTGTGCTCATAGGGATAAGCACATTTGGAAGGAGCTCTCGGACAAGAATCCTTGATTTTTTAGCTCCGAGCGTTTCAGCTGCGAGAACAAATTCGCGCTCAGCAAAACTGAGTGTTTGTGCGCGCGCAAGGCGACCTATTGGGGCCACGGCGAGGATTCCAATTGTTATAGAAATAGTGATCAATGATCGGTCCACTAATGCGACCACGAGAATTGCCAAAATTAGCCCAGGGAAGCTTAGGCTCACTAAGAAAATCGCTGAAATGATTTTGTCTAAGATTCCTTTGAAGTAGCCGGCGATCATTCCCAAAGCGCCTCCGATTACGATTCCAAAGAGGGCGGTCAAAGCTCCGACTGCCAAAGATATCCTAGCGCCGTGAATTGACCGGCTTAAGATATCTCGTGCATCCTGATCGGTTCCAAGCCAATGTTCCCCATTGGGGGAATACGGTGGTTGCACCGGCCTATCTTGAATTTTCCCTGTGATTGGATTTTCTTTTTGTTCAAAAACAATGAAATTCTGATTCGGTTCCTTGAGTGGTAGGACTGGGGCAAATACAGCCAAGAACGTGATGAGGACTAGCCAGAAAGCTGCAATCCAGAAGCCAATTCCAATTTTCTTTTTCTCTGCGAAACCGGATTCTTCCAAACCCGCGTCTGCTGGAGTGGCTTCATCATATTCTTGTTCTACGGATTCTTCCATTTCAGAGGACCCTACTAGTGAATGGTTTTCTTCTGTCATAGAATTACATGCCCATACTCGTAACTTTGCGTCGTTGCCCTGATTTCTCGGTTCTGACTCTTGGGTCAATTACCGAATAGAGAAAATCGGCAAGGTAGTTGAAGACCATGAATCCGCAGGAAACGATCATTACAACGGCAAGAACAACGGGGAAATCTTCTCTGAGGGTTGCTTCAACCACGGCGCTTGCTATTCCCGGTATTCGGAAATATTGTTCAACCACAAGTGACCCCCCAATCATGTATCCAATATTGATAGCCAGAAGGGTTATTAACGAGAATAGAGAGGGTCTTAGGGCGTGATAATAAAGAACTCTGCGTTTTGAAACTCCCTTTGAACGAGCCATAAGGATGAAGTCTTCTTGAAGAGTCGTAATTAAGTCTGTACGAAGAAGGCGCTGGTATCCCGCTGCAGCCCCTAATGCAAGTGTAAATCCAGGGAGAATGAGTTGAATCAGACGATGATTATGCGTGAATCCCCAGAAGGGGTCAGTGGCGTTATATACGTCCGGGAGTACGTCAAGACGTATAGAGAAAATATAGAAAAGAATTACTGCCATAGCGAAGCTTGGAATCGACACAAAGGCAAATGCTGTGACAGTGGAAACTTTGTCGGTGCGTTTGTTTGCTCTTGACGCCGCTAAAATTGACCATGGAATGGCTAGTGCGACAGCGATAAGTTGAGCTACCGCCATCAGTTCCAAAGTTCGAGGTAGCCGCTCTTTGATCAGGTTGCTAACTGGAGGTTGTCCTGAGGAGCTAAACTGCACTCCAAAATCTCCTTGAACAAAATCCCATGCCCATCGTGCCCAACGTTCGGGGAGTGATTTATCAAGGTGATACTGGGCTTTAGCTTCTTCAATGATTTTGACACTGTCCGGATTGTCGACATCTGCTGCGACAGGGCCAAGTATGTTGAATAGTGGATCTCCGAGGAAATTCATAGCTCCAAAAGTGATCATCGAGATCACAATGAGTAAACCAGTCAGGGCTATTAACCGTTTGATGGCCTTTGGCACTTAAATCCCCAATGTTTCACAGTAGAACTGACAATATCCCATGCAGGAATACTGCAATGTCACTTTACCTCAATAAAGTAATAAGAACCTAGGTGGCTCTGCATTTGATCAGAGCCACCTAGGTTCGTTTAGAGTTTTAGTTTTTTTATTCTGCGAAGAACGTTGATTGGAAGAAGGTACGTCCATTTATCTGACAACGCATCTTCACATCTTCTGCTGTTGAGACTCCGCAGAGATTTTCAACCCCATCTGCCATTGAGATTGTCCACAACGTATGGTTGTAGAACACATAGAGGTATTCTTCGTTGATCATCTCTGACAGTTCTTGATACAGAGGTGCTTTTTCTTCAACAGTACTAGCCGCATCAGCTTGCAATATTATTGCATCCCGATCTTCATCACAGTACCGAGGCCAGTTCAGCGATATTCCGCCGATAGCCCTACAGAGTAGCCAAACCCTATCGTCTCCGGGGTTAACTGCGCCGAACTGTCGCCAGCCAATGGAGTTGTATAGTCCAAAAGCTGCTTCTTGGATGTGCTGATCTTGAGGAAGTACTTGAACTTCTACGTTAAAGAAATCCGACCAGCCCTCTACGAGGAGGTCAGCCACTCGTTCACCAACAACAGAAGGACCTGAGTATTGATATTCGATGTCGATCTTTCCGCCCGAACAGTTATCTGGGTTGTCTTGACAATACGCATCAACGAGTGGGCCTGCAAGATCTAGCCTGTCTGAAAGCTGCACAATGTCCTCATTGAAGTATGGACTTTCCGGAGTAAACATTTGGTCAGCTTTTCTGGTGACGTCAAGGTTGATAAGCGTGTTGTAGTTATTTCTTGGGGTGGCATGCGTGATAGCTTGTCGTGCCCGGATGTCATCGAATGGTGCTTTTTGTGAGTTGAGCATAAGGAATGACTCGTCTCCAGTGTCGTCAAAGACCTGAGTAATCGAATCCTCTTCTGCCAACCGTGCTATTGACTCAACATCTGTTGTGGCCAGAGCATCAAGCTCTCCCTCGAGGAGAAGTTGCGTTCGAACAGCTCCGTCTGTAACAGGGTAGAACTCAATGGCGTCAAGGTAGACGTCTCCACCCCAGTAGTTTTCATTTCTGACGAACGTTGTTACTGAATCTTCAGTTCGAGAATCAAAGACAAATGGCCCTGTACCGACGGGTTGTTGATCCAGTGTGGGATCTTCGAGAGCTGCAGCAAGCCATTGAGGGGAAGCTGTTGCTCCTAATTGCCCAGTTAAGGCGCTTGGGAATCCACAGTTTGCATCAGACAAATTAAAGATCACTGTAAGA
>CETB01045778.1_pt1 | contig 12113 bp, 11 predicted proteins | sample 356381 | NCBI WGS metagenome assembly CETB01 (sample SAMEA2622545, study PRJEB7988) | marine metagenome | biome: marine biome (ENVO:00000447); feature: deep chlorophyll maximum layer (ENVO:xxxxxxxx); material: "saline water (ENVO:00002010), including plankton (ENVO:xxxxxxxx)" | depth 155 m | reverse complement strand
CGTATTGTCCCTTTTAACGCATGCTTATCGACTACTTCCTTAATCGCCAGAGCAGCACCAAGTGCTCCTGCTCCAAGCCCACTGTGTCCGCATCCGTGTCCGTTTGCCCCTTCTTTAAGCGGAGTCTGGTGATTTGCGATTTTTTGACTAAGTCCTGGCAGAGCATCATACTCAGCCAGAATACCGATGATCGGATGCCCGGAACCATATTCTGCTACAAAGGCAGTCGGCATTTTTGAGAGGCCAGTTTTTACTTTAAATCCGGCATCCTGTAAATGAGTCTGAAGTAACTCAGAGGAACGAGTTTCCTTCAATCCAACCTCGGCATAGTTCCAGATCTTTTGATTTACAGATTTAATGAGATCAGCATTGGAAGATACGTTCTTTACAATGGTTAAATTAACAGGGCTATGTGTTGTCTCTTGGGCTGCAAGGGGGGTAATCGCACATAGAACAAATAAAGTAATCCAAATTCGCATATTGCTTCTCCTATTGCGAGTTTCGTTATATCGCTTTTCGATTTGAAATGGGTGACAATAAATAACGGACTCTATGGATATCCTGACGGGTTATGGGTTCGATTATCTACTGTCGTATTACGAATCGCAAACAATTGGAATAGTTCAATGAGTGTTTATCATTTTGGAGCAGTTGGTGATGGCAACGCTGACGATACTCAGGCATTACAACATGCGTTGGATGCAGGTGACGGTGTTCTTGATCTGGAAAAAGGAACTTACAGGATTACGCGACCACTGATAATCAATACAGTGAAAAACGGCTATGGAGGAATCTCCGGACGTAGTGGCGCTTCTCGAATTATTATGGAAGGCGCTGGTCCTGCAATTCGGGTGATTGGTAATCATAATGGTACGGCTTCGCCGGCCACTTATCAGCCGTCGACCTGGGAAAATGAGCGGATGCCGATTCTGGAAGGATTTGAAATTCTTGGCAGGCATGCCGAAGCGGTTGGAGTCGAATTAAAAAAGACAACTAAAACTGTTATCAGCCGGGTCTTAGTTCGTGAATGTAAGTATGGCATTCATCTGGTTGAACGTAATCGAGATTTTATTCTTTCGGACAGTCATCTGTTGAATAACTCAGACCATGGCTTGTATTTTGATCGTTGTAATCTGCATCAAATTATCGTCCATGGAAATCACATTTCCTGGAATGGTAAGTCGGGTATTAAGTCTCTTGATGGTGATGTCCACAATCTGCAAATTACTGGTAATGACATTGAATACAATAATTCACCCGGAGTGGATCAAGGCGAGGGTCCTCTGGGAGCTGAGATTTGGTTTGATGCCCGCAACGGGGTAATTTCGGAAGTAACGATTGCCAGTAATACGATTCAGGCAACGATCCAGCCTGGGGGATCCAATATTCGTATCTGGGGTAATGGTAAAGCGGATCAGTATTCTAATCGTCTGGTTGCGATTACAGGTAATGTATTAGGTAGTCAGACGCGGGGCATCGATATGCGTGATGGTGGCCGAATTACTGTAACGGGTAATACGATCTATGATTCTCAGGATTTATCAATCTACTTTGAACGTTGTCACGGATTTACAGTGGGTAGCAACACATTTGTATGGAGAAGTGATGACGAGGCAGCCAAACGAGATGGCCTCAAGTTTGTCGAATGCTCGGCAGGAGTTCTGACAGGTTTACAGTCCGAACACTTGTGTTATGGTACGCCCGAGCGAGGCGCGGGGATTACTCTGGAAAATTGTAATGATATAACCATCGGCCACTGTCAGGTATTGGATCCGTTGCATTGTGGAATTGAATTACGTGAGTGCACTCGGTGTATCGTCGATGGTTGCACGGTAATAGATCGGAAGAATCCGGCCACTATGGTGCAGGCAATCCGGGTGGTTGGGGGTGTCGACAATCAGGTAAAGAGAAATTTCACTTAGTCAGAGGAAAGCTGGTAGTCTGAAATCGGTCGTAATAAGTAGCTGCAAATTGCACAAACAATACAACCTGCCGAGAAAAACCAAAAGATACCTTGTAGATTGTCGATCCAATTGAAAAAGGCCATCGCTGCATAGAAGACCAGTGTACCAGTCCCCCAGGTCACGCCCATCGTTAATGAACTGGCAAAACGTTGCCCGGCCGGCATGATCTGTTGCGCATAGCTAATAAAGATTGGCATTGCGACTCCTTGCAGCACACCAGAGATTAAAGCCAGTACGAACAATTCACCAAATGGAATATCACCAAATATGTGGAACCATGGTTCGATACTCGCGTAACCAATCATTGCGACCGGCAGTGTAGTAAGCAGCGCGGGGAGCCATAGTGTGAGTCGCTGGCGTTTGCTGCCAAATCCGAAGGCACAGGCAATACCCCCGATTCCTAATCCAGCCATGAAGTAACTTGCTACCGTACCTTTAATCGTGTCACTTTCACCGATCAGGATATAGGACATTACGATAGGAATTCCCAACGCGGGCATGACTCGAAAGACCCCGCCCACAAATAGTAAAACCATTTGTCCTGCCGAAGCAGACCGGTGTAATGCAGGTTGGCTGGCATCTTCATTTTCCGAGGATGCCAACTGAGCGTTTTCCTGTTTGGATGAAAACCAATGTAGACAGATTCCCACGATCGTTAAGGCAGGCAGGCACCAATAGAAATTATTGGTCAGTCCTTGCAAACCAAACCTATCAGAGATAGATCCTCCGTAAGCAGGACCTACTGCTTGGCCAAGATAGCCTGAGAGTGCAAACATCGCCAGCCATCGATTTCTATTTTTAGGTGACAGATTGCCAGCCGTTGTGGCGGCTTCCGGATGAAAGGCAGCTACGCCCATACCACCACACATTAAGAGCAGCGTCATACTAACCGGTGTATTCACATAACCAATAAACGAAAAACAGAACAATGAGAACAGAGGGCCTACCCAGATGATTGCCTTGAATCGAATTCGGTCGCCTAAGTACCCGAAAAACATTTGCCCGCAACTGTCGGCAACCCGCCAGATAATATAGCCGATTAGGAAACCACCTTTTTCCAACCCAAGATGTGTTTCCATGCTGGGTAGCAGACTCACCGTCGTAGTGGCAAGAATGTCCACCGTTAAATGTGCAACGCACAGGACGATTAGCAGTTGAATCGCAATTCGGGCATTGTTTGCCATGGTAGATTACTGGTCCATTAAGAATTGCATGAAATCCAGTACGCCGTCGATTTGTTCGTGCTCTGAAACGAAATCGGCAACTTGTTTGACCGCATCAATTGCATTGGACGGGCAGCCAAATGTTTTGACACGTTTGGCAATGGCCAGGTCACTACTGGTGTCACCAATCCCAGCCGTCCGGGAAGGATCGATACCTGTGACTTCCAGTAAGCGATCAATACCGGAGGCTTTCGTGATCTGGGGAAGATCGCAATTAATATAGAACAATGTGAGAGAAACTCGAAACTCAAATCCGTGCTGATCAAACTGTTGTTGCAGTTCAGGCGCCAGACGTTGCAATACTTTTGGATCCGGGTGATAAAGCGTGACCGAGGCCGACTTGCCGGGTTGAAGCGTTACACCATCTTTACGATATGTCTTTAATGAAAAAAGCTCAGCCTCATGCACCATTTCAAGCTGCTTATCTGTGATCGAGGGATCCATCAGATAGCCATTGCACGACGGGTCGTACAACCAGACACCATTTTCTGCCACGCAGGGTACACTTGGGTTTTGCAGTAAACGACAAAGTCCCTCTGCAAACGGAATAGGACGTCCTGTACATAGTGTAAGTTTAGGCCGATCATTTTGGGCAAATGCCAGACGGTTATGTTCCGCAACGAGGTTTAGTTTGTCGATGTTAAGCGGAGAGGAATCTTCAGGCGATAAACAACCGTCGATATCGCTAATAATGAGGTCGTACATGATTGTCTTGTGGTAGGCAGGAAGGGGGAAAGTAGGATTATGTGCGAGAGTTTCAGGTCTGGCAATGCGCAATTCTCAACGGCGACTTACTTTGTTGCTGAAAGCACATCTGCCAGCGGAGTATAGTCTGCAGAATGGCGGCCAAGATGCCTGTATATCACAGCACCTGAAGAGTCGATGACGATCGTGCCATGCATTTGTTTAATGTCGTATGATGGTTTTCCCATACCTCCTCGGATCATCGCTCGTAATCCGGCAAGCCAGGTTTTTGGCCCGATATATTGCATCGGACGCCCCTGTTGAATTCCAAAATGCTGATACGCGATCTGATGAGGATCACATAAAACAAGATAAGTAAGACCAAATTTATCAATTAGGGATAAGGCCTGTTCTGGTTCTGCCATGACAACGACTACAGTCTTAACCTGAGCCTCGCTGAACTCCTTCTGTTGCTGTTGCAGATTGACCATCTGCTCCCGACAGAATACTCAACCAATATGTCGCATAAAGTAGAAGGCTACCGTAGTATCATGCCAAAGCGAATTCAGAGTTACTTCATGCCCATATGCATCTTGAAGAAATAAGTTTGTCATCCTATTGGACCTTTCTAAGGATCGGGTTGTTGCCAGATACTCATACCGCCATCGACCATTAGCATGTGACCACAAATGTGTTTGGCGGCGTCACTGAGTAGATAAACAGCTGATTCACCGCATACTTCCGGCCCCGGTACATCCCCATTGGGTGTATGCCGCTGCATCCATTGCATGAACTCCGGATTATCCAGTGCCGGAGCGGTGAGTGGTGTATAGAACAACCCCGGAGCCAGACCGTTAACCCTGATATTATGTTTAGCCAGTGAGACAGCCACAGATTTGACCATCATCTCGATGGCTCCTTTAGAGGTGTCGTATGCTGTATGAGTATCTTCGGCAAGTCGGCCATTAATGGATCCAATCATTAGCACTCGACCGACTGTACTGTTTGTTATCCAATGCCTGGAAAAGTGTTGGGTCAGAAAGAAATAAGCGTAAACATTCAGCTGCATAGTTTTATGAAAACGCTCATAGTCCATTTCCAGAAAGGGGATATCAAGATAAGTTCCAGCATTATTGACCAGCGTATCGATCTCTGGATTGGCCTGCAGTGCAGCATCAAATATATCCTGAACGCCTTGACTGTCGGTAAGATCACCGGTCACCAACTGGGTATTCACTCCGGTTTCTAAACAAGTTCGCCTTGTTTCTTTGGCAGAATCATCTTCATGTAATCCATGAATGACAACATTGGCACCGGCTTTGGCTGCTGCGATAACAATGGCCTGACCGACTCCCTGAGTGGAACCGGTCACGAGGACATTACGACCTGCTAAGCTACTCATCAAATCCCTCCAGCATTAATTCGTCGTTGCGCCGTTTAATCATGCCACTTTTAAAGCATTTTCGGCATACTGAAATATAATTATCATTGCCACCGATCTTAATCTGAGCGCCCTGCTTAATGACGTTTCCATCAGCATCGATTCGCAGCACCATATTCGCTTTTCTGCCGCAGTGACAAATTGTCTTAATCTCTGTAAGTTCATCAGCCCAGGCTAGTAGTTGTTCGCTACCGGTAAATAGATTTCCCTGAAAGTCTGTTCTTAAGCCGTAACAGAGTACCGGAATATCTAACTCATCTGTCACATCGGAAAGTTGCTTCACTTGCTTTTTTTCCAGAAACTGAGCTTCGTCAATGAATATGCAATCGACCGTTTGCTTACGGCCAATACTTAGAATCAGGGAATACAGATTATCGGCAGTATGAAATGATATTGCCGGAGCACTCAATCCGATCCGGGAGGAGATGATGCTTTCCCCATCACGATTGTCGATGTCTGGTGCCAGGAGCAGAGTGTGCATACCACGTTCCTGATAGTTGTAACTTGCTTGCAACATCATCGTGGATTTGCCTGCGTTCATCGTGGAATAATAGAAATACAGTTTCGCCATACTGATTATTGTACGGTACAACGCGGAACCGTTAAGTATTAACGAATTCCGTTTTGTCTGAAGTAGATTATTGAAATGACTGCGACAGTTGCGGCGACAGTAAGGAACATGGTGTTATAACCCTGCCAAACAACAAGTCTTGCCATAATCGGCATTCCAAATACAGCACCGCAATCGAATGCCATTAGGCATAAAGCCGAGCCGGACCCACGGTTCTCAGTCGGAAATGTTTGCAACGAGAGAGCCGTCATGCAGTGATAGGTTAATCCGTGCCCGGTTCCACACAGAAAGGCAGGTAACAGAATCATCCACATTGCTTCCGCTGTGACTCCACAGTAGCTACAGAAGCCCAGTACCATTGTGATTAGCCCCACACAGAGGATTTTACGCCTGCCGATTCGATCCGGAGCATTTTTCAGTAGAATTCTGATTGTCATGCCCCAGCCGGCATATACCAGATAGAAGACGGTGATGATTCCCAACTCCCCCACCATCGAATCATTCAAATCTTTATCAAGAACGAATTTTTTTAATAGGTGGAGTGGAACTGTCATAGAGAGCCCGAAGGCAATATTGATATATATAATACTTCCCGGCCAGTATTTCTTACAGGTCTTGAAAAACTGAATGAGAGAGAGTGAGCCCGCTTTTACGTTTCCTGGGGGGGAAGGCATGAAAAACAGTAGTGACATTGAAATGAGAACGCATACCGAACCCATCCAGAAATATGTTTCAAATGCTGCGCGTCCCGGTGTTTCCCCTAAAACAATCTCACCAATCATTGGCCCGATGAGAAAACCAATGAATCCGCCAACACCAAGAATACCGATCGCTTCGGTGCGACGTTGTTCGGGAGTTGTTAGTGTGATGTAAGTTATCGAACTGGTGAAAATACAGGCAACTCCGAGAAACATCGTTCCACGCAGGGCATAGAGAATCCAGCTGGCTTCTAAGATCCAGAGATTTCCCATAAATCCCGTGATAAAGAGAAGGTAACCGACCATCCAAATTAAGCGGGAACCGAGACGATTAATCAATTGTCCCAGCCAGGGTCTCGAAATAAATCCCAGAATGGCACCAAACGAAGTAATGTACCCCAATTCCAGTAAAGCCTTCTCCTGATCGCCTTGGTAGAGGAATTGTACCCATTCGGCGTAATGAACTAACGCCGCGTTTGCAGGTACAAAAAGTACCTGACTGAGAAATGCCAGCAGGAATGATCGATCATAAAGTTTGTTACCGGTAGCCGGTGATACGGAAGACAACAGACGGGTTCTCGAAATGGTCAACGGGAGGCGGGATTAAACAGAAAAAAATTCAATCTGCAGATTATGCGTGACAGATGGGATTCTGACAATGACGAAAATGCTTAGCTGACACTGACCGCAGTTTGCATGCCTTCCAGAAGTGGTAGCTTCACAATAAATGTTGTGCCCTGATCCAGAATACTAGTGACGTCTATTTCTCCATCAAACGCATTGACCAGATGTTTTACGATTGACAACCCTAATCCCGTTCCACCGAGTTCCCGGGAACGAGCTTTGTCAACGCGGTAGAAACGCTCAAAAATTCGCTGTAAATGTTTTTCAGAGATACCAATTCCGCTATCTTGTACTTTGAGAACTACCTGCTTGTCATGAATGACGAGACCTACGTTGACGGTTCCACTTTCAGGTGTGTACTTGATTGCATTATCTACAAGATTATCAAGAATCTGTCGAATCCCTTCCGTGTCGGCATAGATCATGACATCATTTGAAGCACAAACATTGATTTCGATTTTTTTCTTTCCTGCTCGTGGTTGATGATATTTGATACATCGATCCAGAACATCAGATACGTCCACGGTGCTGTATTCGTTGATCCCGGTGTTGGATTCTACACGAGCAATACTTAATAAATCCTGAATCAACATATTCAGACGTTCAGACTGCTCGACGATTCTCCCCAGAAAAGTACGGTTGTTGTTCTGATCCTCGATGGCACCATCAATTAGGGTTTCGGCATATGCCTGGATGGAGGCTAGGGGCGTTTTTAATTCATGCGATACATTGGCAACAAAGTCGCGTCGTAAATTTTCTAGCCGACGGACTTCCGTAATGTCATGTATCACAATGATTACACCAAAATCATCTTCATCCTCGGTTGGAATAGCCGAAGCATTTAATGCCAGATAGCGGGTGGGCGGCCCTAATAATTCGATTTCACCCCGGAAGTGTGCATTCGTTTTTTTGGCTTGATTAATAATAGCCTGAACCATTTGGTTGCGAATGACTTCCCAGATAGGTCGGCCCTGGTCTTCCACGAGATCCAGAGAAAACATTTCACAGACAGCTTCATTGGCAAAACGTATGCATTCATTTTTATCGACCGCGATGACGCCTTCGTCCATACCCTCAAGGACTGTCAGTAGTTCATGATGGTTCTGCTCAAGTTGTGCCATTCGGTCAGCCAAGGCACTACTCAATTCGTTAAGTAAACGTCCCAACTCCGAAATCTCATCATCAAATCCGTGACCAATGGTTTGACCAAGTTGTACCGTGGTTAGTTCCCGAGCTTCTTCAATTAACCGAACGACCGGTCGTGTCATACGGAAGATAACCAGACCGGTGACAATCAATCCCGTGATGACCACGATAAAAACTAATTCCGCGATACGGGCTTGAATACTTGCCACCTGAATATCGATCTGAGAGGTGCTCAGTGCACAGCGAACACATCCTAAGGTCCTGCCTTGGTGCTGAATTCGAAAGGCATAATAGAGCATGCTGATATTCAGAGTGTCACTGTAACGCTGACTATCTCCTTCGCGGTTCCGAAGGGCCTGAATTAATTCGTCCCGGTTAGCGTGGTTCTCCATTTTATTGGGGTTTTTATGAGTATCAGCGTATACCACACCATCCAGAGCTACCACGGTAATTCGTGTTGTTGTCAGCGTTCTAATATCCTGAATAACCTGCTGTAAATCCTCAAATTCGCCCGACAATAACGATCTCTTAGTAACATCTTCCAGCGAGATAGCGGTGTTTCGAAGACGTTGTTTTAATTGATCGGTTAACTGTTCTTTTTGCCATTGAGAGGTGGTGTAACCTCCAATAAACCCCACGAGCACAATCAGTGCTGAGAAATAAACGAAGGGTTTCCAAAAAAGACGGGAGGTGAACATTAGAATGTACGAAATTTGTGATCAGTGTTTAGTAGTTGCTTTTAAGTCGATAGCCTATACCTCGGACCGTCTCAATCAAATCCGCTTTGTCCCCCATTTTCTTACGAAGAGCTCGAATATGAACGTCAATGGTACGTTCTAAAACCACAGTGTCATCCCCCATGATGGCATCCATTAAATCGTATCGTTTATAGGCCCGCCCCGGATGTTCCATGAGTTGCCAGAGCAAATCGAATTCAGTGGGAGTGAGGGTGACTGATTTGCCATCAATAGTTACTCGGAATTGCAATCGATCAAGCATAATCCCGTTAGAACTGAGCACTTGAGTGTCATCGTCCTGAGGTTGATTGGCACGGCGTAGAAGCGATTTGATACGTTCGATCAAGACACGCATTTTAAACGGTTTAGTCACATAGTCATCAGCGCCCATTTGGAAGCCGACAAGTTGGTCGACCTCCTCACTCTTGGCGGTTAGCATCACGATGGGAATTCGTTTAGTGGATTTGTTACTGCGCAAATGTCGGCAGATTTCGAGCCCGTCCATCCCGGGTAGCATGATGTCTAGCAGGATGATATCCGGTACCATTTTTTGGATAGCTTCCAGTCCCCGCGTTCCATGATCATAGACATGCACGGCATACCCCTGAGCTTCCAGATTGTAGGTCAGGATCTCCTGCAGCTCAGGTTCATCTTCAATGATGAGAACGTTCTGTTTTCCCATATACCTGTCAACTGAAGTGTGAAATGCGAAGGGTTAATTGCTATTTTACTTAATGCAGTCAACGCTTTTGAATATTTACAATTAAGTGTATAGCGATCTGGAAATTCCTGCAAAGCCCGATTCAGCCTTAGGCAAATCTTAGCGATGGACTTTTGCCTGATTCTTTAAGAATGGGTAGCGACTAGTGAAGGCACCTGATCACATATGTTGCAGGCCTGATCCCCGATGCGTTCCAGAGATCGGGCAATCAAAATCTGAGCCAGCGGACCGGCAATATTCGGTTCACCCTGGAGTGCCTCCAAGGCCACTTCTTCACTCAGAACCTCACGCATGATTTGATCGTTAAGTGAATCTACGTACTCGTCGCGGTTGCGGTATTTTTCAGCTTCTTTTGCATTGCGATTGATATAGGATCCGATCGCTCCATGCAGCATTTCTTTGACAGCCATCCCCATTTGAATAATTCGCGGTTCCGGTTTGGCTGCAGAACGAGCCATCATCAGTTGCAGAAGCCTTAAAACATTAGTAGTTTGGTCACCAATGCGTTCCAGACTAGAGGTTACGTGTGAAACAGTAAGAACGTAACGTAGGTCTGTTGCGACAGGAGAGTAAACTGTCAGGATTCGAACGACTTCCTTGTCGATCGTATTCTGCATTTCATCAAGCATGTCCTCGGAAGCCTGCAAGGATTCCTCGATGTTCAGAGTTAGATCTTCTAAGGCTCTGACTGTAGTGGACACCATTGATTCAGCCAGAGTACCCATTTCGATCAACTGATGGTGTAGTTCCGATAATTCTTGATCAAATCGTCGCATTATCCGTATCGCCCCTGGATGTACATTTCAGTTTTTTCATGTTGTGGATTCAGGAATAACTCTGAAGTTTTTGAATGTTCGATAATTTCCCCCAGAAGCATGAAGATACATTCGTCGGTGGCTCTTCGTGCCTGAGCCATATTATGGGTAACAATTACAACAGTATAATCATCTCGTAGGGATTCAATTAGGTTTTCGACCTTTTCAATACCTTCTGCATCAAGAGCGCTGCATGGTTCATCCATTAGAATGATGTCTGGTTTGAGTGGTAATAGGCGTGCGATACAAAGTTTCTGTTGTTGTTCAAGCGTCAATGTCGTAGCACGGGATTTCAAACGATCTTTGACAGTGTTCCAGAGATCCACTTCGCGTAAAGATTTTTCAACGATATCATTGCGATTGCTTTTTGAAAGTGACTTGTCGGCATCGTGAATCCCCATGCCAAACAACACATTGTCGTAGATAGAGATGGGTAGAGGATTCGGTCTTTGGAACACCATTCCAATGCTGCGTCGAAGCTGACGAACAGAAACATCTGAGTCATAAATGTTTTTTTCCAGGATCTCTATGTCCCCGGTGGTCGTGACGTTGCCATAGCGTTCGTTAATACGATTGAAGCAGCGAAGGAGAGTTGTTTTCCCACAACCTGAAGGCCCAATCAGACCTGTGATGATCCCTTTCTTAATGTTGACTGAGACATTCATTAATGCCTGGAAATCTCCATACCAAAGATTTAAATCGTTAGTACGAATACTATCGTCGTCCATTTGACGTGATCCGGTTGGGGTGAATTCTGTAGTGACAACTTGAGGCGCTATTGTAGACATTATCCAAAGTCTCCGGTAACGTAATCGTATGTAAGTTGGTTTTCCGGACTGGTGAATATTTTCTCAGTCGTACCAACTTCTACTAACTCTGATTTATTGAAAAAGGCTGTTTGATCGGCCAAACGGCGTGCTTGTTGAACAAGATTAGTAACCAGGATGATCGTCATCTCACTCTTTAGTTCTGTCAGCACATCTTCGATTTTCATGGTCGTCACGGGGTCAATGGCAATCGAAAATTCGTCGAGACAAAGTACATCTGGTGAATGCGACAAAGCCCGCGCGATCGTTAGTCGTTGTTGCTGTCCACCGGAAAGTTTGGTACCCAGCATATGTAACCGATCTTTGACTTCATCCCAAAGCATTGCCTGCTTAAGACAGCGAACCACAATTTCTTCGAGTTCCTGTTTGTTATGAATCCCGGAACGTCGAGGGGCGTACGCGACATTTTCGTATATTGACATTGGCAGGCCGACCGGCAGTGGGAATACAACTCCCACCTTACGGCGAAGACCATAGACATTACGAATCTGTCTGACGTCTTTCCCATCAAACAGAACCTCTCCTGTGGTCTTGGCGCTATGAATAAATTCCAGCGTTCGATTAATGGCTTTCAGGAACGTCGTTTTACCAGCGTTGGCCGGGCCGATGATTCCAAAGATTTCATTGCGCGGAATTTGAAGGTTGATACCTTGCAGGGCAAT
>CETB01043635.1_pt1 | contig 12142 bp, 19 predicted proteins | sample 356381 | NCBI WGS metagenome assembly CETB01 (sample SAMEA2622545, study PRJEB7988) | marine metagenome | biome: marine biome (ENVO:00000447); feature: deep chlorophyll maximum layer (ENVO:xxxxxxxx); material: "saline water (ENVO:00002010), including plankton (ENVO:xxxxxxxx)" | depth 155 m | reverse complement strand
TGTTTTGATGCTTCACTAGGAAATATTTGATTACATAATGTAGCTAAGACATAATGCTTACTGTCAGTTACTAAATGCTTAAATATATCATCATTCCAGAAATGCTGACGTAAAGTATTTTCATACATCTCATTAGTTAAAAGTATTTGAGGATTAGACATATCAGCTAGTGTGAGTTCTGGTATCTCTCCATTCTCAATAGCATCTAATTCTTTCTTAGACATTTCTACTTTGCTTTTATATCTTTGAATCCATAGATCACCACGTTCAGGCATATAAGAGATAATGACACTAATATCTTTTGGATCAAGTTCTTTTGCTTCATCAGAATAAACTGAAACAAGATTCTTCATTAATCCTTGTTTTTCTGATGGGTGGCAGTCAATAACTACACAACTCTTATATTTTTTATCTAATGCTTTGGCTTTGTCATCAACATACTGTTTTTGTAATGCCATTAATTTAGGAACATCAGCTACATATTGATGATCTGCAAATAAATCGCCAACAAACTCTATTTCCTTATATAGTTTATGGCTTTTTGGAATGATAACATCTTCTTGTCTTACCTTAATGTGACCAATTAAAGATTCAACATAACTATGATTAAAACGACCATCACATTCTTTGTAGATCATATCTTGGTCTTTTTGACTAATTCTGGTAAATAACTGAGCAATGCCCATACCAAATTCTTTGTTTCTAAAACCTTCTTTAACTTTATCAGACAATTCAGATAAGGCTACACGTTGCATTACCCATTTTCTTGTCTGACCCCAGTTGGCTGCAAGTTGGTCATAATCAAACTCTCCATCTTGTACTACTGAATGTATAGCATCAGCTTCGTCAAGTGGGTGCATACCTTCACGCATCATGTTAGCCATAGCACCTATTTCAGTTGCGCCTTCTTCAATGACCTTACAATCGACCATGAAATCAGATTTAGCTCCATGAATTTTACATAAAGCCTGAAAACGTCTGTGACCATCGACTACCCAGTAACCTGATCCATTCTTTTGGACAACAAGGTTATGTAGTAAGTCTTTTGATTTGATTGAGGCGATAAGTTTATCAAGATTATCAGCTTCTACTTTTCTAACATTTTTAGGGTTAGGTTTTAGTTGATTTAATGAAATTTGCAATTTAAACTCCTTAAGTTGACGTTGACAAGGAGAGGGAGTTAGTAATGTTCCACCCTCTCCCCTTTATTTAAGCAGAGGGTACTAACTTCGGCTTATTCGATAATTTCTTAATTAATTTTTCTAAATTTTGTTGAACTGGCGTTATAGTTTTTAGCCTATCATCAGACATAGAAATATTTACATTTTCAATATCTTCATAAAATTGAAAATCATCAATATGATTGGCAGAGCAAAAATCTTTTATTTCTTTAATGTCTTTTGCGTCTAATTGATCAACATTATAATGATCTACATTGATGTAGTTGCCGTTTAGTTTTTTTATCACTATATCGTGGTCAAAAAACATACCAGCAAACTCAATTACTTTTTTATTATCTCCAGCAATTAAATATTCTGAATTTCCTATTTTTAATCTGATGTCCATTTATCTCTCCATAATTTTATCGGTTATATATTTTGATGTGAAAGCCACAGCAATCCACAAGGGAGCTGCGACCACAGACACAACTAGAGTTGGATTTATACCGACACCCATCAGTAATATTAGAATGATTGCTGATGATATTAAATGCACAGTACAAAACCACCCAATCCAGTTGGCTTTTTGTGATAAAGGTCTGATTGTTTTAAGTTTTTCCCACATTAAGCTACAATCCTTTCGTTTGATCTTGCTATTTCAGTATAAGTTCCTAATGAATGTTTTGCCCTCCAATGAATATCTCTTTCAATGCCTAAAGCACCATTCATAAATTTTATATTTTTAAGTTCGTCTAAATGAACATAACCAAGTTCAGGAAATCCCATGCCCAGATCACAGAGACCAAACATCATTCCTTCTTTGTCCATTTCAGTTATTAACCAAGTTGCCGCACCTACTGGGCTGAAAAACTTAACTACTGGTTTGAAATCAATAGTGTTTTTGTCTTGTTCAATAGCTAATTGGTTATCTTCCCAATTTCTAAGCAACTTTTGTTCTATTTCTTTTGTTAATAATTGCATTAGTTTCCTCCTCATGTCGTTTTAATGCTTCTTCTTCATGCAGATTGGCTATTCCATCTGCTATATTTTGTTCTTCTATTAGCTTTTCTAGTTTCTTCAATTTATGTTGTGTTTGGGCTAAAATTTCATTTACTTCATTTAACTTAAAAGCTGTTCTTGAAAGTTCACTTCTTGTAATTGAGAGTTCAGCAGTACGTTTAAAGTATTTTTCTTCTAACTCTAGATAAGATACTTCTTCTTGAAGTGCTTCTTGCCAGTCTTTAGACATTTTTAAAGTCCTCCTCTATTTTTCTTACCCACTCCAACATTTGTTTGAGGCTAGTGTTTTGTACTTTGTGGGTATGAATGATTTGTTGGAGGCGAAGTATAAATAAACCTTTTTTAACTTCATGCCTCTTAACTACTTCTGTCATTTCTTCTTCAGTCATTAGTCGCATTTTTGTACCTCTGTCGTTAAGTTCAGTTGCTTTTTCATATTTTTTAATTAGGCTATTTTTCATCGACTTTTACCCATTCATTTCTTGGCTTTGTAAAATATTCATTTGTTTCATAATCATGAACATGGATTGCTTGCAGTTGAACCAATGTGCTTAAAGGCACGTTGTTGTATCTTTCGTTTTTGGGATCACAAGCATAGGCGTATTTAGGCATTATATTTTTTACTGCCCAGTTTCTTGGGTGTCTGTCTTGGTCATTTTCATCTAACCATGCATTTGAATAAGCAAGAGCATCTAATACAACTCTCCATTCTAATAATGACATGGTTACTGTTACTGTTTCAGGACGTCTGTTTTCCATTATCTTTCCTTAATTTTTCTATTAAAAACTCTATATTCTGTTTGGCTTTATGAAGATCCTCCAGACCATTTTTGTCTTTGTATCGGAGGACATACTTGATGATATTGCCCTGACAAAAATCTAGGTCATTAGCCAGGATAAATGTGATTGGCTCTATCTTGTATTTTGAATAATGTTGAGGCGATATTTTGCTTTTCATTTTGCACCTATGAAATGTGGGAAGGGAGGAGATTTTATGAAAAACTCCCTTCCCTTTCCGTTTCAATCTAAACTAAAACGGAATCTCATCGTCAGTCTCAACATCGACTTTTGGAGAAGCCTTAGTATCTCCAGCAGAATCTTTAGTGCCGAGAAGTCTGAAGGTAGAGGACATTCCAGCTAACTTAATCTTGAAAGCTGATCTTTTCTGTCCATCTTTATCTTCGTATGATTCATTAATAGGCATACCTTGAACGAATACAGTAGTACCTACCTTTGCATAAGGTTCGATAACATTTGAGACTAAACCTTTGCCGTTTTTGCCGTCCCAAGCCTCACATCTGTACCAATGAGTAATTTCTTTTTTCTCACCAGCTTTATTTGTGAAGTTCTCGTTAACAGCTACAGAAAAGTTTGCAACCTTTGTGTCACCAACTGTCTTAATTTCAGGTTGTTGTCCTATGTTACCTGAGACCATGATTTGTGCTAAGTTCATCTTTTTCTCCTTTACGTTATAGATGATTAATGAAATGGGATTTAGCTTATTCCCAGTAAAATAACCCTTGGCTTTTTTTAAACCAAAGGCTATTCACATTACTGTAATTGTTAGTGTAAGAGGATTAGGGTCATCACCTCTCTGTTACAGAGACCATCTTGCTAGCTAGATTCTGTATCAAGGATTAAGATTATTTGGGGGGAACATATACCCATTTAACCTTAAAACCATCTCTCTTTGGCTTTTCGTAACCTATTGTGCGTTTGAGAATGAATAGTACTATTGAAATAATAGCTCCACCTAGGATTCCAGCCATCATTCCAGCAAATGTACCAGCAAACATGATAATCAATGCGATTGAGGCACCTATGTCTACGAGTATGTCAAAGCAGAGAACTCTTTTAATATTTAATTTGGCAAGTAGAAATAATATGGCACAAGCTGATGCGATACCAGCTATTGTAAAAAATAACATTTTAATCTCCTACTTATAATTGTTTTTAATATTCCTTTTGGCTTTTTGACGATCCTTTGCCTTAGCCACTTTTTTTAACGATTTTTCCCAAGACCTTGAAGTACTATGAATCTTTCCTCTGCCTTTGTTACCTTTACTCATAAAAAACCCCCCTCTGAGGCGATAGTTGGCTTTTGTGGAAAGCCAAAATGGAAACGGATTAAGAAAAAAGGGAGAGCCGAAGCTCCCCCTGGTGGTTAGTGATTGGAAGGAAGGTTTTTACCAATTACGTTAGCAACCTCCCAATCGGTTAAGTTATTATTGCATTTCTTCAGGTATCTCAATGATGCCATCATTTATATCAAGCATCATATCTTCAACCAATACCTTACCACGTTTGATTGGCTTTCCTGAATCAGAATCACGCATAATCTCATCAAACACGTCTTTGTTGTTTATATAGGTATCAAGAGTTAATTTCTTGTTCCTATTTTGCATACGTTTAACTTTAGCAAATTCGCCTAGTTTCGTATACTTACCGAAGTCAATGCCAGTTTGACCTTTGATAGCTGGTCTGAAATGGTAGAGCAAACCTTTGAAGGCATGGTCAAGACTGACGTATTGCTGACGCATTTGTTCAATCTTTTTGTCCAAGTCCTCGATTGGGTGTAAGGTAAGCTCAATGTCGACATTTTGCCTAACCATCTTTGCCCTTTCTTCTTTGAGCTTGAGTCCTTGTTCCATGACATTGTCACGCATCTTTTCAAACATTCTCGGAAGTTGGTCTTGTAACTTCGCTTTGATGATGACCTCGTTACCATCTTCAAACATTTCTGCGACCATGAGACATCTTCTGATGAACTCCTGATCCCAAGCTTCGTTGTAAGGTGTTTTAGGCTTAAATGCTTTAGCGATTTCATCTAACTGCTCCGTGGTTATATTGTTAATTTCTTCCTGAGCTTTTAACTCAGACTCAGTCTTATGTTCTTCTTCAATAATATGTGTCATGTAATGTTCCTTTCTATGACAAATGGTTAAAGAGGATATAAACTTTATACCCTCTTACTTTGGCTTTATTTACCTGATACATCAAGATGAGTACATCTCAATGCATAACCGATATCTGAACCAGCTTTACGATTTTCCTTATAATCTAAAAGCCAGTAATCTGGACAAAATGCCTCAGACCGACTTTTGTGCCAAAATGCTCTGATTTCGTTTTTTTGTTCTAATATAGTCATGTTATCCTCCCTAGTTCATGTCATGTTTGATTGTGTATAATTCATGCAATCTTTGGTGGTCACCAGAATCGATTGCTTGCTGTATATCCCAGTCTAGCTGACTAGATGGCATAGGCTCCGATCTGTATGGAAGCCTAAATTCCTCTGTGTCAAGTAACTCAACTGTTGAAGTATCTTGGTATGATACCATGTCATCTAATTTCTCTAGATCACTTGGTTGGCTTTTAATAAATAAGTCTAATTGTTTATACATTGTAATGTTCCTTTCTGTATAAAGTTAAGCTTGAGCTTTAGGGTTAAATTTGTCAGTAAGTTCTGACCATATGAAATTAGGAAGGTAAAATAAGTCGTTAAGTACCTCCGTAATAAACTTGCAAGCCATGGCAAGTATTCCACCGACACCACACACAATTGCGATGAAAAGTGCGAATGTGAATAAGATTATAAGTCCGATAATTGTCTGTAATTGTTGTAATTTAGTCATGTTAATCTCCTATAATGACATTTGATTTTAAGCACTACCTACTCGATTTTGTACTGCTCACTTGATGCTTCCGTTACATACTAAGACAACTTGACCTGACGTTCTTCACGTCAGACAAGCTTGCTCCCGACCACTTGGGAGATAGATTCTAAAGTACGTCCAGTTTTTTGCCCTTCGCAAAAAAGTTCATCTTGACGTGCTTAGAAGATATGAAAAAAATGGTAAGAGGGATATTGATGACGGCTATGTATGACCATTTTTTTAGGAGTTGGATAGTATGATATTGCTCCTCATTCTTCATGTGAGCAGTTCATAATCTAGTAGTAGTAGTAAGTCTGTTCTTAGAAAGTGGGACACGGTTTTGACCTGACGTACTTCACGTCAGACAAAATTCTTACGAACAGAGAACTTTGTACTTCGCAAAGTTCTACGATTGAAGCGTGGGGGTTACCCCATGCAATATCGTGTTATTCAGCACAGTACGTAGCCATGAGTAAAGAATGATATACCCACTTGGAATATCATTCTGCATCGAACCCAACCTGACGTTCTTCACGTCAGATGGGCTTGTATCTGCTTTTGGGTATCACGTCCCTTTTGTAACACAGACGTACTTCACGTCTGACGTGCAAAAGGAAACGGCTACTCCAAAAGGTATAAAGGGTCTGTCTAGACCTAAAATTTCTCTTAGACCCCTGTCAGGGAATGTGATGAAAGGGATTGATGATAATCAATATGATTATGTATGGCTCGATGCCATCTCATAATCATTTACTTAATACCCCAGATCGTTACCCGTATGGGTCGACACACCTTCGTGTCGATGAACTTAGGAACTTGTTCCTTAGTGAGTAGAGCTGGATTAAGGTACTAATATCAATGGGTTAGCAATGTGAATAGACAGCTTATTATAGAGTATGGTTATCCTCTCGTAGAGCAACAATAAGAGACCTTGAAATGAAAGCTAATACTACGCAACAAGAAAAATATAAGGGTTCGGTTGTGCCAATGAAGGACATACAAACGAACAGTCAATCACTACTACCACAACATAGTACAGTAACAGAAGCACAAGCTGAATTAGTACACGCAATGTTGCATGATGGTTGCAACCCAACAGAGGGTGCAAAAAGATTGGGTAGGAATAAGGCTTGGGCTTACAAAACCCTGAATAAGCCTCATGTTATTGAATATCGGCAACAACTAGCAATGATGACTTTGGGTTGGGACTCAACACAAGCATTGGCAACTATGAGAGAACTGCTGAACAGCAAATCGGCTCATGTTAGACTAGAAGCCTCTAGAGATTTAATGGACAGAGCTGGGTTAAGGGTTGACGCACCCAAGACTAGTAACACAGCTGTGGAAATTAACTTCAATGTTTAATAGGGGTCCCATGCCTTGATCGTATGCATACAAGTACGCTTTAAAAATCAGGCAACGGACTCTATAACGGGTAGAACACACTCATGACACTATGTGAAAAGACAATTCTTCAAAAAAAATTTTATATAAATAAAGCCAAAAACAAAAGGAGATAAATATGGGTGGTAATAGTTCAACTTCATCTGGAGGATCAAGTAATCTAGCTAGCCTGAAAGAAAGAGACAGGGCAATGGCTGCTGCAACAAATCGTGCTAAAGAACAACAAGAATCTTGGAGCAACAGGGCAACTAAATCTAGAGATGTTGCTTTTGACCAAGGTGGCAGAAAAGGATCAGAACACCCTTCATATAAACAACATTCAGGTTCTGGTGTTTATGCAGAAGTAGACAGAAATGTTAGGATAGCCAGAGATTTAGAAAGCCAAGCTAGTGCAAGTACAACCATTACTGGGAATAAAGCAATAGACATGATGATACCTGGATATGGTACATTAACTAACGTATCTGCATTTAGTAAAAGACAACAAGCTTCTGCATTAAGGGGTGGTGGCAGACCTGTATATGATGAAACAGGTGCTTATCAAGGTGTTGTTAGCAAGAACTTTATAGGTGCTAATGTATATTCTGGTAATGCAGATTTTTCTCCTATAGGCAGATCGCAAGGTGTTACTTACAATGCTCAAACTGGCACTTACACAACTTCTCAAATGCAACAACAAGATAGTGGTTCTGAATCTTCAAATAATACTCCATCTAATACACAAACTACGGCTACAAATAAAACAGATAGCACAACAACATTAAGTACTGCATCTAGGAGAGCTTTAATATCAAGTGGTGGTGGTGGTGCTTTAAGAAGAAATCTTATATGAAATTAGATTATAAACCTCCTGGGCAAGTAGCCAAGGCATTTATGAAAGATGGATCATTTGTTCGTGGTATCAGAGGTCCAGTTGGTAGTGGCAAGTCAGTTGCTTGTTGCATGGAAATAATGAGAAAAGCCGTAGCTCAAAAGCCAAACGATCAGAATGTCAGAAGAAGCCGTTGGGCAGTTGTAAGAAACACAAATCCTCAATTAAAAACCACAACCATTAAAACATGGAGAGATTGGTTTGATGATGATTTAGGTCGGTTTATCTGGTCACCTCCCTATACACATAATATTTGTTTTTCCTTGGGGGATAAAACTACTGTGGAACTTGAAGTCATATTTTTGGCTTTGGATAAGACAGAAGATGTTAAGAAATTATTATCTCTTGAATTAACTGGTGTGTGGGTCAATGAGGCTCGTGAAATAAATAAAAATATTGTAGATGCTTGTACTATGCGTGTTGGTCGTTTTCCTTCAATGCGTGAAGGTGGTCCAACTTGGTATGGTGTTATTATGGACACTAATGCTCCCTCAGAAGATCATTGGTGGGGAATAGTTGCTGGGGAAGTTCCTATTCCTGAATATATGACAACCGAAGAACGATTATTAATGGTTAAGCCTGATGATTGGAATTTCTTCTCTCAACCTGGAGCAATGTTTGAATTTAAAGATGAGCATGGTAACTTAGCTGGTTATTCTCCTAATATGCAATCTGAAAACAGAGAAAACCTACAAAGCGAATATTATGACAAGATTATATTAGGTAAAGCTCCTTCTTGGGTAAAAGTATATGTATTAAATCAATATCAGGCATTAATGGACGGCAAACCAGTTTATCCTACATTTAGGAGAGATGCTCATGTTTCCAAAGACCCATTAGCGCCATCAGATCAAAACGATGTAATTGTTGGCATTGACTTTGGTCGTTCCCCCTCGGCTGTCTTTTGTCAGCAATTACACTCTGGAAGATGGATAGTTTTCCATGAGATAATTGGCAAAGACATGGGAGCAATCAGATTTGCTGAAATACTCAAAAGGGAAATTTCCAAAAACCAATGGGATAAATTAACATTCAAGTTTATTGGCGATCCAGCAGGAAATCAAATGGCACAAGTATCTGAGCATACACCATTTATGATGCTAAGGGCTGCTGGAATATCAGCTTACCCAGCTCCTAGTAATGATATTACAATACGAGTAGAAGCTGTTGAGTCTGTAATTAACAGAATGGCAGATGGTTTACCTTGTATTACTGTAAGTCCGACTTGCACAAATCTCATTTCGGGATTTGAAGGTGGTTATCAATATAAACGTATGTATTACATGGGAAATGAGAGATTTGAAGAAAAGCCTGATAAAAACAGATTTTCTCATTGCCATGATGCGTTGCAATATGCGTTTTTAGGTGGTGGAGAAGGCAGAAAAGTCGTACTTGGACCAAAAACACCTACTTCCCCCACTACTGTTGAGAGGGTAAGCAATCCATTTGCCCGTTTAAGACGGAGAAATGGTCGAATGGGAAGGCAAAGAGCTATATGAAATGGATAATATGCTTCTGTGATAGTAAAAATATAGGTCTTTGGAAACTATTTACAAAAAACCGTGTTGGCTTTACTCATGTTTATGCCGTCAATTATGATCCTGAATTAGATATATGGCGAAAAGTGGAAATAACGACTACTGGTTTTGATTTTCAGACATTAAAAGGCGATAAAGCTACTGAATTAGTTCTTCAGATGCACATTCGTGATACTTGCGTTGAAATAGATGTAAAAGACCACCCTATTTACATTCCACGATTATTTTACTGTGTAAGCTTTATAAAACATCTGTGTAATGTCCGTAAGTTTTGGATATGGACACCTTATCAACTGTATTGTGAATTGCTTAAAAGAAAATGTTCAATCATTTTTGAAGCAAAAGACCTAGAGGAGCCAATTAATGGGATTCATGAAAACGCCTAAAGTTGCACCTAATCCTGAATTAGAAAAGCAAAAAGCTGAACAAAAACGTCTTAATAAAGAAGAAGCTGATAGACAAGCTTTTGAAAAATCAGAAAGAGATAGAAAGATTGCTGGAAATTTGTATGGCAGTAAATCCTTACAAGGTGAAGATATGGACGATTTTACTGGTTACAGACGTAAAATGATGGGTGGAAATAAATATGGCTAGAGATGAAATAGGTGGAGATGCTAGTCCAGTACCAGCTAGTGGAGTTAGCCCTTTAGACCATGACTACAAAAAAGTTATGGACAGATACAAAAAAGCCAAAGGCAAATGGCAAAACTGGTCTGATATATGGGAAGAAATTTATGATTACGTTTTACCACATAGAGAAAGCTTTTTTGGAGAATTTGCTGGTCAAAGACGTACAGAAAATATATATGACGAAACGGCAGTAACTGGGCTACCTAGATTTGCCTCAAGGCTTCAGCTTGGCTTTTTTCCTCCAAATGGTCGAGCATTTAAACTGGCTCCAGGTCCTGAATACCCCTCCGACATGATCTCAAATCAGCTTTTAAAAGAGCTTGATGATATAACAGAGTTGTTACATGAGGGATTGCGTAACAGTAATTTTAACTCAGAGTTCCATGAAGGCTTACAAGACTTGGGCATAGGCACTATGAATATGCTTGTTGAGTCTGGTCGATTTGTTGGCGATCTCCATTTTACTGCCGTACCACCTACTAACATAGCTTTATTATCAGGTGCTATGGATATGGTAACTGACTGGTTTAGATGGAATAACGAATGTGATATTACAGATATTAAACTTCGTTATCCTCAAGCAAAGTATTCTCCTGAAATGGTTAATGCTCAAAAACGTGATCCTAGACGTAAGACTAAATTAGTTGAAGCAACTATGTATGATAGTGACGATCAGTTTAAAGATGAATTTACTTATTATTTAATTTCAGAAACTGACAAACACGTTTTATTTAAAAAGAAACTTGTAGGTCGTGGTAGTTTGCCATGGTTAACTACTAGATGGTCTAAATCAGGTATGGAGGTTTGGGGTAGAGGTCCGATACTACAAGCCATGCCAGCAATTAAAACTTTGAATCTTACAGTACAGTTAATACTTGAAAATGCAGAAATGGCTATAGGTGGTGCTTATGTCTATGATGATGACGGAGTATTTAATCCTGACAACATAACTATTCAGCCAGGAACATTTATACCACGTTCCCCTGGCTCTAGTTTAGAATCATTACAAAGTCCAGCAAGATTTGATGTTGGGCAATTAATCTTGGAAGATATGAGAAGAAATGTCAGGAAGGCTCTTTTTATTGATGAACTTGATTCAAGACCAAATGCAAAAACACCATTATCAGCAACAGAAGTTTCAGAAAGGCTTGCTGACGTGGCAAGAGATATGGGAGCAGTTGCAGGTCGTATGCAGAAAGAATTTTTGCACCCATTGGTTGAAAGAATTGTATCTATTTATAAAGAACAAGGTTTACTTGATATACCAAAAGTTGACGGCAGAGAAATAAGGATTGTTCCAGTATCTCCGTTATTAAGGGCGCAAGATCAACAAGACGTAGCAGACTTTGTAAGATTTCAGCAAACAGTAGCTGGTACATTCGGACCAGAGATTACTCCAGCTTTATATAATCAAGAAAAGGTTATTAAGTATTTGGCATCAAAGTTTGGTGTTAAAGAAGAACTACTTGCTTCACGGCAAGAAGTACAAGGGAACATTGATATGGCTATGCAGTTAATGCAACAGCAACAACAAGGAACTCTAGGACAATGACAAAGGAGAAAATAAATGCCTCAGTCGATGGTAGGTCGTACACTACTGAAGTTGAAGCTGATCTTAATAGTAAAGCCCATGCTCTTTTTGGTTCGGGCATTGGCAAATCTTTCCTTCAGTATTTGGAAAACATTACAACAAATAACATTCACGGTGCGGGATTGGGAATTGAAAGTCTTGCTCACTTTGAAGGTCAGAGATGGGTCGTAGCCCTAATGAAACATAGAACTGAAATGGGACGTAAACAAGGACAATAAGGAGTTAATATGTCTGATGAACAAACAACTACAGAAAGCAATGAAAGCACCAATCAA
>CETB01157331.1_pt1 | contig 12150 bp, 9 predicted proteins | sample 356381 | NCBI WGS metagenome assembly CETB01 (sample SAMEA2622545, study PRJEB7988) | marine metagenome | biome: marine biome (ENVO:00000447); feature: deep chlorophyll maximum layer (ENVO:xxxxxxxx); material: "saline water (ENVO:00002010), including plankton (ENVO:xxxxxxxx)" | depth 155 m | reverse complement strand
CGGCTTTGCTAGGACTGCCGATGTCGTTGCCACTAGAGCAATAGAAGCAGTAGTTGTAACAGCTCCAGCAGTAGGTAATGCCTCTATTACTTGTTCAACAATTGGTACATCTTCATAAACAGTTATACATCTATTATTTTTTATTTCATATCCAGCAATTTTTTTATTTCCTTCTACTTTAGAACCGACTATAGGAGCATCATTTGGGGGACAAATAATTTTTGCCGTATTTATTGGAGGTAAATTTTTTACATCAGGCTTGAAAGGTTCAGATTGATCAATAGGAACAAAAGGAACTTCAGCAGGTTTTGGTTTTAAAAAATCACTAGCTCTATAATCCATTGGATCATAAGTAGGCATATCGGCATCACATAAAACACGATTTCCTCTTTCATCTTCTTCTATTAATTCATTAGATTTTTTATTTGTAATATTATATTTAATACATCCAGGTAAATTAATAATAGGAGAACCTATAGTCAAAGTAACAGGTGGACTATTAGGAGTAATACTATTAATATCTTGTATTTTATAAGTAAATATTTTTTCTTTACTTATAGTTACTTGTATATTTTCAATATTATTGATATCAATATCATTAATTAATGACATTAAAAATTAGGTATTCCCAAACCTACACCAGGGACAACAGGACCTGTTTTTGTAGGTAAAGCAGGAGTTGAAGGAATCATATCTTTAACTGCATTACCAGCAAGTGAACCTACTTCTTTCATAATTTTTTCTTTAGCAGATTCAATTATTGCATCCTTATTCGCATATATAAAAATACCAGTCCCAACAATGGAAGTAGATACAACGAAAGACGCAACAGAAAGTACATTAATTATTTTTTGCATAATTAAAATCTTTAAGAATAATTTAGTCTAATACAATTTTACCTTCTTCTACATCTTTAACAAATTGCATTCGTTCAAACCACAAATCTCTTTGTGCTAATCCTGCTTCATTTATACAAAAATCTTCCCATAAACCTAGAAATAACGCATGTTTAGGATGATTAGGATCTTGACGACCTGAACATTCGTACATGTGTTCTTGAAAAATAGATCTACGAGTATTCTCTTCTATCCATTCTTTAGTGCCAAATTCATTTGCTTTGTTTGTCATTTTCATCAATAGCTATAAGAGAAGTATACACATTTTTGACGTTAGGGCTTACATCAAATAATGTTTCTTGTAATTCATTCTCAATATACTTAATATATTCAGCTTGTGTTTTTCCTTTAAAAGGATTGTAATCAATTTCTAATTCAACAGAAAAATTCAAAGTTAAACGAGGAATAGGAACTTGTTCCATTTATATGTAGTATCTTATATTTACGATAGCAGTTTTTAATATTTATTTATTGCTTTTTAAAATTTTTATTTCTTCAGATAATTCTTTAACTGCATTAATTAAATGCCAAAATAATTCATCTGTATTAATAGTTTTAACTGTATTAGCTTCTGTTGAAACACATGTTGGACAAATTTCTTCTAATTCTTGTGCGATAACACCTACTTGATTACCTGTTTTTTGTACAACAACACCACTGGCTAATTTTAAAACATCATCTTCTATTTCTTCTCTTGTTCTGTATTCAAAATTTCTAACTTGAATTTTTTCAATAACACTTAAACCAATATTATTATCTGTAATATTCTTTTTAATTCTTTGATCAGATGTAGTAGACCAAGAAGAACTATTAGCTCCGTTATATGCTCCGTTGGTACCGCCTATAAAAGCAGTATTATCACCTTTACCTACTCTACCTGCTCCTATAACAATTTCATAATCAACATTATTAGCACTTACTTGAGCATTGGAACCAATGATGACATTTTGGTCACCTGTTGTTAAATTACTTCCTGCATAATATCCAACTGAAGTATTTTGTTCACCTGTGCTTATATTATTATTAGCCCAATGACCTATACCTACATTCTTATCAGCTGTTGTAAGATAATAATGAACATTATCACCTATCCCTATATTGTAATCTCCTGTTGTTATTGCATAATTAACAAAATTACCTATACCTAAATTATATCCTCCTGTTGTTATAGCTGTATTTGCATAATAACCAAATGCTATATTATGTGCTCCTGTTGTTACGTTTCTATTAGCAAAACCACCAATAGCATAATTATTAGTTCCTGATGTATTTGAATTACCAGCATAATATCCAATTGCTACACCATATCCACAACCACCTTGTCCATATGCATGTCCACCAATTGCAATTGACATTCCACCACCATTAGAATTTAATGCGTTATAACCAATCGCAACATTATAACCAGTACTTGTTACGTTTGTACCTGCACCACTTCCTAAATAAGTACTACCAGTACCTGTACATAATTTACCTGCTTGATCTCCTAATGCAGTGTTATTGCCTGTAGTCGAAACTGCATATAAAGCTTGATTACCTATAGCTGTATTACTACTTCCAACTGTATTTGTATATAAACTTTGGTATCCAATAGCAACGATACTTGTTGCAGTATTACTTGAATATGCAGCAGCATATCCTAGAGTTACATTACCATTAGATGTTGTAAAACTATAACCAGAATAATTACCAATACAAGTATTAAAATTACCTGTTGTTAATGATTTTAAACTTTCAGAACCTAAACAAACTGCATCACTTCCAGTAGTAATTGATGATCCTGCTAAATATCCAATTAAATGATTTCTTGGTGCTGTATTACCTCCACTTGAGTATCCTGCTTGATATCCAATAAAAATACTATTGTCTGTATTAACTCCATCTCCTGCCATCATTCCAATCATTACATTTTTTGCACCTGTTGTTATTGCATCTCCTGCACTACGTCCTATCAGACAATTATAATTACCAGTGGTTATTGATTCTCCTGATTTAGAACCAATAGCAGTATTAGCGTCTCCACTAGTACATGAATCTAAAGATTTGTATCCAATAGCTGTATTTTCATCTGTAATATTACTTTCTAATGCATTACTTCCTATTGCTACATTTAATGTTCCTGTAATATTACTTTTTAAAGTATCTATTCCTACACCTACATTATCAAAAGCTGTAGTTATATTTGTTAAACTATATTCACCAATACCTACATTATTAGATCCATTTGTTATATCATATCCTGCTTGTCTACCTAAAAGTATATTATGATTTCCTGTTGCAGTAGTTCCAGAACCTGCTTCATATCCAATAACAACATTATATTGTCCATTTTGATAAGTTCCTGCTTCTTTACCTATAACAATATTATTATCACCTGTTGTAGCAGCTAACATTGCTCGATAACCTAAGATGGTATTATATGAACCATTTGTTATAGCATCACCTGCATTTAAACCAATAGCAATATTTGCATTAGATGTACAACTTTTTAAAGCTCTATATCCAATAGCAATATTATTACTATTAGTTGTAGTATTAAATAATGCTTCAAAACCTATTGCTAAATTATTAGTACCAGTTGAACAATATCTTCCTGCATAACTTCCTATAAATATTTGATTATCAGTACCAACATTTGCATATCCTGCATTACTTCCAATTGAAACATTATGATCTCCAGTTGTTTGATCATGTCCTGCATTACTTCCTATCTGAACATTATTATTTCCTGTTGTTAGATTATATCCAGCAGCTGACCCAATCGAAATATTATGAAATCCTGTAGTTCCTACATTTGCATAATTTCCAATACCAAGATTATTATGTCCTGTAGTTAAATTATTACAAGTTTGTCTTCCTAATAAAGTATTCTCATATCCTGTTGAGATAAAAGTTCCTGATTGATATCCAATACATGTATTACTATCACCAGTTGTATAATTAGTTCCTGTATTGAATCCTCCACAGCTTTTATATCCCATTGCTGTATTTTGTTCTGCAGTTGTAATTTGTGCTCCTGTCTTATATCCAAATAAGGTATTTCTAACTGCATTTACTCCGTCTAAAACAGCTCCTGCATCTGTTCCTCCATTTGTATTAAATAAAGAATCACTAACTAAAGAAGCTGAAGATGTTCCCCAACTTAATGTTCCAGAACCATTAGTTTTTAAAAATTGATTAGAAGTACCATCACTTGTTGGGTATGTTAAACCTCCTGCAATTAAACCTCCTGTTATTGTTGTATCACCTGTTATTGTTGCACCACTATTTGTTGTTTCAAATCTTTTAGTACCACTTCCATTATATAATTCAACTCCAGTTGATTGAATAAATTTAGCTAAATTTTGATTATTAGCAGCATTTGTTATATGTGTTTCACTTGCACTTATATCTAAGAAACCTGTACCACTATCTTGTATTAAACTTTTGCTTCCTGTGTGATAAATAGTAAGATCATCACTTGTTCCTAATTTTATTTTTGCATTATCTGGAAATTCTAAAGAATCCTCTGATTTATCCCATGTAACATTAACTGTATTACCACTTAAAACAAAATCTGAATTTGCAGTTATAACATTCGTACTGTTATTAAAAGTAAAAACACTAATTCCATTTAAACTTCCTCCATTATTGTATTGAATTTGAGTATTACTTCCTCCTGCACTAGCAGTTATTGAACCCCAACTTAAAGTACCTGAACCATCTGTTTTTAATGCTTGACCATTTGCTCCATCTGTTGCTGGTAAAGTCCAAATATGATTAGTTCCTACAGTTGTACTTGATTTAAAACCGACGTAATGACTTGCATCTCCATCACTAAATCTAATTTCTTCTGGAAAAGTAAAATCTCCTGATTCAGCAATGGTAACTGGAGTTACACTATTATCTGCTGGTGTATTAGCTGTATTTGCATCTCCTAAAATAGTTGCAAAAAATGCTGTTCCATTAGTAGGAGCTGTAGTAAAAGTAACTTGTGATCCTGTAACAACGTAGTCTGTAACAGGTTGTTTAATTACATTTCCTAATGATAAAAGTAAATTTTGAGAAGTTCCAGGGAATACTGCTGCTGTACTAGCAGTTAAGTTAAACGTTTTTGTACTACCATTAAAACTACTGGAAATATCATCACATGATGTATATCTTCCAGCACTTGGTCTCTGCCCTAAATATGCCATTTAGATATAAGAACTCAATGTTATTCTTATATTTTAGCTGTAGTAGATTTACTCTTATTCAGGTAATTCTTTTAAAGCTTTTATACCACCTTCTAAACCGATAGCTTTTTTTTCTAATCCACTTAATTTACTAGCAGTTTCTTGGTATTCTTTGACTGTATCTTCTAATTCTTTTGTTAAAGAATCAATCTTTTCTGTATGGTGTGGCATTTTTTTAAATATTTATACACATATTATAAACATTAATATTTACTTTTGCCTAGTGTTACAGCTGCATCATGCGTAGAAAAATCTTCACTTCCCCAAATTGAAGTAGTACCATCTTCTTTTTTATATTCTTTAATAATTTCAAGATGATCTACATTTCTTTTTAAAGTAGCTTTGTCATCATCTGTTATAGTATCCTGAGCAGCAATACTATTTATTAATGTAACGCTATCATTAGAAGCAGTATAAATTTTTGCTACTTCATCAGCTGTTCTTTCTGCCATGATAAAAATCAATATTATATATAAATTTTAGCATTAAAATTAAGAAGTTTTCCATGTACCATTAACATTAACAGGTACATTTGTAGCTTGTTTCCAAGTTCCATTTACATTTATATGTACTGTAGTTTGTTTCCATGTTCCATTAACGTTAATCCAAACAGTAGTTGTAGAACCTCCTCCTCCACCTCCACTATTTGCATTAAGTGCAAATGGAAGGCTCCATTCAATAATATCTAAACTTACACTATTTAAACTAGATTTTGAATCTAAGCCACAAAAAGGAAGACTCCATTCAATAATATCTAAACCTAAAATTTCATCATTAGTAGGTAATCCCATTATGTTAAATTAGCCTCTTCATCTATTTTTTTTTGAGTCTCTATATCTTCTACTTCTTTTTCTTTAGCTAATAAATCATCAATTAAAGGTGTAATTTCTTCTAATGTTTTTTCTTCTGAAAAAATATATCTTTCCCATCTTGTATCTGAAATTTTTACCATATAAACAAAATTTCCTGTTACATGTGTATCAGTTGATGTAATAGAATAAGTCATAATATTTAAGATTGAGTAATGGTCATATCATCAAACCATACATTACTACTGCCATTATAAGCAGTTAAATAAACATCTACAAATCCTTTTGCAGTTGGTGTAAATTGACAACTTAATTCTGCCCATGAACCACTATTACTACTAGTAGCTGTAACATCATTATCTAATCCTATTAAAGTATTATTTCCAATAATTAATCTTCCTTTAGTAGTACTATTAGTTGGATAGCACCAAATTTTAATTGTTACTTGACTACCTGAATCAACAGCAAATTTAGCAAATAATGTTTTTAAATCAGCTGCTCCTGAAGCAGCTCCTCCACTACCAGTTGTATAAAATTTCCATGAATAACCAGAAGCAGTATGTCTTGTTGAAGTGTCATTAGAAATAACGCCTTTATTAAGAACTGTTTCATGTGAATTATTTACATTATTAGCATTTCTTCTATACCATGCTTTTCCAGCTGATATACTTGCTGGATTACTTGCATATGTACCTGTTATTTGATCATTACTTGTATAAAGTAACCCGTTTATACTAGCAAATCTTTTATCTTTTATATTACAAGCTAATATTCTTATAGTACCTTCTTGAAGGTAAGTAACACTACTTTCATTACTGTAAGCATTAAAAATTTTAGTATTATCATCTTGATCATATGTAAAATCATTAATTTGAGATGTTGCCTGATAATATTTATATAAAGGCCATTGTGATACGTTATAAGACTCCATCTCATTAACAGTTACATTTATATTTCCATAATGATATAAACTAACATTTTGACATCTAGATACAAATTTATCAATATAAATAGGTGTAGAAGCTGAATTAATATTACTATCAACATTAATATGTCTAGCTTGGCTATATCCACAACCACCTGCTGATATATTTCCAAAATAAAAATTGCTTAATGTTCCACTAAGGTATATATGGTCATATCCTCCACTTTGAAATACAGAAAGTAAATAATTACCTTTACTTGATTCATTTGCTGCAGCTGGAGTTGATGTACTATTATCATCTAAATGAAATGAATTTGTTCCATTAAAAGTAACCATTCCTTGAGACACATATAATTTTAGTTTTCTATATTTAGAACCACTAAATGAACTAGCAGAATCTGTATATGGATTTATAATATGAATATCATCATAAGATACATAATTATTTTGTTGTACATTAATTTTAAAGCATCTTGCAATACCCCACTTTGAAACATCAGTCCAAGCATTATTATTCCAATAGACTTGTACATTTCTTGAAATACAATCAAGGAAAGTAGAGTTCAAACTTTGAGAACTCATATCTGAAGTATTCCATCCTCCTGAAATTGTTATTTTAGTACTATTTGTTCCAGATGCATTACTATTTGTCATATAGTAGGTATAATTACTACTATTATTTTTTATTTGTGATAAATAAGTTGGAATAATAGCTTCTCTTTTATAAATTGTTGTACTATCAAAATCATTTGACCATCCCAAGCAACCACCAACACTGTAATATCCATAATCAGGATTAGAATAATTTTTTTTAAGCATACATATTATTCTTTTGTCATTAATACTTTGAATCCCAAACCAATTAGGATCATTTGCTGTATTTAAACCTACTAATGATCTATGTGTTAATGAATCTGCAGAAGATGAAGCTTTACAAGCAATAATATTAGATAACCAGAATTTTTGTGCTCCTTGATCTGTATCTACATATAATGCTATTGATGCAATAGAACTACCTAAATTACTTCCTAAATCAACTACACAAGGTTGCCATGAATTATATCTAAATAAACTTGTATCAATATTAATAGTATTAACAGTAGTATTACCTGCTGTATCACTACATAAGCGTAATGAATAATTAGTTCCAAAATATTGACCTGCATTATTTGCTCCACACCACATAAAAGATATTTGTTGATAACCAGAAAGATCTAAAGCTGCTGGTAATTGCCAATAAGCGGCTTTACCTGTTCCAAAACCATCAGCAATGTCAATTTCATCTGAATAATAATGTTCATTAAATGAAGCATTGCTACTTGTCCAAATAAAATCACTTGGTACTACTAAAGCAGCACTTACATTACTTGATGCTGTCCATGCTGTTGTTCTATGTCCTGTAGATGCAACATTTTTTGTACAAGCTGAACTTAATAAAATAGTACGTCCTTGAAGAGGATAAAAATATCCACCACTACCTGATCCTGAACTTGGAGCTGTATAGTCATTTAGTTTTATATTATTGTCATCAATTCTAGTAACTTCCCAAGTACCATTAATATATTTACCATCACCATTTTGATATATAGCTATTGTATCTCCTGTAAAAAATTTTTTTCCAATGCTGCTGTAATAAATATTAGTATCTCCTGTTGTTGTACTATATGTAATACCACTAAGACTAAATCCTTGATATAACCAATAACCCCATCCTCTTCTAACTTTTCCATTTCCAAGAGAAGTTGGATCTGGACTTCCCATTAAACGTACTTCATCTCCTCCACTAAAAGTAATATTATCTAATCTATTACTTCTATTTGCAAAACTACTTCCATTTCCTGAAGATGCATGTGCTCTGGAAAAATCTACGTAATGTACAGCCATTTATTTTAATTTTATTTATGTTTTAATTATAGTCTAAGAATAAACAACCCATAAATCTCCATCTGACCCGCCTGATGGTGATGAAGTAGAAGCTGTAATTTTTCTAACTCCTGCAGTTGAAGAAGCAGTAGAAGCTACTCCAGATAATTGACCACTATCGTTTATTTCAAAACTATTTAGACCAGGAATTCTAAATTTTGTAATTGCTGTATCACCTAAAGTTATTTCATTAGAAACTGTTGCGGAACTAGCAGCTGCTTGATATCCAATAATTAAATTATTAGATCCTGTAGTTAAATCATTAGTACCTGAATTTGCAGAATTATATCCAATTACAACATTATTAGTTCCTGAAGTTACATTATCAGCTGCTTGATAACCAATAGCAACATTATTATTTCCTGTTGCATTGTGTAAAGAATACATACCTAGACCAGTATTATAACTTCCAGTAGCAAGCCATTTACCAGAGTTATAGCCAATACAAGTATTACTACCTCCAGTACTGAGATTTTCCCCTGCTGAATATCCTATGCAACTGTTATAGCTTCCAGTTGTAAGGTTATACATATTGTATCCACCTGCACCAGTATTCTGACTTCCTGTTGTAATAGCTCTACCGCAGAGATATCCAGTGCATACATTATGGTTTCCTGTAGTATTTGCCTTTAAAGCGTCAGACCCAATGGCAGTATTATTACCCCCTGTGGTTGTAGCAGTACCAGCATTAGCACCAAAATAAGAATTATGATCAGCTGTTGTGACCATTTCACCAGCTTTCCATCCAAAAGAAGTGTTGTATTCTGCTCCTGTATTAAGGTTATTACCCGTAAAAAGTCCAGCAAAAGTATTAACTCCATTGTTAGCAAGAGTCCCACCATTTGTTAATTTTACATAACTTTCTCCTGTACCAGGTCCACCACCTGAAGCAGCTTCCCAACCTGCTTCACCATTTGAATCAACTGTTAAAACGTAGTTATCAGTAGCTGTTGTATCTTTAATAACAAAGTTAATTCCAGGAATACGGAATTTACTAATATTTGCATTACCAAAAGTTATTTCATTAGAAACTGTAGCTGAAGTTGGTTGTGCACCTGCACCAATACAAACATTATTTACCCCTGCAGTAATAGTATTACCAGCTTCATGTCCTATAGCTATATTATATTCACCTGTTGTAATTGCTTGTCCAGCATATCTTTGTAAAAGTGTATTATAACCTCCAGTGGTAATAGCCTGACCTGCTCGATAACCTATAGCTATATTATGATATGCATTTGAACCACTAGTAGTACATAATAAAGCTTCAGCTCCTATAGCTATATTATAAGTTCCTTGCTTTATGTAATATCCTGCCATATATCCAAATAATGTATTGTATGCTCCAGCTGATCCTCCTGAATAATCATAATTAATGTTATAACCAGCTGTATATCCTATAGCTACGTTATAACCACCTTCTTTACTATTATTTAAAGTGTCATAACCTATAGCTATATTGCCATCTCCAGTTGTATTTTGATATCCTGCTCTTAAACCAACTGCTATATTATGATTTCCAGTTGTGTTATCAATTAAAGCCCATGTTCCTAATGCGTGATTATATGCACCTGTTGTATTAGACATTAAAGCTGCATAACCTATTGCATTACTATTATCACCAGTTGTATTAGCCTTTAAACACTCTCTACCAATACCTACATTCGCGTTTCCAGAAGTATTACTTTTTAAAGCTTCATATCCAATACCAACATGACCGTCACCACTTGTATTTGCATCTAAAGCATATGAACCAAAAGCAGAATTTTTTGCTCCTCCTGTAGTAGCATCTAATGCTTGAAATCCAAAAGCACAATTATCATCACCAGAATTAATTACTTTTCCAGCATCTTTTCCAAATAAAGTATTTCTATAAGTATCAGCATCTAAAGCAGCACCAGCATCAGTACCTCCTATTGTATTATTTTCAGAATCAGAAGAAACACCACCTGAAGAAGCATTAGCCCAATAACCTTCACCACTTCCGTCCGCTGTTAATACTTGTCCCGAACTTGGTGTACCTCCGTTATCTTTAAGGATAAAGTTAATTCCTGGAATACGGAACTTAGTTATAGATGCATTACCAAAACTTATTTCATTAGAAACTGTTGATGAACTAGCTGCTGCATCATAACCAATTAAAATATTGTTAGAGCCAGTAGTTAAATTATTAGTACCTGATTGTCCTGCTTGATAACCAATACATGTATTGTTAGCACCAGTTGTTACACTATACATAGCTAAAGAACCTATGCCTACATTATTATTTACCGTATTATTAAATCCAGCATAATAACCAAGAAAAGTATTAGATTCACCTGTTGCTAACTTATAAGCAGCATAATTACCAAGAGCAGTATTATACTTACCTGTTGTTAAAGCAAAACCAGTATAACTACCAATACTAATATTATCTTCTCCCGAAGTTATCTTTTCACCAGAATAAGTACCAATACAAGTATTATCATCTCCAGTATTTATAGAGTCACCAGCTCTATAACCAACTAAAGTATTATTATAAGCAGTACTAGTCAGACTATTTCCTGCTTCAAAACCTACTGTGGTACTGTTTGCGTCTCTTGAACGGGCAACACCGTCAGCCCAATAACCTTCACCACTTCCATCGGCTGTTAATACTTGACCAGAACTAGGCGTTCCACCATTATCTTTGAGGATAAAGTTAATCCCTGGAATACGGAACTTGGTTATACCTGTATATCCTAAAGTTATTTCCTCAGAAGCACTTGAAGATGAAGCTGCTGCTTGATATCCTATAATAATATTATTACTTCCAACTGTTAAATTATTTGATCCTGAGTTTCCAGCATTGATACCTATACAAGTATTGTAATTTCCAGTAGTAACGGCATAACCTGCAGAATAACCAAAAAAGCTATTTGATACACCAGTTGTATGGGAATAACCTGCATAAGCACCAACCATTACGTGATAAGTACCAGTAGTATTGCTATATCCTGCGTTTCTTCCTATATAAGTATTATCACTTCCTGTAGTGTGGTAGTGACCAGCTGAAGGACCAATAGCAGTGTTATATGTACCACTAGTTACATGTTTTAATGTACTATTTCCCATAGCAACATTATCTGTACCTGTAAGAGTATTGGAATTAATACACCATGGTCCAATCGCTATATTTCTATGACCAGTTGAAAAGCTTTTTCCAGCACCTTGTCCTATAGCGATATTATAGTCACCAGATGTTAATCCATAACCAGCTTGATATCCTAAAATAGTGTTATAAGCACCACCATTAGCTAAAGAATATCCTGCTTGGTATCCAAGAGAAATATTATAAGTACCAGTATTACTATTTCCAGCAGTTGCTGTATATAAATTGTAATTTGTACCATTCCAAGTAGTAC
>CETB01358604.1_pt1 | contig 12169 bp, 18 predicted proteins | sample 356381 | NCBI WGS metagenome assembly CETB01 (sample SAMEA2622545, study PRJEB7988) | marine metagenome | biome: marine biome (ENVO:00000447); feature: deep chlorophyll maximum layer (ENVO:xxxxxxxx); material: "saline water (ENVO:00002010), including plankton (ENVO:xxxxxxxx)" | depth 155 m | reverse complement strand
AATACTTATGAACAAGATGATTATGGTAGTAATCTTAATTCATTTGAAGCACTATTAAAGAAATTAGAAGGTTCTAAAAAAAGACAGCAAAGACAACGCTCAGTAGAAGGAAGAAGAGATACTTGGGCACAAGGTTTAGCTTCAATGATGAGTAATTTTTAATCATGAATAATAATCCTTTATCTGGTATTAATCAACCAAGTTCTTTTAATGTTGATAATTTAAAACAATTATTACAAATATTACATAAGAACAAAAAACAAAATCAAAAATTAAAACAATAACTATAAATTAATTTTCGTTCCAATGTTTAATTCGATGGCAATTACTACATAAAGGTACGCATTTATTAATTTCTTTTTCAATTGTTAACCAAGAATATCCTTGGTATATCAAATCAATTACATTACCTTTCTTATCTTCTAAATGATGTAGATCTAAAACACGATAATCTTTTAGTCCACAATCTAAACAACATAAACTTTTTTTATATTTAATATATTTACTTTTATTCTTTTTTATTCTTTCTTTACTAGATTTCCATGACATCTTTATTCTTTCCAAATCCAACCAATTTGATATTCATCAAAAAATGGTTTAATATTTAAAGCTTCCATTAATTCATAAACTAACCTACCTTTTCCTATTACTTTTCCACTAGCTGTTCTAATATTATCGTCTACTACTATTAAAGTTCCTTTTTTAATTATATTTTTTGCAGCAAATAATTCTTTTAAATGATGAGAAGATGATTCCCAATCATCATTCCAATTTTCAATATTATATGAATCTAAATATAATAAATCAGCAATTCCTTCTAAATAACTTAACTCTTCTACTGAATCACCGCAAATAACATCTACATTATTACTAGTATTTTCTCTAGCTAATTGACAAGCTTTAGGATTTATATCTACAGAAATGACATATCCTTTTCTATTCTCTATATAGTTATCGAATAATAAAGTAGAACATCCATCACCTGTAAAATTACCTTCTTCTCTATAACATCCTGTTTCTACAATACAAATTTCATCTTTTTTTAAACGATCTAAATATTTGAATATTTTTTTAAATGTATCTGTTCTTTTTCCTAATAAATTACTTTTTTCTTTAAAATATTTATTCCAAAAAGTCATTTAATTTTTGTATTTGCTTTTTAAGTATAACTAATTTTTTAAAATTACAATTAAAAATATTATTTTTTCCTTTAGACTTGACAGAGAAGGTAACTTAAAAACAATACACATTATTTTAATGAGTCTCTCAAAAGATATTGTTAAAAATGAAATAGAGGATCAAGATATGGATCTAGGTGTAATGACAAATATAAATAAAACTCCTGCTCGTATTACTCTTAATGGTAAAAGACACTACACAACTCCTTTATTTACTGGACCAGCTCCTTCTGTTACAACTATAATTTCAGAAACTGCTTCTGAACAAAATAAAAGAAAACTTGAAATGTGGTCTAAAGCCAATCCAGGTGTAAAAGAAAAAGCTGCTGAAAGAGGTACTGCAATTCATTATGGAATGGAACAATATTTAAAAGGTAATAAAGAACCAGAAATATCTGAAGAGTATCTTGAGTTTTGGTCTGGTATGCCAAAAATATTAGATCAATTTTCAGAAGTACTTTGGGCAGAATCTCCTGTATTAGAAAAATTTAAATTTACTCTTGGTTCTGATGAAGTCGCTCGTGTTTGGGGTTCAGATGATGAAGGTAGAGCATGGGCTGGTGCTCCAGATATTATTGGTGTTGCTAATAATAAACTTACTTTAGCTGATTTAAAAACTAGCGTTAAACCTTATAGTCGTAAATGGCCTAAAGAATATGAAAAAGGTTCTAAAGAATGGAGAGATTTATTAGGTGGTTACATGAAATTTAAAAAAACTTGCAAACAATTAGCTGCTTATGATCTTGCCATACAAGAAACATTACATATAAAAGTTCAGCAAGCTGCTATTCTTGTTTCTACTCCTTTAAGAACACAAGTATTTAAAATATCTAGAAATTATTTAGATAAATTGCAAAAAGACTGGTTAAAAGTTGTAGAAGAATATTACAAACAAATTGATAATTGTAATGTTTATGACCCTGACTTGATTTAATTTTTAACTTAATATTTATGCATATTTTTTTTGAGTTCTTTTAGATAGGATAATAGAACACCGTAAAAATAACGCATGGAAATTTACATTTCTACTGGGGAATGGATTGCAAGTATTAAAAATAAAATGGAAAATGCTATTGAAGGATCTTGTTTCCATCTTCCAAGTTTCATGCACTTACACGCTTTTGAAATAATAAAGAATCAAGCTTTTTCTAATAAAAACTTTAAAGTTGTAATACATAACAATTCATCTCTATGACCAACTCAAGATCTAAAGCAATAAAACCAGGGGAAATTAGACTTGATTTGATTTCTAGTGATTGGCCTTTAACTCCTTTAGGATCAAATAAAGATCCTTATATTTCTTCTTGGCAAAATAATCCTTTTAATGTTCATGATATAGAAGAAGAAATTATTCAAGGTAGATGTAAAGCTATTGGCTTACTTTCTGGTCCTGTTTATAATCTTCCTTATGGTTTTGTTTGGGTTGATATTGATGGACCTAGTATTTATTCATTAATAGAAGATCTTTCAGATAATGAATTTGAAAAAGCTTTACCTAAAACATTAACAATATTAAGTGGAAAAATAGGTAGAGAAAGAAAACTTTATCGTTTAGATCGTGAAAAACATAAACACTTTATAAGAAATAAATATACTTGGCATGGTGAATTTAATAAGGAAAAATTAGAAATTCTTTGGAAAAAACATCAAGGTGTTTTGATGGGTTTACATCCAGAAACTGAAGGATATTACACAGACGTTAATCAAGGTTTTGAATGGTTATCTAATTTACCTGAATTACCTGAATGGTTACTTAATTGCATTATTAATAAAAATATTAAACAAGGTAAACCTGCATATGAAACAACTAGAATAGTAGGTCCGACCTTTGCTGTTAATGCAGAAGCTTCTCTTGAAAGAGATATTCAACTTGCTACAGAAGCAATGTGGTCTTTACCTTCAGAAGCATGTGATGATTACGACATTTGGATTACGATTGGACAATCTCTTCATTCATTGGATGATTCCTTACTTGACCAATGGGATAATTGGAGTAAGCAATCTCAAAAATATTCAGATGGTGAATGTCAAAAACGTTGGAAATCTTTTGATAAAGGAGGAGCACGTACTCTTGGATCTTTAATTCATCATGCAAAAGAATATGGTTGGACTCCTTCTAAAGTTAAAGGCAGTATTAACCATGAATTTGATGAAAAAACTTTAGAAGAATTAAATGACATGATGAATCAAATGGAAGCTACTACTTCAATCAAAACAAAAAATCCTATTCCTAAAAAATTAAATCCTAAAGGTAAAGAACAAAAACCTAGAAATCCTTCTGCTGACGTTATTGTTAATATTTTGCTTCAAACTTATGATGGAAAATTAAGATATAGTCAAACACAAGATTGTTTCCTTAATTACGAATTTCATCATCACGGTTTATGGTCACCACTTTCTGATACAGAAATGAAAGGTGAAATTAAAGGTCGTTTAGAAATACTAAAAGATCAACTATTACCTAGCGGATATAGTATGAATCTAATTAATGATGTATTAGAACAATTAAAAATTACAGTTATATTTGACGATTGGTATGAAGGTAAAGAACATTTGTTATTTACAAATGGAATTTTAAATGTAGAAACAAAAGAATTTACTTCTTTTAATCCTGAAATGTATATGACTCAACAGTTACCTTATGAGTATGATCCTCAAGCTAAATGTGAGCCGATTATTCAATGGTTAAAATATGTTCAAGATGGAAGTTGGGGACGTGTACAAGTCCTTAGAGCATGGTTACGTGCTGTTCTATTAAGTCATTCAGATATACAAAAGTTTGTAGAAATTGTTGGTCCAGGTAAGTCAGGTAAATCTACATATTCCAATCTGGCACATGCTTTAGTTGGTGATACAAATGCTATTATTTCTTCTCTTGATCATTTAGAAAAAAGTAGATTTGAAACAGCTAATTTATATAAAAAGAAATTACTTTTATTCAATGATGTTGAAAGATATGGTGGTTCAGTATCAGTATTAAAAGCAATTACTGGTCGTGATTTAATTCGAAATGAACGTAAATTTCAATCTAGTGCATTAAAGCCATTTAAATTTAATGGGTTGGTAATGATAACTGCTAATGAACCAATACAAACAACAGATCCTACCTCTGGGCTTGCACGTCGTCGTCTTACTATTCCTTTTGATCGACCTTTCCTTGGTAGTGCAGCTGAACAACGCACATTAATTGACATGGATGATAATGGAAATCCTTTTGGGGATTTTGCTTCATTACTTCCTGGATTAGTTAATTGGTTATTAGATATGGAAGAAATAGAAATGCGTGAATATTTAATGGAAACAAATAATAAAGTAACTTTCTTTGCTAAACATCATCGAGAACAAATCCTTAAATCTAATCAAATTATGGATTGGATGGATCATTGTTTAATTTTTGATCCCGATACTGATTCTCCTATTGGATTAGCTAAAGCTGCTCAACCAGGATCTACTTTTGTTTACTTATGTGCTGATAAATGGCTTTATGCAAGTTACTGTGAATTTTCTCGTGCTTCTAACAGTAACATTCTTGGTCGAAGCCGTTTTGAAACATTATTAATGGATGTTTGTGTTCATCAGTTACGTTTAAATATTTATAAACATAAAAATCGTAAAGGTATGAGAGTTAAAAATATTGCTTGTCGTAATTCTGATCCTAAGTATTTAGATTATCCTTCTTTAATTGAAGTTGGTTTAAATAAAGAAAAATGGAAAAAAGAATATGGTGATGTAATTGAAAAGAAAACTCTAGAAAAAATTTAAAAATGAATAAAAAGGATTGTTTTTCTGAATTAAAAACAAAAGGAAAAGAACTTATTCCTTATTTAGAATATTTAACTACATTTGATAAATTACCTTGGCAAGAACATTATGGTTTTAATGCTATTCAAATTGATAATAAGTGGATCAATAAAGAACCTGCTTTAAAAGAAGTTCATAAAATACATCCAATAAAACAATTAGGTTTATTAAAAATTCCAAAAAAGTCTTTTTATAACTGGCATGTAGATGATTTTAGACAATCTTGTATTAATTTATTAGTAAGTAAAGAACTTAACAGTTATTCAATGTTTGGAGAACATGATGGTAATTATTACCATAATAATATTATCCAATTATCTTACAAACCTAATACATATTACTTATTTAATAATCAAAATAATCATTGTGTTTTAAATTTAAATGAAACAGATCGTTATTTATTTTCTCTGTATTTTTATAAAGAAATACCTTATTCAGTAATTAAAAAAAATTTTATGGCTAATTCTATTATTGAAAAATAAAATCTAATTTCTAATTAAATCTTACTATTTTTGTTTAATTTATGTATATTTAAAATAGAAATAATAAAGTAATGTCAAAAAAACCTAAACTTTTATGGTGTGGTGATATTGTTGCTAAAACAGGTTTTTCTCGTGTAACTGAAAATGTTTTACCTTTTTTATCTAGAGATTTTAATATTGTTGTTTTAGGAAATAATTGGTGGGGTGATCCAACACCTTTGCAAAAAAAATATAAAATGTATCCTTCATCTAATAGATTTCAAACTGCTCCCTTTGGTGAAAATCGTATTAGAGAAATAGTTAAAGCAGAAGCTCCTGATCTTGTTTTTTCTATTAATGATATGTGGATTATTAATGAACAATATAGACAAATAAAAGATTTTCATAAAGATAAAAAATTTAAATTTATAGGCTATGCTCCTATGGATTCTTATAATTGGATAGGTTGCTTAAATGAAACTGCTAATGATTGGGACGGTATCATTTCTTATACTGAATTTGGTGCTTATGAGTTTATTAAAGGAGGAATTAAAAAACCAGTTGCTGTTGTCCCACATGGAGTAACACCTGGACAGTTTTATCCTGTAGATAAAAAAGAAGCAAGAGATAAATTAAAAATAGATCATGATTCATTTATTGTATTTAATGGTAATCGAAATCAATTTCGTAAACGTATAGATATAACAATTGCAGCCTTTGCCAAATTTGCAGTAGGAAAACCTAATACAAAATTATATTTACATATGGGACAAAAAGATCAAGGTTGGGATGTGATGCATCTATTTTCAAGAGAAATGAAAAAAAATAAACTAGATGGTAACAATCGAATTATTTTAACTTCAAATGATGTTAATCCTCCAAATGTTGAAGTTGATATGTTGAATACTATTTACAATGCTGTTGATGTAGGGATTAATACATGTAAAGGAGAAGGATGGGGTTTAGTTAGCTTTGAACATGCAGCTTGTAAAGTTGCTCAGATCGTACCAAACCATACTTCTTGTAAAGAGATTTTTAAAGGATATGCACCTCTTATTGATTGTGATCATATTGATACAGATACAAATTATGGACGAGAAATGCCTTGTCCTTCCACAAATCATTTAGTTGAAATATTAAATGGTCTTTATGAAGATAAAAATAAATTAGAAGCAACAGCTGAACTTTGTTATACACGTGTAACAGATTCTAAATTCAGTTGGGAAACCATAGCTAGTCAGTTTGGTGGCATATTTGAAGATACATTAAAAAATGTAGATCATTCAGTAAAAGAAAAACCTAAAAAAAGAACTCGTAAAAAAAGGAGAATTGGTAATGCTTAAAAAAATTACATTTCGTCCTTGGGGTTGGTGGAAAAATTTATTCCAAGGATCAGGTTATATAGCAAAAGTTATTACGATAAAAAAAGGAGAACAAATAAGTCTTCAAAGACATGAACATCGTAGTGAGACATGGATTATTGCATCAGGTGAAGGAGAAATATTTGCAAATGGTATTTGGCAAAAAGCAAGATTAGGTAAATGTGTTCATATACCTGTTCAAAGTATGCATAGAGCTAAAGCTACTACAGAAGATTTAACAATTATTGAAGTTCAATTTGGTAAAAAACTTTCAGAAGATGACATTAAAAGATTTGAAGATGACTACGGAAGAGTTGAAAGTGCATCAAAAACCTAGAATAGGTTATTTTTTTCTTATGCATGAACTAAATTACACTTCTATTATGAGTCTTATAAGACTATTAAAACTTAGAATAGAAATGTAATTTAACTATAGACATAAGAATATTTCATACTATTCTGGGTTTTTATAACATTTATGCCTCACAACTACAAAAAAATGCCTGAATTATGGCGAATTAAGGAATTTTTTAAACTATCAGATCAATATCCAAGTGGTTTAGAGTGGGCTATTGATAAAGCTAGGCATAAAAAAGGTGATCCAGCTGGAAGATTAAATCGTTCAAATTCTTATTATTTTGTTTCTATTGATAATGAAGAATACATGGCTCATCGTATTGTTTATTATTTAAAAACAAATATATGTCCTGATCATTACTGTATTAAACATAGCTTTTATAATAAAGAAAAAGATAACAGATTGGAATTAAAACCAACTTATTTATCAACCAAATATAAAAAGAATAAATCTTATGTCTAAATTAAATGAATTAATAGAAATGTCTTCTGAAAAAACTAATTTCAGATATATTTCTAATATTGATAAATTATCAAGACATGAATTAAAAAAACATAATTATTATATAGGTTTTCCTTGTGCTCATGGTCATGTTATTCGAGATAGACATGAACATTGGTGTTATCATTGTGCAATAAAAATTCAATCTAATATTTGTGGCTTTGATATTAACTATTTAAATATTGATTACAAAACTAAATACCATACATTATGGAAAAAAATAGAAATTAAAGAACCAGAAGATTGTTGGCCTATCTCTTTACCTGGAGATACTTTACCTAATCGTGTCTGTTTTCCTTCTTATCGTTCTCAATATAGTTGTCAAAAATCTGAAAATATAAATGCACATAAAGTTATTTATAGTTGTGCTTGGGGAGATGTAGGTTCTTTATTTGTTACTCGTCTATGTTCTAATCCATGGTGTATGAATCCTTTACATATGATGTCTAAATGGAATAGAAGATCTATGCCTAAAAAAGTAACTCCTTTTGTAATTGATTTTGATGCAGAAAAATTAATGAGAATATCTAAAGCAATTTCTCTTAATCGTGAAGAAGAAATAAAAAAAGAAAATTATAAAAAAACAATAACAAATCCATTAGATGTTAAAGATACCCCCGATTATGATGAAGGATAGACTAGGTTTTAAAGCTTATAATGGCTCGCAATCAAGTAATCCAAAGACAACGAACATCTAAAGATCCATTACTTTTAGGTGATTTTGAAGAAACATCTATACGTTATTTAAAAGGTACATTAGGAGGTAAACATGTGCCAAATAGAGGTGGCTATGGAGGAGGCACTGTTAACCACTGGTTTCAAATTAATTTAAAAAAAGATGCTTGGATTATTACAATTAAAGATGGTGGATGGGAAAAATGGTTTTCTTTATCTGCTTATGATTTAAATACGGTTCCAATAGAAGGTAGAAATATTTTTGATAAAGATAGTATTACTGTAGAAGAAGATGGTTCTATTTATAATCCTTTTGTTGGACATATTATGGATACACAATCCATTTTTTATAATCAATTTGCACCAACAAGATTAGATAAAGGAGATTCTAGATATTATCCATTATCTATTGGTAGTTATTTATTATGTGTTTCTAGTACTTTAAATATTCCTTTTGATTATGCTGTTGGTTTAATCATTGAAATAGCAGATCCTTTTCCTTTATTATTAACAGAAAATTATTCTAATTTATTATTTGAAGATACAGCAACAGAATCAGATATCATTTGTGATACAACACCTAATTATGATGGTAATGATGAACATCAACATTCATTAACTGAGTGGAAAAGAGCATGGGAAAGAGAAATGCCTTCTTATGATAAATTTCCTGAAATCTTTGCTACATTAGCTACAAGACCTTAATAATATGGATTCTAATTTTTATACTCAATTACTTGATCAAGCATATGAAAAAGTAATTAGAAAAAGACCTTTAAAATTAAGAACTAATTTTGAAAAAGAGTGTAAAAAATTTCCTTACTTACAACAATGTAAAATTTATGATTGTTAATCAAAATGAATCAGAAGATAACGAGAAACAAAAAAACAGCGATTACGAAACTACCTGGGAAAAGTTTTTTGAAATTAAGATTAATCCCATGGATGTATACAAAGAACGGATGTATATGGATCGCAAGCATGGCAGTAGGAAAGAGTACACATCAAATCAACGATTGGATGAACAAACGAAAAAACAGAAGATCCCGCCTGATGGCTATATCTTTGACAGGTAGATTTGGAAATAAAACACAAGCTATTGCTATACAACAAGTAAGAGAATGGATGACAACAATTCCGAAAGGAGATTCTATTACGTTACGTTGTGAATGTGTTTTATCTGATAAACAATTTAGAGTTTGGAAAAAATGGTTTCAAACCCATGAAGATCCTAATTGGCATATATCAGATGAAAATAAAGCTTTTTATTATCGGAATCAATCTTAATTATTTAGATAATTGAGCAAGAACTCCAATAACAGTAGAAGCTGCTGCAATAACAGCACCAGCACCAGCAATCCATCTTTCTGCTGTACTTACACGATCAGTTAATTCTTTTTGTTTTTCATCAATTCTTTCTACTTTAGCTTGCAATACTGCAATTCTTACTTCTTGTGCAGTGTCTAAAGTTGTTTCAGGCATTTTAAAAAGAAAGTTTCATACTTATAGACTAACAATAGATTTAAAAGATTTCTCAAATGACAGAAAATGTTGAAGCAAAAGATCCTAAAAAGAAAGAAGATAAGAAAAAAAATGTACTTGAAAAAGTAAAAGATGCAATACTTCCAGACCAAGAAGAACAAGCTGAAATTATTAGTACATTTGTACGCCTTGGTGTGTTGATTTGGAGTGGCGGGATATTGACATTAAATTACGTTTCTATCCCAGGAATACCTTCTCAGAAAATAGATCCAACTTTCATAGCTTCAGTGTTCACAGGCGTTTTGGCTGGATTTGGTATTCAGACAGCCAGTAAAAAAGGCGATGGAACTATGAAAATGAATGGAGAAAATGGACAAGTAACTAAGAAAGATATGGAGGAAATGATAACAAGAGCTGCTGCTAATTCTGCTGTACAAACTATAAAAATTGAACAAGCTCCTTTAGTAATTAAAGCAGAAAAATCTAGTAAAGATTCTAAGTATCAAATGTAATATTAAAAAAATAATTAATCGTAATTTTCTATAAATTGGTATTGATAGACTATTAGAAACTATACATAACTTAATGAAATTATTTATAACTTTTTTTCTTTTATTATTTGCACCAGCATCAATTAAAGCTGAATTAATCCATTCTTTAGCTAGTTCAACTCAGTTAACTGTGGCAGGAGCTGCAACTGTTAGTGAAAGAATTGGTTCAACTTACGTTGTAACAGGTACAAACGTTCAAGTTGGCTCAGGTAATAGTGATGTATTTGGAGGTTTAACAGCTGGTAGTGCAACGGCGGCAGCGACCATGAAAGCTGGTACCTACGATATTGACAACGACGGTCAAGCCTTCAGTTTCAGTGAAACCTGGATCCAGGGGGACGCCATTCCTGCAATAGGTTCAGGTGTGGATGTTGCCAGTGGAAGTGTGGCAGACATGCCAGCTTTCGGAAAAGTTACGACTCAAGCTGGAGGCCATGCTGGTAGCCTTGCAGGTACGATTGATTCACAATCTTTGATTGGCGTAACTGCTGGAGGCAGTGGCACTACGGCTATTGGACAATTTGTTAGTACTATTACCGTAGATTGAAGTCATGAAGCGGTTTTTACTGCTCTTTTTGTTATATCCAGCTCCTTTATTCGCTGTGCCCGTCACGCCAAATTTCCAATCTGGAAGTATGACTTCTCATACTGAGACAGTTAGTAAAGTATCAGAAACAATTAACGTTATTGAATATCAATCTGGTTGGCAAATGACAGTAACTGGTAATAATATACAAACAGATGCTCCTAGTATCCTTCCTCCTTCGAATGCTACTAGTCAAACTCTTAATAATGTAACTACAACTTGGACTGAATTAGATGCAAATAACATGCCTAATTTCACCATAGTTGATCCATCCAAAGCATGGCAATTTACTTCCACACTGTCTCAACCAGGGATGAAATCTCAGACGATAATAACTCGTACAACCGACATAACGTCAGTCACAGACACGGTTTCAACATTCAGTCAGTAAAATACTTTTTACTTTTAATAAACATTTTTGCATTTTTTCCACAACTATCTCGTGCTGAAACTATAGGTGGAGTAAGTGCTAGTGCTGCTCCCATAGCTAATTCCTCTGGATCAGTAACGAACCAAGCTATTCAAGTTTTACAAGGTCCATATATAACTAATACTTATGGAAATGGAGTGTCTTGTCAGGGTCCAACGCTAAATATTACACCCTTTGTGACTGGAACGAATTCTTGGAAGGAACCATATGAAGCGTCGTGGGATTCACCCGTCTACGACATGTCAACAACTGAAGATGGTAATCTAGCAAATCCAGGTAGTGTTCTTTATTACACCCCTAATAGAACAGGACAAAAAGCAAATAATAATATCTCATTAGGTTTAAGTGCCACCATATCTATTCCATTAGATAAACGTCATCATGAAGGTTGTTTAAGAGCAGCATCTACACAAACAGCATATAATCAACAGCTATTAGCTAATAAGCGGTTAGATTTTGAAATGGCAAGACTTAAGCATTGTGCTGAACAAAAGCGACTCGGAGTATCCTTCCATCCTTCCAGCTCCTCTTTCAAAATTTGCGAAGATATTGTTGTTACTAACCCCCATGGAGTTATACCACAACATCAACACTCTATTTCTTTGCCTTCTTCTTCAAAGGAGGTAAATCTTTCTTCTGACGATATTGATTTGCAACAATCTCAGAACGATTCAACTTCTCTGGATTCTTCCCAAGTAACTTCTGAATCTTCTTCACTGCAGTCTTTATCAGAGGCTTTATCGCCTTCAGAATCACGTCAGCCAGCGGCTTTGCTAGGACTGCCG